>Ga0194137_10002286_pt1 | contig 11357 bp, 6 predicted proteins | sample TARM_MetaG_T3_14_FD_134025 | JGI IMG/M metagenome (GOLD analysis project Ga0194137, IMG submission 134025) | Freshwater microbial communities from Pennsylvania, USA, analyzing microbe dynamics in response to fracking - TARM_MetaG_T3_14 (version 2) | ecosystem: Environmental > Aquatic >...
GCACCATTGATACCATATTCTCCGTTATTAGCAAGTAATCCTAATGCTATCGCTGATATAATTGATCCAACATAAGACTCAAAAAGGTCAGCTCCCATACCAGCAACGTCACCAACGTTATCACCAACGTTATCTGCTATAACTGCAGGGTTTCTTGGGTCATCCTCAGGAATTCCCGCTTCTACCTTACCTACTAAGTCCGCACCTACGTCAGCGGCCTTAGTGTAGATGCCACCACCAACACGTCCAAATAAAGCTATAGAGGAAGCCCCTAGAGCAAATCCTGTTATGATTTCTGCAGCCTGGCTTGAATCACCAGTTATATTGTTTAATATTATAAATAGTCCACCAACACCTAATAACCCTAAACCAACTACTGACATACCCATTACAGCTCCGCCAGAAAAAGCAACGCTTAAGGCTTTATTCATTCCGCCTTCTCTCGCTGCATTTGCTGTTCTTACGTTTGCCTTAGTAGCTACACGCATACCAAAGTATCCTGCTGCGCCTGAGAATAATGCCCCTATCAGGAAACATATTGCCGTTAGCCAGTTACGTAATCCAAAACCTAGTACAACGAAAAGTACAAGTGCGAAAATTACAAGAGTTCTGTACTCTCTTGTCAAGAAAGCCATAGAACCTTCCTGTATGTAGGAAGCTATCTCTCTCATTCTTTCATTACCTGGGTCAACTTTATTGATTCTGTTTGTTAGCATATAAGCAAATATTAGTGCAATAACACCAGCTATTGGTGCTAAAATCATCCAGTTATTCATTACTTCTATTCCTCCTCTACTATTCAGTTTTATTATTGTATTGTAACAAGGGCTAAAGCAACGACAATAAATAGACCAGCAGCAATTGCAGTTAATTTAGCAAGCATAGCCTCATAACCTCTTGCTTTACTTCCCCAAGATTGTTCTGCTCCACCGCCGCCAATTGAACCAGATAAACCAGCACTCTTACCTGACTGTAATAAAATAGTAACTATAAGTATAATTGATAAAATTAATTGAATTACCATTAAAACTGTTCGCATTCTCTCCCACCTCCTAACGCACAATTAACACTCATATTTTAACATAGCAAATATTCAAAATCAACCAATTAATTTAAACTACCTTAGGTTATAGAAAACCTCTTCACCTAAATACTTTGCAGTATCATCTAAATAATCTTCTATTCTTAAAAGTTGGTTATACTTTGCTACACGGTCAGTTCTTGCAGGGGCTCCGGTTTTAATTTGACCTGCATTTACAGCAACCGCAATATCTGCAATCATAGAATCCTCTGATTCTCCAGACCTATGGGATATAACGGCAGTATAACCTGCTCTCTTAGCCATTTCTATTGCGTCTAGTGTTTCTGTTATTGTACCAATTTGATTTAATTTGATTAGGATTGAGTTTGCTGTTTTTGTTTTAATACCTTTTTTCAATCTTTCAGTGTTCGTAACAAAAAGATCATCCCCAACAATTTGGATTTTATCACCTAGTTTATCTGTCATTAGCTTCCAACCATCCCAGTCCTCTTCACTTAAACCGTCCTCAATTGAGATTATTGGATACTTGCTAATTAATTCTTCGTAAAAGTCTACCATTTCTGCTGCAGTTTTTACAACACCTTCGCCAGCTAACTTATAGACCTTCTCATTTTCATCATAAAGTTCGGTAGCAGCTACATCTAATGCAAGTTTTATATCCTCATTAGGTTTATATCCTGCCTTATTAATCGCTTCAATTATAATTTGTAGTGCTTCTTCATTTGATGATAGATTTGGTGCAAAACCACCCTCATCGCCTACACTAGTCATAAGTCCTTTGCTCTTAAGTACATTTTTAAGATTATGGTATATCTCTACGCACATTCTTAAGCCTTCCTTAAAGCTTGCTGCACCAACTGGCATAATCATAAACTCCTGAACATCCACATTATTATCAGCATGGGCTCCACCATTAAGTATGTTCATCATCGGTACCGGTAGTTGTTTAGCATTTACTCCACCTAAGTATTGGTATAATGGAATATCTAAATCATCGGCCGCTGCCTTCGCTACTGCCATTGAAACACCTAGTATCGCATTAGCACCTAATCTGCCTTTATTTTTTGTTCCATCTAATTCAACTAGAATTTTATCTATAGCTACTTGGTCTATAGCACTTAATCCAACAAGTTCAGGTGCAATTATATCATTTACATTTGACACAGCCTTAGTAACACCTTTACCTAGATATCTACTCGTATCTCCGTCTCTTAATTCAACAGCCTCAAAAGCACCTGTTGATGCACCAGATGGAACGATTGCACTTGCCATAATGCCGCTTTCTAAATATACCTCAACCTCAATTGTTGGATTTCCTCTAGAATCTAATATTTCTCTTGCATAAACATCACTAATTATTGACATTTTCAATTCTCCTCTCAATCTAAGTTTTAGAACTATTTTATTAAACTTTTTCCAGTCATTTCAATGGGTAACTGTACTCCCATTAACTGTAGTATAGTTGGAGCAACGTCGCACAGTTTTCCATCTTTTTCTAATTCACTTACACTTGGATCAATAACTATACATGGTACTAAATTTGTTGTATGGGCAGTTATAGGTGTACCATTATCTAGGTCAATCATTTCCTCTGAATTTCCATGATCTGAGGTAACGATAGCTACACCAGTTTTGCTTATAATTTTATCTACTACCTTACCTAAGTATGTGTCTACGGTCTCTAATGCTTTAATAACTGCACTCACATTACCCGTATGACCTACCATATCAGGATTTGCATAGTTTAATACTATAAAATCGTATTTGTCCTCGTCGATTGCACTTAAAACATCCTCTGTTACTTCACTAGCACTCATCTCTGGCTTTAGATCGTAAGTAGCAACCTGTGGTGAACGAACTAGTTTTCTGTCTTCCTTCGCATATGAGGTTTCTATTCCTCCATTGAAGAAATATGTAACATGAGCATATTTTTCGGTTTCAGCAATCCTTAATTGACTATACCCTAAGTTGCTTAAATACTCACCTAAGGTATTTTCAATAACCTGCGGCTTATATGCTATTTCAACGCTCTCAATTGTCTTATCATAAAGGGTCATACAAACAAAGTTTAGTGGAACATATCCGGATTCTCTCTGAAAACCATCAAATTCTCTTTCTACTAATGCTCTAGTTATTTGTCTAGCCCTATCCGGCCTAAAGTTAAAAAATATAACTCCATCGTCCTTGCTCACTAGATTGTTAGCTTGATTATCTGAACCTACCACCACAGGTAAAACAAACTCATCTGTTTCCCCTAGCTCATAGGCTCCAATAATTGCTTCCTTAGCACTTTCTGCACTTCTGCCTTTTCCATGTACTAAAGCATCATATGCTAAAATAGTTCTTTCCCATCTTCTATCCCTATCCATAGCATAATATCTACCAGTTATAGTAGCTATTCTCCCTACCCCTATATGGTCAATTTTATCCTGTAGCTTTTCTATGTATTCGATAGCACTTTTAGGAGATGTATCTCTACCGTCTAAAAAGCAATGAATAACTAACTCCTCCACATTATTACTTTTCGCCATATCAATTAGAGCAAACAGATGGTCGATATGACTATGCACTCCCCCGTCTGATAACAGACCCATTAGGTGCAGCTTTTTACTATTTCTTTTAACGTAACCCATAACATTGATTAAAGTTTCATTATTGAAGAAATCTTGCATTTCGATTTCTTTAGAAATACGAGTTAATTCCTGATATACTACTCTTCCAGCACCCATATTAAGATGTCCTACTTCAGAATTCCCCATTTGCCCCTCAGGCAAACCTACTGCTAAACCACTTGCTTGTATTTGTGTATGAGGGTACTTATTTATTAACCTGTTATAGTTAGGCATATGTGCTTTTTTAACCGCATTACCGATAGTATTTTCACTTATTCCAAAGCCATCTAATATTATTAAGGCAACTGGTTTACTCATTTTCAATCTTCCTCTCTAACTTTAGAAATTTACAATTGCAATAAATTCTTCTTTCTTCAAACTTGCGCCGCCTACAAGAGCCCCATCTATATCTTCTTCATTAAGGAAATCCGTAGCATTAGAACTATTTACACTGCCACCATAAAGAATTCTAAGTTCTTCAGAAATTTCTTCGCCGAATTCATCAGAAATTGTTTTTCTAATAAAGGATATTACTTCATTAGCCTCCTTCGAGGTAGGAGTTCTTCCTGTTCCTATAGCCCAAATTGGCTCATATGCAATTGTAACAGATGCAATATTATTAAAGTCAATATCCTTTAGGGCAGCAACAACCTGCCCCTTAACTTTACTAAAGGTCTTTCCTGAATCCTTTTCATTTAAAGTTTCACCTACACAAAGTATCGGTTTTATACCACTATTCAATGCTTTTATAACCTTCTTATTAACCGTATTATCAGTTTCATTAAAATACTCTCTTCTTTCAGAATGACCTATTATAACATAGTCTACGTTGCACTCCAAAAGCATTTCAGCGCTTATCTCTCCTGTGTATGCTCCATTATCCTCCCAATGCAGATTCTGTGCACCCAATTTTAAAGGGGAGTCTTGGCATAAATCACTACCAAGGGCTAAAAGTGTATAAGGGCAGCATACTACTATCTCAACGTCAGTTTTAACGCTTTCTTCTTTTAAAGAAGTAATCATATCCGATGCTAGTGATTTATTCCCGTTCATTTTCCAATTTCCAGCAATCATGGGTTTTCTCATTATCTTAAAATACCTCCTACTTATCTTCTATCGCATCAATTCCAGGTAAAGTTTTTCCTTCTAACAGCTCTAAAGAAGCCCCTCCACCGGTTAAAATATAACTCATTTTATCAGCATATCCTAAGGTTTCTACTGCAGCGGCACTGTCTCCTCCACCGATTATTGTATTAGCATTGCTGTTTGCCATAGCTTCCGCAACATTTTCAGTCCCCTTTGCAAAGGCTGGCATTTCAAACACGCCCATTGGTCCGTTCCAGACAACTGTAGCTGCATCCTTTATCTTCTGTGCGAATAACTCTTGTGTTTTTTCCCCGATATCTAGGCCCATCATATCAGCTGGCATTTCTTCAACAGTAACATTTTTATATTTTGAGTTTGCGTCAAACTCATAAGCAGCTACAACATCTAATGGTAATACAAATTCCACATTCTTTTCCTTAGCCTTTTTCATTAACTCCTTAGCTAATTCAACCTTCTCACTTTCAAGTAAAGATTTACCTACTTCAAAGCCTAGGGCCTTCAAAAAAGTATATGACATTCCTCCGCCTACTAGTATTACATCTACCGTATTTAATAGGTTTTCAATAACTCCAATTTTATCTGAAACCTTTGCTCCTCCTAATATAGAAACGAATGGTCTTTTAGGATTATTTAATATTTCATCGATTACTTTTGCTTCTTTTTCGATTAAGTAACCCATGGCAGATGGTAAATATTTTGCAATTCCAGTTGTAGAACTATGGGCACGATGGGCTGTTCCAAAGGCGTCATTAACAAAAACTTCTCCTAGTTCTGCTAAGCTTTTAGAAAAACCTTCATCATTTTTTTCCTCTTCGCTTTTGAACCTAACATTTTGAAGTAACATTATTTGCCCTGGTTTTAGGTCTTTAGCTAATTCTTTTGTTTTATTTCCAACTATTTCATCATCATTTGAAAATATGATTGTTTTATTTAGTAATTGAGATAATCTTACTGCTATGGGTTCTAAGGAATATTTAGGGTTTGGTTCTCCCTTTGGTCTACCTAAGTGTGACATTAATATTATAGCTGCCCCTTTTGAAAGTAGATGCTCAATTGTAGGTAGTGCAGATTTAATCCTTCTGTCGTCAGTTATGTTTTTATCTTTATCCATTGGTACATTAAAGTCACATCTTACTACTACCTTCTTATTATGTACGTCTATATCCTCTATGGTTTTTTTATTTAGGTTCATAATTTAACCGTTACATAAAATCTACTAAAATCGAATATTTAGAGATTTATTCCTTATTCAATGCAACCTGTTTTGTCATAAGACTACTCCAGTTTGATATGTTGCTCCAAAGGCTTAAATTCCTGCGTAACGAACAGTACATATCAGCACTATCCTGTTAGTGATATTATGCTGATTGGTATCTTGAAAGATTTATTGACGCATTTTTATCCCTATCCATACTGCTATTGCATGATGGGCAAATAAAAATCCTATCTTTAAGTTTTAAATCTTTCTTTATTTCGCCACAACATGAGCAGGTTCTGCTTGAAGGATAAAACCTATCTGCTTTTACAAACTCAATTCCATTAAATTTACTTTTGTATTCTAAAATACTAATAAACTTATGGAAACATTGTTCCCCAATAGCCTTTGATAAGTGTCTATTTTTAAGCATACCTTTTACATTTAAATCTTCAACAACTATTCTGCTTGGCTTGATTTTCACTATTGCAGTCGTTGTTTGATGTATATGATTTAATCGTATATTTGAAAGCCTTCTATGAATAAGTTTTATTTCTCTTTGGAGTTTTTTTATATTATTAGTCTTAGTAAATTTATAACGGCTTTCACCTGCCTTTCCTATTGGAATTTTTCCATCTTCATATTTTCTTGAAACTTGTCTCTGTTTTCTTTTTAACTTCTTTTTTAACCTCTTAACTTCTTCGGTTTTATTAATATTTTTAAATGGATTATCTATATTTGAAACTATAGCTAAGTCCTTTAGTCCCAGGTCTACTCCGATTGAAATGTCAGTGTTTTCGGCTATAGGTTCTTCTTTTTCTATACCTACAGATATATACCAAAACTTGCCATCAAAACTTATTCTTGGATTAGTATATTTACTATCCATAGGTATTTGCTCAACTATTTTAACCCAGCCTACTTTTTCGATTAATACTAAATTTTCTTTAACTTTTAATTTATCTGTATCATTATAAAATGATGGTTTGCTTTTTCTTCTACTCTTAAAATTTGGTTTATCAGCTAACCCTTTAAAGAAATTTATGTAAGCATTACAGGCGTCTTTTACAGCCTGTTTTGTCACATTATTAGAAATTCCACTTAGCCAATCAAGTTCTGATTTCTTCAGAATAGTTAACTCTTTTCTCAAATCTCCATCTCTTATAAACTTACCACCATTTTTATAATTCTCTTCTTGTCTTGCAAGGGTCCAGTTATATATAAATCTTGCAGTTCCTACAGATTGCCATAATTTTTGCTCCTGCTTTTCATTTGGAATAATTCTAACTTTCTTCGCTAGTATCATTCTCTAACAACTCCTTAATCACCTTTCTAGCCTCATTTACTCTCTCAACCTGTAATCTACAACTAAAAACGTAAAAAAGCAATAATGTGTTTTAGTGGCTTTTAGTAGTTATTTTAAATCAGTCTTTTACCTCCTTCTTGTCTTGCTTCTATTATACAGGAAAATTATTCTAAATAAATAGCAATTTAAACAAATTAGTTAAATTCTTACCTAGAAAGTTAATCTAACTAGTTTAAGTAATAATATTAAGTTAATTAAAAATAAACCCTTAAAAGTATAATACAGAGATGATGTGGTAAACAGATTGGTATAGGAAGAATTTATCGATGCAGAAATGTTTGGATACGTTGAAGTTAAGGATGTAGGAGAAGGTGGAGTGGAGTTAATATGTATCTACATACCCCGGTTATAGCTATAATATGTACGTTAAAGATATAGTAAAATGTTTAGTTTCAGGAATGGTTAGTTATATGTAGATGCTGATAGATTTAAGAAAATAGCAATATTAACAAGGGAAAATAGATAGAGATATTACTAGTAACCTAGGGTTACTAATTTTTACATATTTTTTATTTATCGAATATTTCAATTTGGTAACAATTATGTCAGACAATAAAGTATCCATCAAGTTTATGATATAATTTTATTTAATTACCAATATATACATATGAACATTTATGGTAAATTTGTCGATATATATCATGTGTGGAATAATTGAGTATAATGTTTGATATTATGTTTCGTTATAAAATGACTGGGGGGCCCAACCGATGTTCAAAAATATTAAAAAACTATTAAGTTATTGCCTGGTACTTATATTACTAATAAACTTATTCCCAAAAACAATGTATTTAGAGGCTGAGGCAGCACCCTTAAGATCAGTAACTATTACTAATACATATGAAAATCTGGTTAAGTCACAAAAAATTATTGTAATAAGGGATGAAGAAATGTCCGATATTACAAATAAACAATTAACAGTAATGCTTACTAATAATACATATCATAATGTTTCTAATATACAGGTATTTGAACCGGATATCATACAAGCAACAATAAGTACAGATTGGAATATAGCCTTAGCTAGGGTAACAGGAACCCTGACAGATGGAACTATTAAAACAATTACATATGACAACATAAATGAGGGAAGCTTACCTCAGATATCATCTATTGCTACGCCTATTGTAAATCAGGGAGACCCTATTATTGCCAATGGTACTGCCATCAGTGCAATTGTAGCGCCAGAATACACAGTAAGTGTAGGTGGAGTGCCTGGCATCCCAACTGGAAGTGGAAATCAAGTAAGCCTTGCTAGTGCTGGGGCTGGAAGCTTCCATCAAGGGGAACAGGATATAGTAGTAACACATAAGCTAGATAATGTCACAGGCACCCCAAACCCTTATACGTTACAAAATATATTTGAATATAAAAAGGCCGTAAGAATAGTAGGAAAGCTTGATTTAGACGGTATTAAAATGTTTCCGACAATGGGTGATCCAGGAAGTGAAATAAAATTTTCGAGAACAGATTTAGGAAACTACGATATTTACTTTATAAAAGATTTAGATAACCCATCCTTTACACAACAAAACAAGGCGACTAATGTAAGTGTTACTCCTCCAGGCACAGACGGTGGTGACACTATCATTACAGCTAGGGTTCCTAATGTGCAAGTAGGTCCATATCATATTATTTTTACAAATATCGGCGATGTAAACGTAAGATATACCTTGCCTGACCAACAATTTAGGGTAATAACAATCCAAGAAAAACCTGAAGTATCAAGTATACAACCTAATTCAGCCCCGTCTATGACGGCTACTGATGTAGACATTTATGGGTACTTCTTTTCAAAGCATAATATTTCTGGGTTTACACCAGATGCAACATTTAACCCAGACACAATGGTTAAATTAGATGGGGGAAAACTAACCATTGAGTATGGTCCTGGCCAATTGAAGCTCGGTGAACAGCTTGATCAAAATTACCGAGTAAAGGTTGTTAGAGAATTCGAAATATTTATAGGTAATACTCTAAATGTGAATGACGTTAATTTATCCGATGAAAGTGGAATCCAAAGGATAAGGGTAATGACTATACCCCAGGCATTGAGCCAGACCGAAAAAAGAGATGTAATAGTTAGAATTGAGACGAAAATAGTACCGGAACTAGAAAGCACTTCCCCAAAATTTAATGGGATTATGTTTAATGAAATAGTAATGCCTAATGAATTTACTTTTTTTCCAGCAACAGAGGTGCCAGCTGTAACAGAAGTAACACCGAATATAATTCCTGTGGAGGAAGCTGGATCAGTCCATTATATTAGTAGTTCATTAGGTGAGCTGCACTTAGCTATAAAAGGAGACAAATTCTTAGTAACTCGATATATAGATAGTCTCACACAGGAAGAAAAGGTTAATATGCCTGTAATTACAATAGGGGGAACCGTAGTAAATGGCCAAGATGCCCTTTTGGGTTATGAGATACTTAATAATGGCACATTAGTTACTGGAACAGATAGTAATGAAATAGGAAATATGATTTTACTAAGGCTTAAAGCAGGCATTGGAGAATTCCCAATCCAGAATATTGACAGTAGAGAGATAATAATTAGAAATCCTATTAGAAAAAGCAATCAACACGCTGATCCTAGGACATTTCAGGATGTTATAGAGTTTAAAGTTATTGCACAAAATGATTTTCCTGTTATTAACAATGTACAACCTAATCTTGTAGCCATAGATGGAGGTGACGATGTTGTTGTCACAGGAAGTAATTTAAGAACAGGATCAAAAGTATATATAGAAAACAAAGAAGTTACGGGTATAACCATTTCTGGGGATAACGCTAGAATTACGTTTAAAGCACCTAAGGGAACTAGAGCAGGGACTACTCAACTACAAGTAGTCAATCCTAGCGGAGGAGGTATTGCTACATACCCGTTTATCTATACAACTACATATACTCAACCTAAGTTTAGTCTGATAAATCCTAATGAAGGTACAACTGGAACGGTTGTAACTGCAAAGGGGGAAAGTTTCTTAAAACCAGATCCAACTGTTGTAACTGACAATATAGAGTCCCTAGGTGGGGCAGAAATATATCGTCTTATGGGAACCAGGGTATTATTAGATAATCATGATATAAACGAGTATAACATGGTAGGAAACTATATCAGGATGACACCATTCTTCCATGGATACGAGGCTGCTCCATCAGTCTTTAGAAGTGTTAGAGACGATATATTTGTTTGGAGAGAAGATATAACTGAATTAGAGCTGGGCGTTGGATTTGACAGTGTTGTTTTATTTAACGAAGCTGCTAACAAGTTTTATACTTTGTCTAAAAATGCAAGGAATGAGTTTGCAATAGAAGATGGTTTAGGAAACAATTATAAGATCGAGTATGTAGGGGGACTATTTAAAGCAATTTTAGGTGGGAACGATTATACTATATCGTTCCCAAGTAAAGGGAAAATGATTATTGCGGGTGTTGAGTTTACTGCATATACCCCATATAGAATTGAGCGAGTAGGGGGCTATGACTATATAACCGGCAAGAGAGTATCCTTTATAGACAGTAAAACTTTGTTGTTTACTGTACCGGATCTGTCAAGATCTCCATGGACTGGAGATGGACAGTATGACGTAACAATTATTAATCCAGATACAAAAAGACAAACTTTATCAAATGCTTTCCGTTTTTATGGTGATCCAAGAATTATACCTAAGATTATGGATGTTATTCCACAACAAGGGCCTGATAAGGGTGGAAACATTATAACTATAATAAATGACCCTACGGAAACAGATAATCTTAGAAGTGGATTTGTGGACTCTGGAACACAAAAGACAAAGGTTTTTATTGGGGGAGTTAAGGTAGCAGACAGTAGCATTGCTGTTTCGCCGAATGGAAGGGAGTTAACTGTAGTTATACCCCCATACCCAGATAATATTAAGAATATGGGGCTAGATAGAATAACAGTCCCTATAGTGTTAGTTAACCCAGATGGAGGTACATTTAGTATTTCGTATAGCTATCCGATAATAGTGGATGGTAAAGCAATACGAGGATATACGTATATGGTCCCTA
>Ga0194137_10002287_pt1 | contig 11352 bp, 11 predicted proteins | sample TARM_MetaG_T3_14_FD_134025 | JGI IMG/M metagenome (GOLD analysis project Ga0194137, IMG submission 134025) | Freshwater microbial communities from Pennsylvania, USA, analyzing microbe dynamics in response to fracking - TARM_MetaG_T3_14 (version 2) | ecosystem: Environmental > Aquatic >...
GTGATAGGAGATATTATTTGTAAAATGGAAGGATTACCTGATCAACTTATAAAGGCTGAAGAAATAGTCATAGGTAAACTAGCTAAAACCTCAGGAATTGCTACCGCAGCAAGAAAGGCAATTGATTTAGGCCGGGGAAAGTGTGATGTAATAGCTGGGGCATGGAAAAAAATGCCAAAAGAACTGAAAGGTCAAATACAGGAAGCTGTGAGAATTGCAGGTGGACGAACTCGAATCATTGAAGATGAATTTATATATTTAGGTAAGAATCACGTTAGAATGCTGGGTGGTATAGAAAAAGCTCTTAAAGCTTTGGAAAAAATTGACTTGAAAAAAGTTATACAAATTAAAGGAGAGACAAAATCAATATATGAAGAGGTAAGAGATGCTGTGAAATTTGGTGCTGATGTAATAATGATAGATACAGGAAAAAGAGAAGATTTAAAAGAAGGTCAAAAATGTCTCAAAGATTTAGGAAGTAAAAGCAAAAATATAAAAATTGGGTTTGCAAGCGAAGTTAAAATCAAAGAGGTTCCAAAATATACTGAAGAAGGCGTTAACTATTTATGTATAGGTAAGGATATTATAGATGCAAATTTACTTGATATGAAACTTGATGTAATAAATTAGGAGGAAACTATGGAACTGAACTTATTAGAAAAAAAAGAACTTTGGATCCAAAATGTAAAACTAAAAAACGCAAACTTAAATAAAATTGCAGATGTAGCTTCGAAGGTATTGAATTTACCTAGAGAAGAAGTTTTTGTTGTAGATGTTAGAGATGACTATATAACTTTAGATGTTATGACACAAACAATAGAAGGGGAAGACATAATAGGAAAAGAAAAAGAATTAATAGATGAATTGTCGAAGATAGAAGGATTTATAATTAGTGAAAATACTGGAATACATTCTTCAGGAGTTTTAGGTTTGGTATCTTTAGATAAACAGTATAAAAACGAAATTGTTGAAAATTCAGATAGAATGGTAAATGAAATTAAAGAAAAGATTAAAAGAAGAGCTATTGTATTTCCGACAGGATTTGAAGTAAAAAACAATATGATAGAAGATACAAATACTCCCTACATAACAAAAGAACTTGAAAAATCAGGATTTGAAGTAAAAAAAGGAGAAGTGATAGATGATGATTTAGATTTAATAGCAGGAAAATTAAGAAAAGCTACTATGGAAGGTTACGGTCTAATTATAACTACTGGGGGAGTAGGGGCTGAAAACAAAGATAAGACAGTTGAAGCTATAGAAAAAATAGACAAAAATACAGTAGCTCCTTATATTATTAATTTTCAAAAGGGAACAGGTAGACACGAAAAACATGGAGTTAGAATAGGAGTAAGTAAGATTGGTCAAACATTGATAGTAGCCTTGCCAGGACCAAATGATGAAGTACGATTAGGTATAAAAGTTTTATTAGAATCATTAGATAAAGGATTTAATAAAGAACAAATAGCAAAAAATATAGAAATAGCATTGAAAGAAAAATTATTTAAAAAATACAATCATGTGGGACAAAATCATTAATTATTAGGGTTAAATAATCAAAGCAATTTGATTAAATATATATAAGGAGGAAACATATGATTAATTTTGACAAGGAAACTCAAGTTCCTGGATTTAAAAAAGGTCTTAGAGATTTTCCTAAAGATCTTACTACAAAAACTATTACAGCAGGTGTTGTAGCAGCAATATTTGGATGTACAGGTCCGGCATTGATAGTAATTCAAGCTGCTACAGATGGAGGATTGACAGAAGTCCAAACTATATCTTGGTTATTTTCTATTTATTTTTTCGGTGGACTTTTAAGCATAATACTCGCACTAAGATATAAAATGCCAATTGTTGGAGCATATTCAATTCCGGCAGCAGCTATGATGGTAACAGTTATCCAACAGTTCAGTATTTATGAAGCAGCGGGTGCTTATCTAATCAGCGGTATTATAGTGTTGTTGTTAGGTTTGTCTGGTATTATTGGAAAAACTATGAAATGGATTCCATTACCTATAGTTATGGCAATGATTGCTGGTGCTATGATAAAATTTGGTGTAAATATCATAGCTAATAGTGTTAATAGTCCTATAATAGGTATATCTGCATTAATTGGATTTTTAATATTACCTAAAATAGCAAGAAGGATTCCTGCGGTATTAGGAGCAATATTACTTGGCATGATAGCAGCTGCATTTACAGGACAACTTAATTTTGCTGGAGCAAATTTTGAATTTATTGGACCTCAACTTATTACGCCTCAATTTTCATTAGGTGCAATAATATCAATATCTATACCTTTATCAGTTCTTGTAATAGGAGCTGAAAATGCTCAGGCAACTGGAGTTCTTATATCACAAAAATATAAACCACCAATAAATACTATGACTATACTTAGTGGTGTTGGAGGAATGCTTACTGCTATGTTTGGAGGCCATAATGCAAATATAGCAGGACCTATGACAGCTATATGTTCATCTGAAGAAGCAGGAGATGATAAAGAAAAAAGATATACAGCTTCAGTTGTAAATGGAATACTTTTTGGTCTATTTGGAGTAATTGCAAGTATTTCATTAGCTTTTGTAAGTGGTTTGCCGGGAGCTTTAGTAAGTATTGTATCTGGATTAGCGATGATTAACGTATTGTATGGAGCTTACCACATAGGTTTCGGAACAAATAAGTTTAAATTGGGAGCTTTCTTTGCTCTTGCAATTGCATTAAGTGGTGTTACTATATTCAAGATCAGTGCTCCATTCTGGGCCTTGGTTGGTGGAGTTATTGTATCTTATATAGCAGAAAGACATGATTTCGAAGTTAAAGAAGAACTTGAAGAAGAAATGATTGAAGAAAAGTAAAAACTATACTTAATTATTTAAATTAAAGGAGGGTTCATAATGAGACTAGTTACACTGAAAGCTAGAATTGATGACGATGCTTGTATTGGATGCGGTACTTGTGTAAAAGTTTGTCCAACGCTAGCAATTCACATGGAAGACAGATTAGCAGTTATCGATTATGAAAAATGTACAGGATGCGGTAATTGTGAACAAAGATGCCCAGTTTCTGCAATAAAACTAGAAAGAAGAGAAGAACCAAAAAAATTATATGTTGATCCATCGAAGGTAGACAGAAAAAAAATCAAGGAATTATGCAAAAAAGCAAATTTCAACCCTGAACAAATACTATGTTACTGTACAGAAACAAGAGCAGAGGAAATAGCAGCAGCAATAATATTAGGAGCAAAAACTCCTGAAGAACTTAGTTTGTTGACAGGAATAAGAACTGGGTGTGGAGTTGAATGTATTCAACCTATATTAAGATTATTGAAGGCAGCAGGCATAAACCCTAAACCACCAGAAGGTGGATGGCAGTGGTACGGTATTACTCCAACAGTTTGGGATATACCAGAAGAGGTAAAAGAAAAGTACAATAAAAGAGGATTTTACTTTGATAAAGACGTTGAACTGTTAGAAAAAATTAGAGATAAAGAATAAAGAGAGGTGTTAGAATTGAATAAACCTATTAAACCAAGAGAACCGAGAGTGTCCCAATATGGAATTGACCCAAAATTTGTTAAAAAAAGAATTGCAGAATATGATGGATTCACATCATTAATGCTTAGAGATTTATTTGAAGATACTCCAGATGTTATTTATCCAAGTAATAGAGGAATTGAAGCGGTAGAAGAGGAAGTAAGAAAATCTTTAGAAAAAGTCGATATGAGTATGATTAAACCAGAAGATTCAGTAAATGTATGTGCATCACATCATGGTTTTACAATTCTTGGGGGAGAGCCTTATGCGGTACTTCTAAAAGTTATAAGAGATGTAATTGAAGAAAGAACGGGAACATCAAACATTAGACTAAGAGCTGGTGTAGGTTTAAGATTCAGAGAAACCGAAGAATACATTAAAGCCTTTGGATTAGATAAGCATTATAAAAATAAAGCTAAAGGTGTTGCACCAATAGATGAAGGAATTCCTATAGAAACTGAAATTGGAACATTGTATGGAATAAAAGCTATTTATGATGCTGATTGGATTGTACATGCACATAATAGCGATGTAAGAGAAGTTCATTTTCACAGACAGGTAGATAGAGCTGTTAAACCTTTTGGAATGTCATATGCTAGAATAGAAACAAGATCTACATATCACCAAAATCTTGGACCAAGAGCAGCTAACTTTACGGCAAGATCAATATTTGCTTCAGATTTTGTTCAGAGTAAATTTGCATTTGCATCTTTTTTAGATATGTCACCAGTAGGTGTTGTAGGAGTAGATTCAGACAATGATTTGTATTCATTAAATGATAGATTAACAATAAATGGTTGTAAATACTACGGAAAGATTATGACTTTATTAGGAGAAATTGATGAATGTATAGTAGGACTTGATTTTCCATGTCCTGTGCCATATGTGTTTGCTGCAGGAGTTATTTATGCAAACTTTACTGGAGCAAATGTAGATTTATACGATCTAGATGAAGACTTAGTACCGTATACATGGTATACAGAAGCTTTTTATGGACATAATGGACCTATATTAGAAAATACTCCACCGGTTAATCCAGCTATTAAAATGGTTGTGCATAACTATGCATGGACAGGATATCCAAGTGCATTCTTTAGTAGAGAAGCACCTACTATTGTTGTTGGAAGAGAACAGGCGGATCACTTTAATATGGATCCTCAGAACCTTGAGTATATGACTCATTCAACAATTGCTGATAACTTGGATATTGCTATGGAATTTGCATATAATGTAACTGGAACTGATAAAGTTATAGTATTTGATGGAGCTGCAGGTGGTCTAAATGTAAGTGAAAATCTAGCTAAATTACTAGTTGAAAAAGCACCTGAAGTAAACGAAAGAGTAAACAAAGAATTATTGCCAAAATGGTTGAAACAAAGGGGAATAGACCCTAAAGAAGTATTATAAATAAAATATACAGCCTTTTTGCATAATGCAAAAAGGCTGTTATTAAAGGAGTAGGATATGAAAGAGTTTCAAATTAAAGAAGCTGCAGATAAACTGTGGGAAGTGTTAGAAACAAAAAAACCTGTAGCTCCTCTTACAGAACTTTATAAGCTGGAAAAATTGGATGATGCTTATAAAATACAGCTAGAAAATATTGAAAAGAAGAAAAAAATGGGTAAGAAAGTTATAGGTAAAAAAATAGGACTTACAAGTAAAGCTATGCAAAAAGCCCTAGGAGTAAATGAACCAGACTATGGTTTTTTGATGGAGGATATGATATTTGATGAAAATACTCCAATAGTGGCTTCTGAAAGATTAATTCAACCAAAAGTAGAACCTGAATTAGCTTTTGTTTTGAAAGAAGAATTAAAAGGACCAGGGATTACTATAGTAGATGTTTTAAGAGCTACAAAAGGAATTATGATTTCTTTTGAAATTATAGACAGTAGAATAAAAGATTGGAAAATAAAATTACCGGATACAATAGCAGATAATGCATCAAGTGGGATGTTTGTACTTGGAAGCAAAATGATATCATTAGATCAAGTTGACCTAAAAACTATCGGGCTTGTTTTTGAAAAAAATGGTGAAATAATTGATACAGCAACAAGTGCCGCTGTTTTAGGCAACCCTGCTCTAGCAGTGGCATGGTTAGCTAATAAATTATCTGAATATGATATATCATTGAAAAAAGGAGAAATAATACTGTCAGGAGCCTTTGTTAAAGCTCAGGAAGTAAAGATTGGAGATGTGTTTACAGCTGAAATGACAGGATTAGGAACTGTTAAGACTAAATTTATTTAAGAAGCAAAAGGAGAAGACAATATGGGAAAAAAATTAAAAGCAGCAATAATAGGGCCTGGAAACATTGGAACTGATTTATTGCTTAAATTAGAAAGAAGCAAATATATAGATGTGAAATTTGTAGTAGGTATTCAAGAATCCGAGGGTATAAAAATTGCTAGAGATCACGGTGTTGATACTACAACAAATGGTATAGAAGATTTAATGAAAAGAGACGATATAGATGTTGCATTTGATTCAACAGGAGCAAAACCTCATCTGTTACATGCACCTTTACTAAAGGAAAAAGGAATATTTACACTTGACTTGACACCAGCAGCAGTAGGACCTTACGTAGTACCAGCAGTTAACTTAAAAGAAGATTTACTAAAAAAAGAAAATCTTAATATGGTAACATGTGGGGGACAGGCTACTGTTCCAATTGTAGCAGCCATTAATGAAGTTGCTGATGTAGAGTATGCAGAGATTATTTCATCAATTAGCAGTAAAAGTGCAGGACCTGGAACAAGAAAAAATATTGATGAATTCACTGAAACTACAAAAAAAGCTATAGAAGTAGTAGGAGGAGCTGACAAGGGAAAAGTAATAATAGTTTTAAATCCTGCTGAGCCTCCAATATATATGAGGAATACAATATATACTAAAGTTAAAAATACTGATATAGAAGTTATAAAAGATTCTGTTCATAGAATGGTAGATAAACTTCAAAAATACGTTCCTGGATATTCTATACTACTAGAACCAATAATAGAAGATGACATAGTAACAGTTATGATTCAAGTAGAAGGATTAGGAGATTATTTGCCAAAATATGCAGGAAATTTAGACATTATTAATAGTGCAGCAGTAGAAGTTGCTGAAAATTATGCAAGAAAAGTACTGGAGGTTGAATAAAATGAGAAAAGCAATAATAACAGACACAACACTAAGAGATGGAAGCCATTCAGTCTCTCATCAGTTTACTTTGGAAGAAATGAAAAAAGTTGCTAAAGCACTGGAAGATGCAGGAGTTGATATTATAGAAATTGGTCATGGAGATGGATTGACAGGAAGTTCAATTAATTATGGATTTGGACTATATACTGATTTTGAATATGTTGAAGCAGTAGCGTCAGTTCTTACAAAATCGAAATTAGCTGTCCTTCTAATACCGGGAATTGGAACAATAGATCATTTAGAAAAAGCTAAAGAATTAGGAGCAAAAGTAGTAAGAGTAGCTACACATGTTACCGAGGCTGATGTTTCTGAACAACATATTAAAGCTGCAAAAAAAATGGGAATGTTTACAGTAGGTTTTTTGATGATGGCTCATATGGTTGACAAAGAAATAGTATTACAAGAAGCTAAAAAAATGGAATCTTATGGCGCAGATGTAGTATACGTAACAGATTCTTCTGGGGCTATGTTACCAGATGAAGTATATGAGAAAGTTAAATATCTAAAAGATAATTTAAGTGTTCCAATAGGGCATCATTCTCATAATAATATTGGACTTGCAGTAGCTAATAGTTTAAGTGCATACAAAGCTGGAGCAGACTATCTCGATGGTTCTTTGATTGGATTTGGAGCAGGAGCTGGAAATTGTCCTACAGAAATGATGATAGCAGCATTAGAAAGATCTGAAGTTGAAACAAATGTTGATCTCTATAAAATAATTGATGCAGGTGATGACGTACTTCAACCAATCATTAAATCTAAAGGTAAAGAGCTTCCAAGATTCAATTCGGATTCTTTAATGATAGGATATTCAGGAGTATATTCGAGCTTTATGCTTCATGCGAAAAGAGCTTCTGAAAGGTTTGGTGTTGATACAAGAGATATATTAGTAGAATTAGGAAGAAGAAAAGTAGTTGGAGGTCAGGAAGATTGGATTATTGAAGTGGCTCATGAACTTTCAAAAAACAAAGGTTGATGAATATGGATAAAAAATTATATAACGAAAGAATTTTAAAACTTCAGAATTATATGAAAGAAAAAAATATAGATGTATCGTTATTAATGGATAGAGAGAATTTAAATTATTTTGCTGGAGTTGAACAGGTTGAATGCATGACTATAGTTGTTCCTCAAAAGGGAGAACCGGTCGGTGTTACTTTATGGTTAGATGTAAGTTTTATTAAGGAAAACTGCTTAGTAGATGATATAAGAGGATATGTAATGCCTAAAGATAGTGTTGGTAGCAAAGTTGTAGAGATTATAAAAGAAATGGGTTACGAAAATCCTTCTATTGGATTTGAAAGGTATTTTATTTCATATTCATTTTTTAATGTATTAAGAAATGAATTTAATACCGAAAAATTTGAAGATATGTCTAAGCCTATATACATGATGAGATCTATAAAAGAAGACTATGAAGTTGAGAATATAAGACAAGCATCAAAAGCTGTAGTTAAAGGACTGGAAGCTGTTCTTGATAAAGTTAAACCTGGAGTTAAAGAGCTTGATTTAGCAGCAGAGGCAGAGTATGCAATGATGAAAGCTGGCTCACAGGGTATGCCTTTTAGACCGCAGATAGTAACAGGTAAAAAAATTCTATCCACCCATCCTTTCTCTATGAATACAGAAATAAAGAACAACAGTATCCTAATAATAAATATGGGTGCAAGTGTCCACGGATATGTTGGAAAACTTTGCAGAACTGTAATTTTAGGAGATGTTGATCAGGAAACTATAAATATATATAATGCAATACAGGATACACAAAACCTTTTGTTAGACAACTTAAAAGAAGGAATCACATGTAATGACCTGACAAATCTTGCTTTAAAAAATATGGATAAGTATAATTACAGATCTAAATATCTTTATGTTATAGGTTACGGAGTAGGGTTGAGACAGTCAGAATTTTATCCAGTAATTTCTCAAGGGAATCCAACAGTTTTAAAAGAAAATATGGTCGTTGATTTTTTAATGCCTACAGTTTACGACAAAAAATTTGGAGGACCTAGACTTACAGATACTATACTAGTTAAAAAAGATGTTAGTGAAGTACTTACTAAATATCCAAATGAGATAATAAGAAAATAAAGTAATATAAATGGTTGAATAAATTTAATTTTATTAGTATAATAAACAAAAAAAGAGGTTTGTAAATGCACAAAGAATTTAAAATAGCAGTTATTGATGGACAGGGTGGGGGAATAGGAAAAACTATCATAGAAACACTAAAAAAAGAAGATTTAAATGTTGAAATAATAGCATTAGGTACAAATTCTGTTGCTACTAGTAGGATGTTAAAAAGTGGAGCTGATGCTGCAGCAACAGGTGAAAATGCGATTATATTTAATTCAAAAAAAGCAGATATAATAGTAGGGGTACTGGGATTATTAGTAGCTAATTCAATGCTTGGAGAAGTAACAAAAAAAATAGCTGAAGCTATTGGGAAAAGCGAAGCATTGAAAGTACTTATACCTCTAGAAAAATGTAAAATAATTATAACCACCCCTACTGATCTATCTTTACAGGAAAACATAGATAATGCAGTAAAAATTATAAAAAGTAATTTAAACTAATAATTAAATAAAAATATAATAAATAAAAAGAATAAAAATATAATTGACATGAAGTCAGTATAAAATTTGGAATAAAAAAAGCTGAAGCTAAAAATATACCATATACGTGTATTTTTAGTTTTTTGTGTTTATAGGAGGTTTGTATGAATAAAAAATTATGGGATGAATGTGTTAAATTCCACGGGCACGAATGTCCTGGTTTAGCTATAGGATTTAGGGCAGCGGAAATTGCTGATGAAAAAATAGGCATAAGACACTTGGAAGATGAGGATGCAGTCTGCATTACTGAAAACGAAGCTTGTGGAGTAGATGCTGTCCAGTATATGACCGGATGTACTTTAGGTAAGGGTAATTTAATATATAGGGACACAGGTAAAATGGCATTTAGCTTTTTTAACAGAAAAACTGGAGAAAGTATAAGGTTAGTATTAAAAAGATCGGAAAAGGATAATCAAATGACTAGAGAGGAAAGACAGAATCATATACTTGAAGGACCTGTGGAAGAAGTCTATGATATTAAAAAGGTCCATTATGAAATACCGGAAAAGGCAAAGATATTCAATACCGTAATATGTGATAAGTGTAAAGAGGGAGCGCCAGAACACAAAATAAGACTTAGCGATGGGAAAAAAATGTGTTTAGATTGTTTTAATGAATATTCGAGAGGTTGGTAGCAAGATATATAATGAGAAAGAATACTGGTAATGAACAATCTAAAGAAATAGAAAAATACATAAGATATAAAAAAAGAAAGATAATTTTAATAGTAGCTTTAATAGCAGCTGTACTGGTTTTAATGATATTAGCTGTAAATTCGGGCTCTGCAAAGATACCTATCAAAGAAATTTTGTTAAGTTTAGTAGGCAAGGGTGATTCTGTAACAACAGCTGTAGTATGGAATATGAGGCTTCCTAGAATTATAGGAGCTGTAGTAGCAGGAGCGGGATTATCTATAGCAGGTTGTGTAATGCAGAACAACCTCAAAAACCCAATGGCATCACCATCAACACTAGGCATAAGTAATGCAGCTGTATTTGGAGCAAACATAGCCATAATAGTTTTAGGGGCCGGAAGTATAAGCAGTTCTTCGGCAGATGCAGTATTTATTAGCAATCCATATTCAGTTACCATAATCGCTTTTTTTACATCTATGATAGCAATGATGGTTATATTGACCCTATCTAAACTCAGAAATTTTTCTTCAGAGTCCATAATATTGGCAGGAGTAGCTTTAGGTTCATTATTTTCAGCGGGGACAATACTTATACAGTACTTTGCCGAGGATGTTCAGGTTGCCGCCGCAGTTTTTTGGTCTTTTGGAGATTTAGGTCGGCTGGTATGGAAAGAAGTGTTCATTATGATATTGATAGTTTCAATATCAATAGCCTACTTCCTGTTTAAACGTTGGGACTATAATGCAATAGAAACTGGTAGGGAAACAGCGAAAAGTCTGGGAGTAAATGTTGATAGGACTATATTGGCAGGCATGGTATTATCTTCAATTATAACAGCAGTTACTGTATCTTTTCTGGGCATTATAGGATTTATCGGATTAATATCTCCCCACATTGTCAGGAAAATCATAGATTCCGACCATAGGTATTTAATACCCATGTCTGCTGTGATGGGATCATTCACATTATTACTTGCCGACACAGTTGCCAGAACCGTGATATCCCCGATTATACTACCAGTAGGAGCCATAACATCATTTTTAGGAGCTCCATTGTTTCTTTATTTATTAATGAAAAGGAGGTAAAAATATGATTTTGTCAGTTCAGGGTATAAGTTTTGATTATCCAGGTATTAGTGTGTTAAATAAAGTTTCATTTTCCTTAAAAAGAGGAGAAACAGTAGCCGTGTTAGGTACAAACGGAGCAGGTAAATCAACCTTGTTAAAATGTATAAATGGAATTCTCAAGTTAAAAGTTGGGAAAATAGAATTTGATAAAGAGGATATATCAAAAATAAAACACAATAAGTTAGCACAAAGGTTAGGTTATGTATCCCAGCAAAATCAATATACAAGAACCACTGTATTTGATTCTGTATTA
>Ga0194137_10002288_pt1 | contig 11348 bp, 17 predicted proteins | sample TARM_MetaG_T3_14_FD_134025 | JGI IMG/M metagenome (GOLD analysis project Ga0194137, IMG submission 134025) | Freshwater microbial communities from Pennsylvania, USA, analyzing microbe dynamics in response to fracking - TARM_MetaG_T3_14 (version 2) | ecosystem: Environmental > Aquatic >...
GTATGGGCGTCCTCCAGGAATTCGGTGTGGATAAGGGTGACCTGAGCCGGGGGCTCTACCATGGAACCCATCAGGGGATAATCGTCTTCGGCGGCATGGCCCGGGTACAGGAATCCGAGCCTGGCTGGAGGTGGTGCGTGGTTCATTGAGCGGTCCCTCTCTGGCAATGATTGACGTGCCTCTACAATAGACCAAAACTGGGCACATAGCAGTCATTGGAGTTAAGCGATGGACGCCCATTGGTTCCTGATCTTTGCTGATGCGCTTCTGATCCTGCACACGATGCTGGTGGCCTTCGTCATCCTGGGGCTGGTGGCCACCTTCGCTGGTTATTGCCTGGATTGGCAGTGGGTCAGAAATTTCTGGTTCCGCCTTAGCCATCTGATTGTTATTGCTATCGTGGTGCTGCAATCCTGGCTGGGTGTGCTATGCCCGCTCACGACCTGGGAGATGGCGCTGCGAGCGAAGGCCGGGGAGGCGGGCTATGAAGGATCATTCATCCAGCACTGGCTGCAGTCCCTCCTGTATTACAGTGCGCCGGATTGGGTGTTTATCCTGATTTATACGGTCTTCGGCGCGCTGGTCCTGGCCAGTTGGTTTCTGGTCAGGCCTCATCGTCATCATGATTAGCGTCGCCTCCAGTGTTTACTGTGGTTTTGTGGCAATAACGAAGTAGACGTCTCGTGAGGTTTCCGGCACCCAGCGATATTCAATCTGAAATCCGGCCTTCTCCAGCTGCATTTCCAGCTGACGACGGGATAAGAAGTTTAAATAGGGTGCGAACCGCAGTGTGCGAGCCAGGATGGCTATGGGCTTGAGATATGGGCGGGTATCCTGAAGACAGGCGGTGTTGCTGATGAACACACCACCAGGTTTCAGCAGACTGAAAGCCTGGCTTATGGCACGTTCCGGATCACGGAGCAGGTGCAGGATGTTCAAGCCCAGAATGGCGTCGAACGCTTGCTGTCGATGTTGCATGTCGTCAAGCGTGGCAACCTCAAAATCTAGATTGTTGGTGGCGTTTTCTGTCATCCGCTCCCGGGCAATTTCAATCATTCGTGGCGAGGCATCGGTTGCAAGATAGCTGCGGACTTTCGGGGCATGGATCAATGCTGTCGACCCGGTGCCGCATCCGAATTCCAGGACATCCGTGTCTGGATGGAAGTATTCCTGGGTAAGTGCGATCTTTTTCTGATAGGCGTTCTGGTCGGCGATAGGACGTTGGGCATAACGCCTGGCGCTTCGGTTCCAGAAATTGACGGACGAATTCATGGATTTCCCCTTCCCGGGCTGGATGATTAGATTCATTGGGGATATTCTACCTATGCAATTCTGCCGGTAGTACCGAAAGATATTCATAATAGATATGTAAAAATGAATGAATTGGCGATCCGTTAAATTCGACTGGAACCGTGCCCGAGCCTTCCTTGTGACTGCTGAAGAAGGTTCTCTATCCGCTGCTTCAAAGGCGCTGGGAATTTCACAGCCGACGCTGGGCAGGCAGGTCGCGGCGTTGGAGGAGGAGCTGTCCATCGCCCTTTTCGAGCGCAGTGGACGAGGATTGGAGTTAACCCAGGCCGGTCTCGAGTTGCTTGATTATGTCCGGGCGATGGGTGAGGCAGCGAGCAGCCTGTCACTCGCGGCGAACGGGCGGGCGACATCCATTGAGGGCGAGATTACGATTTCGGCTTCGGAAATCACTGCGGCGTTCGCTCTGCCGCCAATCCTCCTCAGGCTTCGTAACCTGTACCCGGGAATTCGCATCAATCTGGTCGCATCCAACCAGGTCAGTGACCTCCGCAGACGGGCGGCAGACATCGCTATACGGAACTTTCGGCCTGACGAGCCTCACCTAATAGCTCGCAAACTCGGGCATTTCTCCGCCACGCTTTACGCTACCCGTAATGTGCTGGAAACACTGTCCGAAGGTTTCCCGAATGACGTGGCCGATGCTCCTTTCATCGGTTTTCTGACAGAAAACAGTGCGTACATCAATGCGCTGGCGGAGCGCGGACTAATGCTGCGGGAGAACAGTTTCGTTGCTAGAACGGACAGTCACCTTGTGCATTGGGAAATGACCAAAGCCGGTATTGGAATCGGGATGGTGCCCGTTGAAGTGGGGGATCCGGAACCCGGTGTTGGACGAGTTTTCCAGAACCAGGTATTCGGTGGCGATGTCTGGCTGGTCTCACATCGGGAGCTCAGAATGAACCTGAGGGTCCGGACGGTGTTTGATTTTCTCGCCGCTGAGCTTGCGGCGTACTTCAGGACCGCGGGAACCTAACTCAACAGAGCAACGTTGGCCAGTTTGTTTTCGAGCTCCGTAACGCAACGTTCAATCTCGTGCTCATTGGCGCTCGCAAATCCCAAAACCAGGCCGGTTCTGATTTCCTCGCTGAGGAAGTGCGCGCTGAGGGGTGTACTGCCAAAGCCCCGGGTTTTCAACCATTCGCTGAGGACCAGATCGTCAAAATCTCCTTCAAGTACCAGATGCATCCCGGCGCTTTCCGCCACCGGTTGAGCAAGACCGCCGAGCTTTTCCGTAACCTCGCTCTGGAAGAGTTGCCACTTGTCCCGATATAGCTGGCGCATGCGCCGCAGATGGCGTGTGAACTGACCACTCTCAATGAATTCGGCGATGGTTGCCTGGGTAAGAAGGGGCGTTTCGCCACCGCTAATCTGCTTCGCCCAGAGCAAGGGTTCGACCACTGCCTCCGGGACCACCAGATAGCCCACCCGTAATGCCGGCAGCAGCGTTTTGCTGAAACTGCCCATGTAGAGCACGGGCGCATTCTCGAACAGGCCCTGAATGGCGGCGAAGGGCTTGTTATAGAAGTGGAACTCGCTGTCGTAGTCGTCCTCGATGATCCAGCACTCATTGCGCTGGGCCCATTGAACAAGCGTCATTCGCTGGGACAGGTCCAGGATGCCGCCCATGGGGTATTGGTGCGTGGGTGTGCAGAACAGGAGCCTGGCCCTGGCAGGCTCAAGGCCGGGCAAAGCTTCCACATCCAGAACCTGGTTTCTAAGGGGTATTGGAATCAGCGTGTTGCCAAAACGGCCAAGTGCATTCCGGGCGCCCCGGTATCCGGGGTTTTCACACAGGATGCTGTCATCCCGCTGCAGAAACACATCCGCGAGCAGCGAGAGCGCCTGTTGTGCGCCGTTGGTGATGATGACTTGATGTCCTTCGCAGCGAACACCGCGGGAGGTTCTCAGGTAGGCGGCGATGGCGCGTCTCAGCGGTTGATACCCCTGGATGCTGTCATATCCCCGCAGTGGCCGGCGGCTTTCCTGATGGTGCATGATCCGGTTCCAGGTGCGGATTGGAAACGCGTCAAGGTCCGGCAGGCCCGGCTGGAATGGCAAACTGGCGTCTTCAACAGGCTTCGACTTCCCCCGTGGAAGTGAAGGGAGCGGTGGCAGTTCCATGGAGACGCCACCAGGTTTGCCAAGGCCCGGCCCTGAGGGGTTCACGGCCGATTTTATATCTTCATGGACGAAAATACCCTTGCCAGCATGACTTTGAAGAAAGCCCTCGGCCTTGAGCTGTTCGTAAACCGCGTTCACCGTGTTGCGACTGATGCCCAGGTCCTGTGCCATCTGTCGGCTGGGTGGCAGCTGGCGCCCGGGTGGGTATCGCTGGTCGAGTATCCGTTCGGATAATCGTTGATACAGCTGATATTGAAGCGGATGCTTGCCGTCCAGCCGGATATCGTCGATCACATCAACTGGTCCTATAAAAATTCACAATCTGGATCTTTTGATGGTATCAGAAGTGCCTTTCAATAGAAGTACATTTTGTGGAGTGCAAGAGCGGAAAGGAGCTTTCGATGACAACGACTGATCTGGCAGGGACCACAGTGTCCCCTCTCACTTCCTGTCCACGCAGCAGGGTGCAGAGGGCAGTAAAGCGAGCAAGCTATGACAGAGAAACAGCTTACAGGCTGATTGATCGGCTTAAAACAGCGCATGTCGGATTTGTGGAAGAGGGCGAGCCTCGCATCATCCCGATCACTGCCTGGCGGCTTGGTGATGATCTTTATCTACACACGTTGAACGGCGGACGCTTGTCCCGGCGCCTCGGGTCTGGCGCGTTACTTTGCATCTCGTTCGCAGTGACGAATGAATGGGTGATGACCAAATCCGCGTTCCATCACAGCGCCAACTACGAGTCACTGGTGCTGTATGGGCGGGCTCAGCCGGTAACTGACGATGCCGCCTTTGATGCCTCGTTCCGCGCGATCATCAACCAGATCGAGCCGGGGCGGTGGGAGCAGGTCAGGGCGCCGAATGACAAGGAGCGAAAGGCAACGGCGTTATTCCGGATACCGATTGAAGAAGGCGCGTTCAAAAGCCGCACCGGCGGCCCGAATGACGATCCGGAGGATCTGGGGTTGCCGGTCTGGCATGGAACCGTTCCTGCCAGGGGCTGATTCCCGGCTGAGCACCTCCAGCCAATCCGCTCTGATGGCCGGTGGCGCTCAGCCTGGATATCACTTTGAGGTCAACGCTGTGTAGCTGTTCATCAGGTTCCGGTAATCGGGGATGTGGTTGGAGAATAGCTGGCCGAGGCCCTCGATGTCGTTTCTCCAGTCCCTGTGCAGCTCGCAAGCCGCGCCAAACCAGGTAATTAGCTGGGCACCGGCTGCCGACATGCGATCCAACGCCGAGTCCCGTGTCAGTTCATTGAATGTTCCGGAGGCGTCGGTTACGACAAACACATCGAAGTCTTCAGCAAGTGCCGACAGGGTCGGGAAGGCCACGCATACTTCGGTCACCACGCCTGCGATGATCAGTTGTTTCTTACCGGTTGCCTTGACTGCCTGCACGAAGTCTTCGTTATCCCAGGCGTTGATCTGGCCGGGACGGGCAATGTACGGGGCGTCCGGATACGCCTCTTTCAGTTCTGGAACCAGTGGGCCGTTCGGGCCGTCTTCAAAGCTGGTCGTCAGAATCGTCGGTAACTGGAAATACTTGGCCAGATCCGCCAATGCCAGAACGTTATTCTTGAATTTGTCCGGGTCGATATCGCGGACCAGGGATAGCAGGCCGGTTTGGTGGTCTACGAGGAGCACCGCGGCATCGTTTTTGTCGAGGCGAACATAGGGCTTACTCATGATTATCTCCTTTCAGATGTTGGGGCCGAATCCGCTGGTAATAAAACCAACGGTGATCAAATTCAGGGTAAATCAGAGTCGAATTGGCGATAAGAGTGCTAAAATAGGCTTCAGTGTTCCATTTTTAGAACAGCGGTTAGGCCATGCAGGATCTGAACGATCTTTATTACTTCGTGAAAGTCGTCGAATCCGGTGGATTTGCGCCGGCGGAACGGGCCATTGGCATTCCCAAATCAAAGCTCAGCCGCCGCGTCGCTTCGCTTGAGGATCGGCTTGGCGTAAGGCTCTTGCACCGATCGACCCGGCGGTTTTCAGTTACGGATATTGGGCAGCGGTATTACGAGCACTGCCAGGCAATGTTGGTCGAAGCGGAGGCGGCTCAAGAGGTGGTGGAGCAGGTTCGGGGAGAGCCCTGTGGAACAATAAGAGTGACCTGCCCGGTGGGCCTGCTGCATTTTCATGTCGGCGAAATGCTGGGTGAGTTCATGAGTCGCTACCCCAGGGTGTCGGTCGAGCTGGAAGCAACCAACCGCCGTGTTGATGTGCTTGCGGAGGGTGTGGACGTGGCGCTTCGTGTTCGCCCCTTGCCACTGGAGGACAGCGATCTGGTATTGCGTATTTTGTCGGACCGCGGTCAATGTCTTGTGGCCAGCCCGGACCTTGTCGACGGAATGGGCGGGCTCCCTGAGGATCTAGCAAGCCTTGCGCAGTGGCCGGCCCTGACTCGCTCCGGCTCGCTTTCAGAGCAGGTATGGACTCTGTACGACAAAACCGGCGAGCGAAAGGACATCGCCTACACTCCCCGCTACGCAACCACGGATATGGAAGCTCTCAAAAAGGCAGCCCTGGCAGGAGCCGGAGTTGTCCAGCTACCCTTGCTCATGCTTAACGAGGAACTGGGCAGCGGCGCCCTTGTCTGGTTGCTGCCTGATTGGGAACCGCGGCGGGAGGTGATCCATTTAGTGTTCCCCTCACGTCGGGGCATGTTGCCCGCGGTAAGAGCGTTCATTGATTATCTGGCGGAGCGTTACTCTCAGATAAATGAGAACTGAACATTTGGTGCTGACAAGCGTTCGCGGACCGACACTTCTATCAGTCGTTCCGAATACACCCTCCATGCCTCTGCACTGGATCAATGGCCAGTCTGATCCTTGGGAGCCATCTTGAGAAATGCGCCCAGGGATGCCAACAGCAGGGCGGTGCTCACAATGATGGCAACCGGATAATAGAGATTTCCAGCCAGCTCCAGTTGGCTGTACTTGATAATCATGATCAACCCTTCCAGCGACATCGCCACGCAAACCGTCCCAATGAAGCGCGGCAGCGTTCTTCTCATCATGGTGATGACGTCGTGAGATTCAGAGCGCCCGCTGTACTCGGAACGGATGACCATAGCCAGCTCATAAACTGCCAGAGCGATGATGCTGCCATTGACGCCCTTGATCAGTGCCTGCATAAACTGTTGGCCAGATTGAAGGTCACGGATCACGCCCATCACAGTTGCACTGACGAGCGTGAACGCCAATACGAAGAATATCAGGGAAAACAGCCTGGCAAATAAAGCCCTGACCGGAATAGCGGCCAGCATGTTAAGCATATTGGTTAACCCTCAGCGTTGATCATTTCAGGCGCAGGCTACGCGCAAGGACGGGGGATGTCGCTTAAGGATTGCTCATTCTCTGGTAATCCGGCCCAGGCGGGGTGTGGCTTGCACCTGAAGCTGGTCTGTAGGTTCCGCCGCCGGCGATGTTTGGGCTACCATGGCTGTTCCTGAGCAAACACGCTAAACCTCGGAGTGACCCGCAGCCAATGTCTGAAGACCCATTAAAGACCCTGTCCGACCTTGCCAGCGATGCCCATGCCCGCATTCAGGCAACCCACCAGCACATCAACCCGGTGGTGGAGGTTCGTCGGGGTATGCGTGATGCGGGTATACCGGCGGATGTGATGACCATTGACTGTCTGCGCACGCGCAGAAGGATCACCCTGATACTGCACGATGAACAGCCCGGCATTCTTCTGTACCAGTTCGTGACCATCGAAGATGAAGTAGGGAACGACTTCCAGCAGATGGCACTTGGCGACATGACGGCTACCAAACTGTTCGACTGGATTCAGGAGTATTTTGCCTGATCAATCCTTACACCCTGATGAGTACTCTATGAAATCTGTTGCACTTCTTGATGGCGGCCTGGGCCAGGAAATCTATCGCAGGGCGAGGGATGTCAGTTCGCCGCTCTGGTCAGTGGCGGTAATGCGGGAGCAGCCGGACGTTGTTATCGATGTTCATGCCGATTTTATCAGGGCGGGCGCCCGGACCCTGACGTTGAACACCTATGCGGCAACGCCCACACGGCTGGCCAGAGAAGGTCTGGGTGACGAGATAGGGGCAATACATCAGCGAGCGTTCGAGGTATTAGAGCGCGCCATCGCGATAACGGGCGCAGACGTTGATATCGCCGGCTGCCTGCCACCTCTGGTTGGTAGCTATCGGGGCCAGCCTGCCCGGACGTTCGAGGATCTGAAATCGGAGTTCGATATTCTCGTTAAACTTCAGGGTGGGGCAGACGTCTTCCTCATCGAAACCATGACGAACTCGCTGGAGGCGAGCGCCGCTTGTGCTGCCGCCGGCGAATCAGGCAAGCCCTCGGAGTGGCATTCAGACTGGAAGCCAATGGCAAGCTCCGGTCCGGAGAAACCCTCGCAGAGGCTGTCGAAGCGGTTAAGCCGTCAGCGCCAACGGCTATCCTGCTCAATTGCTGCGATCCGGAAGTGATTTCGCAGGCAATGCCTGAACTGGCCGGCCTTTTCCCCTTAACGGGTGGCTACGCGAACGCGTTCAAAACGGTTGAACCAATGGCCGGCGGCGCCTTGGTAGATGAACTGGAATCCAGGCCGGACGTTTCTCCCGGGGTGTATGCGCTTCAGGTGAAACAGTGGCTGGAGGACGGCGCGGGCATTGTTGGTGGCTGTTGTGAAATCACGCCGGAGCACATCCGCCATCTGGCCGATGTGCTGACAGGCGAGTATAACCTGGTACGGTTCTCGGAATTGGCCCGCAGTTAGCCTGCGAGTCGAGGACTTTTTGTCCTGCGCGCTTCCATGGCACGTTTGGAGCGACGTGCCTCGATGTATTGCATCGCATCGTTCCGGATAGGAAGGTGCAGGGCGCCTTCCAGATCACGGCGGTCGTAGCCGAGATCGGACAGCGTGTCATCCTTTTCCTTCAGCAATGACTGCGCCATACGGCGGAATTGCTGACGCCTGGAATACCCTTCCAGCCAGGAGGTGATCGGCTGCATTGCCGCGGTTGGGTGATGCTCTGTACTCTTCAACATATCTACGGCTCCGACGGTTGGTGAATGGCTTGCAGCAGCTCGCTTGGAGATTTCGTGTAACTCGCACACGGGTGCCCGCAACACGTAGTCTGATCCTCTCTATGCCTTCAATCAAACGAAAAGAATTTAGGATCTCGTTCAGTTATGCTTAAGGCAGTTTTCGGCCAGAAATCGATTCAAGAGGTCTTTCCGTGAAGATTCCCCTGCTTGATAACGAAGTTCTCAGGAGCTTTGTCGCCATTGCTGAATGCGGCACCTTCACCAGTGCAGCAAAGGTGGTGCATCGAACGCCCTCGGCCCTGAGCATGCAAATCAAGCAGCTTGAAAAAAATCTGGGCAAAGCACTGTTCATCCGCGAACCCAGGCGAGTCACCCTGACTGCGGAGGGGGAGATTCTGCTTGATTACGGGCGCCGGTTATTGCGACTGAACGAGGAGGCGGTACAGCATTTCATTGCGCCGACCCTTGAGGGGAAAGTCGGTATTGGCACTTCCGACGATGTCGGCACCCGGATTCTGCCGGAAGTTCTGGCAGAATTTGCCAGATCCTATCCGGCAGTGCTCGTGGACGTGGTGGTCGGCTCCAGCAAACAGAATCTGGCTCGTCTGGACGCCGGTGAACTGGATATGACTCTGGTGACTGTGGCTGACGAGGGCCGTATTCCCCGCGGGGAAGTTGTCCATGAAGAGCCGCTGGTCTGGGCCGGGCGGGAAGGGTCTTCGGCCTATCAGCGTTCGCCATTGCCAATCGCCATGGCCCACGAGGGGTGCGCCTGGCGCCGGATGACACTGCGGGCACTGGACAGAGCCGGTATACCCTACAGAATCGCCTACACCTGCGAGCATTGTTCCGGCCAGGAGGCCGCGATGCTGGCGGACCTCGCAGTGGCCCCGTTTCCGCAGAGCCTGATACGACCACCCCTGAAGGAAGTAACCGGTGACAGCTTGCCGGAAATCGGCTTCTACCAACTGGCGCTGGTGCGCCGGGGGACCAACCCGTTGAATGATGCCCTTGCATCCCATGTGAAAGAGGCTTTCCAGAGTCTACGCTGAATAACACCGCTACGGACGACTGCCACCAGGAGCGGCAGCCGGAGGGGCAACCGATCAAGGAAACACTCAATGACTGTGTATTTCGTTCAGGCCTTTATCTATCTGGTTGCCGCGATATCGGCGTTCTAAGAACGACGACGGGGAGGCCGATAGCATTGATGAGCAGGCGCCGGTGATTGTGGCGGGAGTCGGTCGCTTCGGGCAGATCATCTGCCGTTTGTTGCGGGCCAATAATGTGCCCATTGTGGCTCTGGACCATGAGATCGAGCAGATCGAGAACCTCAGGCAAACCAACATAAAGAGTTTCTTCGGGGATGCGAGCCGGCCAGATGACCTGGGCGTTTCTGGACAATGAAAAAGCGCATGAAGATGAGTTGTTCGACGCCTGGAAAGAAATCGAGGAGGGCATCAGTTTCAGTCCTCGCTATGGGGAGTTGTTCATGAAGCTGGAAGAAGCGCTAAGCAGCGCCATGCACCGGGACTGGGAAGAGCCGAAGCAGGAGGATGTTCCCATATGGCGCCCGCCCGACCAGGACAACGCCCTCTACAGAACCCTGAACGCACTCAACACGCCTACCTGGAAGTCTGCCTTGCGTGCCCAGTTAGTGTTCGAAGAAGGCGATGTCTACGAGCCCGAGCTTATTTCCGAGTCTGAGCGGGTGCTGCGCCAGCGGGAATATTTAACCGCTGCCTGGGTGGGTGTGACTCGTGTTTGTGGAGACGAAATCGAGGTAAGCGTTCTGACGCGCGACACCTGGACACTCTTTCCGAGTGTCGGTGTGTCGCGATCCGGGGGTGAGAACACTACCAACTTCGGGTTGTCTGATCCCAACCTTGCCGGGTCAGGCAAGAGCCTTGGCATCGGCTATGCGAAGGACCCGGACCGCACCGAAACCAGTCTGTTTTTCGATGACCCTAACGTGTTGGGCTCGCACTGGCAGGCAGGGTTCACTTTCGATGAGCGGGATGGATGATGTGCGCGATGGGTTTGTGTGGCGAACCGAGTTTGGTTACTCCTGCAGTGGGCTGGGTGCCACTGAGGACCGTGTGGTGCTGAATATGGATTTCGAGGATGCACTGCATGCATCGGAAACCAACTACGCCAGCTACACCCTCACCCAGAGTGGCACCTACCGGCTCGATGAAGACCGGGTGGAAAACCTGCTGGGGACAGTGAGTGTGCAGTATTTTCATGGCGGCTCGGAGCGCTGGAATAGCTGGTACACCAACCTCGCTTTCACGGCAGCACACAATCTGACAGGCGTCCAGCCGTATCGAGGTGCAACGCATGCTGCACCTGGACTTTGCCTTCCCCCTGGATGGAGACGACAATATTGATAAGGTACAGATTCTGGTGCGAGGCCGGAGCCAGTTCTAGGCGCTACTCAGAAGATGGTGAGCAATAGTTGGCCAGCCCTCCACATCTGTTCGCTCTTTGCTGTTAGGGTATAGGTACAGTCAAACGGTGAGTGATGTCCATGCACACAGCCGTTAAAAAGGAGCACCAGCTCTATGAAGGTCTTTACCAACCCGGTTGGTTCCGGAAATCTGTGGTTTGACAACCTGACCACTGCTCAGGGAACGCCCGTTGCCTACGACCCGCAGGCCAGGGCTTTCGTCCCCATGCCTCCGTTTTGTGTGAATCGGGACATTATCGGCTGCAACTGGATTGCACCGGAACAGGGGGCGTTCTGTCGGTCCTGCGCGATGACTGCCCTGGCACCGGACCCTAATATTCCCAATGCCATGCCGAACTGGGCTGTAACCGAAGCGGCAAAACGCTGGGTACTGGATAATCTCGGCCGCTGGCACTGGTTCCGGCCGGAAGATCCTGGCAC
>Ga0194137_10002291_pt1 | contig 11345 bp, 10 predicted proteins | sample TARM_MetaG_T3_14_FD_134025 | JGI IMG/M metagenome (GOLD analysis project Ga0194137, IMG submission 134025) | Freshwater microbial communities from Pennsylvania, USA, analyzing microbe dynamics in response to fracking - TARM_MetaG_T3_14 (version 2) | ecosystem: Environmental > Aquatic >...
CCACCCTGTGATGTAACGCCACTTTAAGCATTATTGCTTATTGGGGTTAAAGGTAGGAGGCGTGAGCCGTTCGTACTACTGGGCAGTTACAAGCCCATTTCCTTTAGGTGATGGGTAGTTGACTTGACAGCGTTAAGTATGGGTGTGGGAGGAGTTATTTTACTTGTGGTTGGTTTCTCTACTCAAGGTTGGGTAGAATTTACGTTAAGCAATTGGCTGATTGTATTCTGGTTGGCAGTGGTGAACACTGCTTTGGCATTTAATCTTTGGAACAAGTCGTTAAAGGTGTTAAGTGCACTTTCCTCGAACCTAATAAATAATACAATGCTCATTCAAATAGCCTTGTTATCCTGGCTTCTGTTAAACGAAACACTGACAGTGGTTGAGTGGATAGCGGTGGCTTTAGTAGCGGTGGGTGTGGCTTGGGTTCAACTGTTTCGACTGAAAGTTAAGGTATAAGTGATGAAGAACAATGATGTTGTAATTTTGTTTTCTATCTGTTACAATAGTAAAGCATTAAAGAAAGGAGGATTCCCATGTTTATAGATATTCTCTTAATGGTAGTTGCAGGTCTATTGATACTTTTATCCCTATTGCAAAGCGGAAAATCAGATGGAATTAGTAGTGCATTCACGGGTAGCGGCGGTCTTAATCTGTTCGCAAATGTGAAAGAGCGCGGTCCTGAAAAGGTATTGTCTCGATTGACGTTAGTCGTTGGAGTATCCTTCTTTGTATTAGTCATTTTAGTACGTATTATTTAGGCCATCAGGCCTTTTTTTATAGAAATGAGGTGAAGAATATGACACTAAAACAACGAATTATTTCCATGATGGAGCAAAGAGATGTAGCTCCGATGTCCGTAACCGAATGGGCAGAACATTTGAATATGACAAGTTCAGATGATTTTTTGCTTCTTCAAAATACTCTGAAAGAACTTGAAGAAGATGTAGAGGTTGTATTAAGTAAGAAGGATCGTTATATCCTGGCTGAAGAAGCCGGAGTGATGAAGGGAACATTATCTATCCATCCAAAAGGGTTTGGTTTTGTGGATGTGCAAGTTGGTGAAGATGTGTATGTGTCTTCTAACAATATGTTGGATGCTATGCATAAGGATGAAGTCATTGTCAGAGTCAATCCATCGAAGGAGAAACTTCGCGATGGTGAAATCATTAAGGTATTGAAACGCAATACACAGAGTATTGTTGGTACGATGAAAACAGTTAAGGGGAAACTGTGGTTTATTCCAACGGACGAACGATTAAAGGATAAGGTTATTTTCAAGGGTGGTCCATCAATGAAACTGGTTGATGGACATATGGTTGTGGCTAAAGTCACAGCATATGAGCCGTCCATTAAAGTTGAAGCAGTTCGCATCTTAGGTCATGAGAATGATCCAGGTGTGGATGTTTTAAGTATCCTCCTTGAGAAAGGCATTGAACCTAAATTTCCACAGGAAGTTATTGACCAGGCAAATGCATATGGCGAATCTGTTGATGATATAGGTCATCGTAGAGATCTTCGTGATCAAATGATTATTACTATCGATGGTGAGGATGCTAAGGATTTAGATGATGCTATTAGTATAGAACGGGTTAAAAACGGATATCGATTGGGAGTCCATATTGCGGATGTATCTCATTATGTAACTGAAAATAGTCCGTTGGACATCGAAGCATATCATCGTGGAACTTCTGTTTATGTGGTGGATAGAGTAGTGCCTATGTTACCTCATGTATTATCCAACGGGTTATGTTCTCTGAATCCACATGTCGATCGCTATGCGATTAGCTGTGTGATGGAAATTGACAGTGCTGGAGAAGTAACGGATTATCAGATTTTCCCTTCGGTTATTTGTTCGAAGTATCGTATGACATATACGAAAGTGAATCAGATGATTGATGAAGATAAAGCTTCCTTAAATGAATATGCTGAGATTGTCGATATGGTAAATATCATGCATGAGTGTTCTCTGATTTTACGTTCACGACGGGATAAGCTAGGCTCCATTGATTTTGAAATGGATGAGGCAAAGATTATTATTGATGATAAGGGGCAAATCAAAGACATTCAAAAACGAGAACGATTTGAAGCAGAGAAACTTATTGAAGATTTCATGGTGTTGGCCAATGAATGTGTCGCAAGACATACAAAATGGGGTCATATTCCCTCTCTTTATCGAGTGCATGAATCTCCTACTAAAAAGAAAATGCAGGCTTTTGCAAAGATGGCGTCCATTATGGGGTATCGCTTAAAAGGTAGCCTTGAGGACATTCATCCGACGGTACTTCAGAAAGTGCTTCGACATTTTGAGGGAGATGAAAAGTTTCCGGTTATCTCAAAACTAATGTTACGTAGTATGCAGAAGGCGGCCTATGATCCTTCGCCCATTGGTCATTTTGGTTTGGGATTGGAAGATTACACACACTTTACATCACCGATTCGTCGTTATCCTGATTTGGTTGTTCATCGCATGCTTCGTAAGTATGTATTCGATACGAGCAATTTTGATAAGATGTCAGCAGACGAAGCCAGATTGGTTGATATTGCGAAGCAATCTTCGGAAAAAGAACGAAACGCGGTTGATGCTGAACGTGAAGTTGAGGATATGAAGAAAGCTGAATACATGGAAAAACATGTAGGAATGACTGCGTATGGTGTCATTAGTTCTGTGACCAAGTTTGGTTTCTTTGTAGAACTTGAAAATACCATTGAGGGCTTAGTTCATATTCAGACGTTAAAGGATGATTATTATGTCTATGATCCTGTGTATCATCAATTGATTGGTGAGCGGACCAAGAAGAAGTTTGTGCTTGGGCAAAAGGTGAAGATTAAAGTTACAGGTGCAGACAAAGACGCAAAAACTATTGATTTTCGTTATCTTAGTGAAAAAAGGAAGCGGAAATAAGATATAATGTACATGCTAGTTTGGAGGCGATGAGATGACAAAGACTATTTCAGTCAATCGTCGTGCTTTTCATGATTATTTTATTGAGGAAAGATTCGAAGCCGGATTGGTTTTGGTAGGTACCGAGATCAAGTCGATTCGACGTGGTTCTGTCCAGTTCAAAGATGCCTATATTCACTTTGTCAATCATGAAGCGTTTATTCGTGACATGTATATTGCTCCATATGAATTTGGGAATCGATTCAATCATGATGAAACACGTGAAAGAAAATTACTCATGCATCGACATGAAATTTTAAAGCTGGAGAAAAAAGTGAAGTTAAAGGGATACACCGTGGTTCCTCTTCAAATGTATTTAAAAGATGGTAAGGCGAAGTTAGAGATTGCCTTGGCATTAGGTAAAGAACTTCATGATAAACGTCAATCTGAAAAAGAGCGTGACGCAAAACGTGAAATTGCGAAGAGTATGAAATTAAGATAAGCAGATTCGTCTGCTTTTTTTTGATACAATAAATTGGAGGTGATACAATGTCTTTGTGGATTGAATTTAAGGTAATGCAGCAGAAAGAACATTTGACTATTCGACAATGGTTAGCTGATTTTTATATGTCTAAATCCAACATGTATAAGTTTGAGGTTCATCGTGGTATTAAGTTGAACAATATACTGGTGAAACTGGATGTGGAAATTTCATTGAATGATATTCTATCTTTTGACTTTTCGATTATTGCATCTACATCTGTACTTCCTTCAAATCATACGATTCATATCGTATATGAAGATGAGGATTTCCTTGTTGTAAATAAGGAAGTAGGTTTACTTGTTCATGGTGACGGGACACAGTCAGATACACTTACACATCGTGTAGCCTACTATATGATGCAAAAAAACTATCCGTATCCTGTGTTGCCTGTGCATCGTATTGATACGGTAACAAGCGGGATGGTGGTTTTTGCCAAACATCCGCTGGCATTAAGCTATATGTCGGCTATCTTTGAACGAAGAGAAGTTTTGAAGAAGTATGTATGTATGGTCGAAGGTTTGGTTCGTCAGGACCGAATGACGATTCAGCATTCGATTGGAAAGCATCGTCATGAAAATAAACAGATGATTAGCCCTACGGGAAAAAATGCGTTGACAACGATTAAAGTGATTTCCCGGGAAATAAGTAAGAGCCGAGTCGAAGCTATGATTGAAGGTGGCCGAAAACATCAGATCCGTGTTCATTTGGCCAGTGTCGGTCATCCGGTGGTAGGAGATGTACTATATGGGGGAAGAAGAGATAAACGAGTTCATTTGCATTTTTGCTTCATAAAGTTTATTCATCCAAGAACATTTGAGTCCATAGAAATTGACTGTCCGACGCCATTTTAAATCAAAAAGCCATCCGTTTGGATGGCCTAATTGCATTTTGGTGGAGGTGAGGAGAATCGAACTCCTGTCCAAGAAGTGTCCCACATTCAAGGTTCTACAGTTTATTCTATTTGCCTTTAATCACATCCTAAGAAATAGACAAACAGGACATGATGTGCTCAGTGGAGTTTTCGAGACCCACGCGTAGAGCGCTTGTGGATCTTTACCCATCGTTTCTGTCGTCAGTGCAAAGCCCAATGGGCAAGCCGTGCAGGACGCGCTGATAGCTAAAAGTTGCTAATTAAGCAGCGAATGAAAGTCTGTTTCCAGTTATTTTTTTTGGCCTTTAGGTAGCCACACCACTGCTCCTTGAATCAAACGAAATCCTGTCGAAACCAAGACACCCCCGTTTGCATCCTTAGTATACTCCAATTGAATATGCAAGTCAAATGGATATGTAATGAATAGGAATATTGAGGTTTTGTGTCCATAGGTATATAATAGATGTATAGTTATGAAAGTAACAAGGAGGTATTACTATGTGGCCTTTTGTATTATTAGGGATAGTCGTTGTTCTTGGTTTATGGCTTATGTCAGCCTACAACAATTTTGTTTCATGGCGAAACAAGGTTGAAGAAGCTTTCTCAACCATGGATGTTTATTTAGTTAAACGTTATGATCTGGTACCGAATCTAGTTGAGACCGTAAAAGGTTATGCAAAGCATGAGAAAGAAACTCTTGAAAGAGTCATTTCTGCGAGAAATATGGCTGTAAATGCCACAAGCATCGAAGATAAGATTAAAGCGGAAGGTGAGTTCTCGGGTGTACTAAGCAGATTGTTTGCTTTATCTGAAGCATATCCGGATTTGAAGGCTAATACACAGTTTTTGGATTTACAGGCTCAACTCAAGGTTATTGAGGAAGATATCGCTCAATCTCGTAAGTTTTATAATGGGACGACACGTCAGTACAATACGATGGTTGAGGTATTTCCGAACAATATTGTGGCCAATATATTTAAATTCACAAAACGTCCATTGTTTGAAGTTGAAGATGCTACTCAACGCCAAAACGTAAAAGTACAATTCTAACAGAAAGGGACATCGTCCCTTTTGTTTTAAAGGAGTGCAGCTATGAAAAAAATTCTAGGTATCATCTCATCGAGCATCTTTATTCTTCTTTTACTGCTTTTCAATGATGTAAAAGCACAGACAGACCTTTATGTTGTGGACCACCATATTGATATGGTGATTACTGAAGAAGGTGTCTATCAGATGACTCATAAATTAACGGTTAACTTCCTAACTCCTTATCGAGGTATTTATGTAACCATTCCTGAACGATATGAAATGGAGTGGACATTGGAGGATGGATCTGTTGAAAAGCGACAATATCGTTTTCCAATAAAAAATATATCTGCTAAGAACCAAAGTTATTCTGTTGAACGAAATAGTGATGGAATCGTTTTAACGATGGCAGATGAAAATCAGCGTTACACCGGTCTAAAAACCTATGAGTATTCCTATGCAATAACTACACGGGATCTAGCCTTGGGAGGAAGACAACGGTTTTACTTTAACTTACTGGGTTCTGATTGGGAAATGCCAACAGATGAAATTAGCTTCAGTGTTGTTTTCCCGAAAAGTATTGAGGATCTAGATGTTTTCTTCTATTCGGGTAGATATGGTACGAGCAGTCCGGCAAATGTGACGTATTCCGTTGAAGGGAATTTACTAACGGGTAAAACAACTTCAGGGTTAAATGATCGTGAAGCTTTAACTGTAGATATCATTCTTCCAAATGACTTCTTTGCCTTCAGACGCCCTTTTGACTTCTCAGTTCTCAGTTTATTCTTCTCGGTTGGGATGCTTGGGCTTGTGATGGTTCTTTACATGAAACATGGCAAAGATGACCCTACGGTTGTGACGGTAGAATTTGAACCGCCAAAAGGACTATCAAGTGCACAAGTGGGTTATGTTTTTGATGGTGTAACAGATAGTAAAGATGTGATTTCACTGATTATTGAATGGGCACAGGAAGGGTATCTGAGCATTGAAGAGTTGGATAAAAATAATATTCAGCTTAATAAACTAAAAGAAATTTCAAGTACAAAAATCCTTGCTGAAAGAACGCTATTTAATGATTTGTTTTTCGGACGGGAAAGTGTAACAACCAAGGAGCTAGAGAAAAAATTCTATGTTTCCTTAAACAATGCAAAATCAAGTATTACAAGACATTTCACTGGAAGCAAACAGAGAAAAGTATTTCATGTATTATCCGATGTACTACAAGTTCTTTTTGGTCTCTTCCTTCCGTTCACATTAGGTTTATTAGTGATGGGAATTGTTTACAGTAACACATATTATCTGGAGGAGGCTGTTTTAACTGCCGCCTTTCCGGTGGGTGTGGGTATCTTTGCATCAATCATGGTGATCTTTTATGCTAGAAAGGCGCACGCGATCAAAAAGTTGGCTAAGTTTGGTTTAATGATTTCCACATTATTTGCGGTTTTCTTTGCATCCATTGTTACATTTTTTATGGTGTGGTTATACAATGGAAGTCAGTGGAAGACCATGGTTGTATTATTGTGCTATTTGATAGGATTGTATTTTACATCGCAAATGCATAAGCGAACATCCCAAGGGGTTGAATGGTACGGGAAAATTCTTGGATTAAAAAACTTTATCGAGCTTGCAGAAAAAGACCGACTGGAGATGCTTGTACACGATGATCCAGAATACTTTTATAAAATCTTACCTTATGCGTATGTATTGAATGTAACAGATACCTGGTCAAAGAAATTTGAAAATATTGCCATCGAAGCACCACAATGGTATGTTGGTCCAACGCCAATGAATTCCTATTTCTTCATGAGATCACTTGATCGCTCATTGGGTCGTATGACCACATCGATGACTTCAGTACCACAAGCTAAAGCGGGTTCTGGTGGTGGAGGTTTCGGCGGTGGCGGAGGCTTCTCTGGAGGCGGCTTTGGTGGTGGAGGCGGAGGAGGAGTTCGCTAACATTCAGTTGAAAGGAGTTTGATAATGGTATTGAATATTAAAAGCATGAAAACACAATTGAGTGTTTCGAGTCCATTCATCCTTGGAGTCTATCATCAGGATGATTACCCACAAGGGAGTGATCATTTAGGAGTCGATAAGAAATGGTTAAATGGTAGAAACAAAGGAAATGATTTTCAAAAAGTAAATGGTTTTCGAATGTATCATGGTGACCATGTTCCTGGATTTCCAGCACATCCACACCGTGGATTTGAGACGGTTACGATTGTTATGGATGGATACATAGATCATAGTGATAACATGGGTGCAACAGGTCGATATGGTATGGGAGACGTTCAGTGGATGACTGCTGGCTCAGGGTGCCAACACGCTGAGATGTTCCCACTACTAAAAAAAGACGAGCCAAATTCACTTGAGTTGTTTCAACTCTGGTTGAACCTTGAAAGTAAGCATAAGTTTGTGGACCCAGGATATCAGATGATGTGGAATGAAGACATTCCAGTAAAAAGACTTAGTGAAAATACAAGTGTTAAAGTTATTTCTGGTGAGATTCGAGGCTTGACGTCATTAGTCCCTCCCAAAGCATCCTATGCATTTGATCCAACGCATGGTGTGGGAATTTTCCTGATTGAGATTGGAGCAAATGAAACCTTTACATTGCCTGTTCGATCAAAGAATGTAAATCGTACTGTATATTTCTATCGTGGAAGTAAACTCAAGGTAGGTCATCAGATAATCGATGTGATGAATCAGTTCGACTGCGATGTTCAGGAAGAAGTGATTTTGCATAGTTTGAATGAAACAGCATATCTACTTGTGCTGGAAGGAGTACCCATTGGTGAGCCAATGGTAGCCTCTGGTCCATTTGTTATGAATTCACAAGAAGAAATCATGGATGCGTTTAATGACTATCGCAAAGATCAGTTTGGAGGATGGCCATGGAATCGTCCGGATCCGACTCATGGAGACTCTGGCCGCTTTGCCAAGGATAAACATGGAAATGTTGTAACAAGAGGTTAATTACCTCTTTTTTTATGCTAATCTAGCACATCTTAAAAAGTAGGAGTATAATAAGTGTAGTTCTATATAACAGAAATAGAATATACCACAAGTTACTTTTGCAATGGCAAAAGTGTTTTCGGTATTTGTGGCAATTTCTGATGATAGTACCATCGCAAGAAAGCAGGAAAGGAGCTTAAAATGAAAAGAATGATTATTCGAATTTTGATGGTCTTATCGATGATTGCTGTAGTGGTACCCGTAAGTGCATCTACGAAAGTAGTGAACTTAGGTGTCAATGTCGTGTTAACACAAGACTTGACAAAAGAGATGGAAGTTGAGTTAAAAAAATATGGTGTTTTACTTAACCGATTTGAGAAAATTGATGCGATCACGATGCGTGTGAAATCCAATCAAATTGAGTCAATTAAAGCACTACCTTATGTACTTGATGTTACGGAGGATGCCGAGCGTGTCGGTGCACCGATTGATCGTGTCATGGTGGAAGATTTCACACTAGGATTAAATACATGGAATCTTGATATGGTGAATGTCACTGATTTAGGTCAAGGCCGTGTTGTGGACTATGATGGAGAAGGTGTTTATGTGGCTGTATTGGATACCGGGCTTCATGATAGTTGGAGATCATATTTTCCACAAGAAAGAATCATGTCTCATCTAGCTATTTCTTATAGTGGTGGAGGCGGTGAAGTTGGTCGTGTTTCGAGTCAAAAGAACAAGTGGGAACATGATACGAATGGACATGGCACACATGTAACCAGCACCATTTTAGGATTTAATCTTTTAGGAAATTCAATAAATGGTGTTGCACCTAAAGTGAACATTATTCCTGTTAAGGTGCTGAATCAGAATGGTCGTGGTTGGTCATCAGTTATCACACAAGGTATTCTATATGTAGCTTATCTAAAAGAAACGGTACTAAAGGATGTTCCAGTAGTGATAAACATGAGTTTGGGTGGTTCTGTTCTGGATGCTATGGAAAAAACAGCGATAGATTATGCCGTCGAAGTGGGCGTGATTATTGTTGCCTCTGCGGGGAATAATGGTCAGCAAGGCATGGGATATCCAGGTGCCTATGAACCGGTTATTTCGGTCGGTTCTGTGGGTACAATGAATGAGTTTAGTGTTCAATCTTGGTGGTATGCTTACGATGTTAGTGAAACCAATGTTCTGGATGAACTCTATGTATCTAGTTTTTCGAGTCGTAAAACCAAAGATGAACATGATCTTGATGTTGTGGCACCGGGAAGTTATGTGGTAGGACCATATCAGGTCAATCAAGGACAATTATCCTATTATTACTTGAGTGGTACGTCGATGGCTGCACCTCATGTTACAGGGATTGTAGCCTTAATGTTACAAAAAGACCCAACGTTGTCTGCTTTAGAAGTTGAGTCTTTGTTAGAGTATGCAGCACTGCCAATTGAGAATGCTTATGATTTAAATGGTAATTTACTGTGGGATAAGGAGGCTACAGGTGCCGGATTGATTACAGCGGATGCTGTGCTTGATTTAATTCCTTAATCTTATGATTCGTTTTGAAGCTGTTCTTTATAAAGGGACAGCTTCTCTTTTTCTTCTTCTGGCAACACAGGGTATTGAGGGTTAATATCTTTAAGTTCCCCTACCAGAATTTCAGAGATAACAGCACGAGCAAACCACTTCCGATCCGATGGAACAACATACCATGGTGCATGTGGTGTAGAGGTTGCATTAATGGCTTCTTCATATGCGTTCATATACTGATCCCAAAAGCCTCTTTCCTTAACATCACCACTCGAAAACTTCCAGTTCTTTGCCGGATCGTCAATGCGTTGTAAAAATTGCTTTTTCTGCTCATCCTTCGAAATATGCAGGAAGATTTTGATAATTCGAAAGCCATTTTCGTAGAGATGGCGTTCATAGTCCCTAATCTGTCTGAATCTATTTTCGAAAATATCTTCAGTGATACAGCGTTTTGGAAGAGGCGTTTTTTTATGCAGCTGATGGACCTTAACGACGAGCACATCCTCGTAATAGGAACGGTTGAACAGGGTGATTTTTCCTCGTTCAGGTCCTACTCGACTTGCCCTCCACAAATAGTCATGGGCGTACTCCTCGGGAGTCGGGACTTTAAAATTATGAACATTGACACCTGCGGGATTAACACCACTCATCACATATTTAATTGCGCCATCCTTACCAGCCGCATCCATGGCCTGAAAGATAACCAGTACACCTTCAACTCCTTCAGCATACAAACGATTCTGAAGCTCCTGCAACTCAAGGATATAGTCATCTTTGATATCAAGTGCCTCCTGTTTGTTATCAAATGAACCCTTTTGCTTTGTATCAAACTCACTTAGTTTAAACTTCTTGCTTCCGTCAAATCGAAATTCATGAATATTCATTTGAGTACCTCCTTGTTAAGTTTGTTACCATGATTATAACATACAAAAACGAGCCGATATCGACTCGTTTGATTTCTACTCAACTTGGATGTTTAAATGATTGAACAAGGTTGTATCAACAGGGTAAATCTTGGAAAGGATTGCTCCCAATAACATGCCTCGTTCACTACTCGCTCCGCCCAACTCAGTGTTTATCTGAAGGGTAGATATGAAGTCTTTTTCCATAGCTAACAAATGTAGGATGAGTGGTATCGATTGAGGGATTGAACAGGCGATCCCTGCATAGGATTTGATAAAATCCGTCGTATCACTCATTTCGATCGCTTGAACTAAAGCTGCTTCCATAGATTCGGGTGCAAGATTCAATGATTTCTTTATAGCATCTATAAGAGTATACTCAGGTATCAACTGTAGAATAGAGTCAAACATCTGATACAAAGACTTATACTCATGTCGGTTTGTAAATAGCTGTGCCTGCTCCCATGCCCATTCATTACTTAAGTTCAAATCTTTAGCTACAAAATAGGGGACAAAACCAACAAGATGATCATCTGTCATTTCTGCTTTTGGAATGTCTAACCGAAGACGATCGATTGTCATATTCAATATCAGTTTTTGAGTGTACGTTTCTACATACCCAACATATTCTCCACC
>Ga0194137_10002293_pt1 | contig 11340 bp, 12 predicted proteins | sample TARM_MetaG_T3_14_FD_134025 | JGI IMG/M metagenome (GOLD analysis project Ga0194137, IMG submission 134025) | Freshwater microbial communities from Pennsylvania, USA, analyzing microbe dynamics in response to fracking - TARM_MetaG_T3_14 (version 2) | ecosystem: Environmental > Aquatic >...
CATCTCTTTTAAAACATCTATAATACCACTTCTAGTCTCATTAATGCCTACTCCCTCAATAACTAAGGATGAACCAGGAATAGCCGCTGCTGCTGCCATAAAGAAGGCTGCTGAGGATATATCACCCGGCACCTTAATATTCTGACCCTTTAACTCCGATGGTTTTATAGTTACTTTTCCTTTATTCTTAGTTATATTTGCCCCAAAAAACTCTAGCATTCGTTCCGTATGGTCCCTAGAGACAACATCCTCGCGTATGGTAGTTTCCCCATCTGCATATAACCCTGCTAATAAAACTGCTGATTTTATTTGTGCACTAGAAACAGGCAGTGTATAATCTATTCCAGTTAACTGCTTACCCTCAATAACTAAAGGCGCCAATTTCCCGCCCTTTCGGCCATTTATAGATGCCCCCATACGTTTTAAGGGCACAGAAATACGATCCATTGGCCTTTTCCTCAATGAATCATCCCCAGTCATTATTGATAAAAATGATTGGCCCGATAAAATTCCAGTCATTAATCTCATAGTTGTACCAGAGTTTCCAGCATCTAATATGTCCTCTGGTTCACTTAAACCATACATACCCTTGCCCTCTACTACTACTTGACTTCCATTAATATGAATAGGAATACCTAGTTGCCTGAAGCAAGCAATTGTACTTAGGCAGTCTTCACCGAAGAGAAATCCGTCTATGACACTTCTTCCGTCACTAATACTAGCAAACATTACGGCCCTATGGGATATGGACTTATCCCCTGGAACAGTTATTCTTCCATCGATTTTTTTAATCTTATTCGTTATTAGCATTTTTCATTATCCTCTCTTATATGTTAAATGATAATTTGAATTCTTTAAAACCGTATAAGCCTTTACTTGTTCTTCCTTTGTTCTAAACCCAATCTTTATAGCACCTTGCTCTTCCTCTCGTGCGTGGAGAATTTCGATGTCTTTAATGTTAATTTTTTCTTCCCCTAGTATCCTAGTAAGTTCCCCTAATATTCCAGGTTTATCCTCTACCCCTATAATAAGCTCATATATTTGAGGCATAGAATCTTTCCTATGTTTAGGTATGCTATCTCTTATTAACTTTGCATTTTGCAGAAATTCATCTATATTTCTTAAATCCTCACTAATTAATAGTTCTTTAAACTCTTTAATTAATCCTTCACAGCATTCAATTCCATTAATCAATTCTTCTTTGTTTAATAAAAATATATCTCTCCACATATCTGGATTACCCGATGCTATTCTAGTAGTGTCTCTAAACCCCCCACCTACAAAGGGCAAAAATGAAATATTTCCGTCGATATCTAGCATATTTGATAAAATCACCGCCATTAGATGTGGTGCATGGCTAATTCTAGCAACTATTTTGTCATGTTTTTGAATTGAAATAGGTACTGGATAAGCACCTAAAAATTCTACCAATTTCTTAAGTTTTTGAAATTCCTCTGAAAGGGTATCTACTTCCCCTGAGGTTAGAAAATAATAGGCGTTTTCGAATAAATATGGATTTGCTGCTTCAATGCCTGACTTTTCCGAACCAGCCATAGGATGTCCGCCAATAAACTTTGTTTCTTTAGGTAGATACTTGTTAGCAAGTTGATGTACATAACCCTTTACACTACCTACATCTGTTATTACTATACCCTCTTTAATATGGGCACTCATCTCTTTAAAAATAGACTCATAATATTTTAGGGGTGTAGCAATTATAATTAAATCTACATTTTCGACCGCTTCTTTCATATCCTTAGCGTGAAAATCAATTGCTTCTAGTTTTAAAGCTGCTTCTATATTATCAAGATTTGAATCCTTTCCAATAATCTCACCCTTATATCCTGCGTTTTTAAGTGCTAAGGCTATTGAACCTCCAATTAATCCCAATCCAATAATGCTTATCCTTTTAAACTCATTCATAATTATATCCCCTATCTAAATGCGTTTTTGATTCGTGATATTTACAATACTTTAACTTATGACATTTTAGATGTCAAGAAAATTATTTATCAGAATTTTTTAAATATATAGATTCTTTATTCATTTTTTCTATTTTTGTTATTGACATTTGGATTTTTTTCCTATATACTCAATTCAATTAAACAAATATCGAGGTGAAAAACATGTTAAATCTTAGAGGGCTTACACAATTAAATAAGTATTATTTTAACTTTTACTGGGGCTTTTATTTTTATAGCGCTGGTTATTTTGCATACTCACAACTTTATAAACAAAAAAACTTTCTAAGAAAATATGTTCTAAATAGAAGTCTTTATTGCTTAACTACTTAAGCTTTAATACATTTTAGATACTTAAAAGGAGAACTCTTAGATATAGGGTTCTCTTTTTTTTATAAATTTTTTTAAAATTTTTAATATATTTATAAAAAAATCGTTAAACTACTAAAAGGGAGGAATTAAAATGGTAATAGTAATGAAGCCGTCGGCTCCAAAAGAAGAAATTAGAAAGATTCACGATAAAATGATCGAACTGGGGTGTCAAGTTCACCCATCCGAAGGGGATAACTACTATTTGTTAGGTTTAGTAGGTGATACAAGTAAATTTAATCAATCTCAAATTCTAGCTAACCCCCATGTTGATAGGGTAATTCGTGTTACACATCCATTCAAATTAGCCGGACGTCTGTTTCATCCGGAGGATACAGTAATTGATATTGGTGGTCATAAAATAGGTGGAAATAACAAACCTTGTATTATGGCAGGTCCATGTTCTGTTGAGAGCGAGGAGCAATTGCTTACTATAGCTAGGGCAGTAAAAAGTAGTGGTGCTCAACTATTACGCGGAGGGGCTTACAAACCAAGAACCTCACCTTACAGTTTTCAAGGGTTAGGTGAAGAGGGGCTTAAGTTATTGTTAAAAGCAAAGGAAGAAACGGGAATGCCGATAGTTACAGAAGTAATGGATACGGAAACCTTTGGTACCGTAGAAAAATATGCTGATGTCTTACAAATTGGAGCAAGAAATATGCAAAACTTTCCCCTATTAAAAAGAGCAGGAAGAAGTAATAAGGTTATACTTCTTAAGAGGGGTCTTTCCGCAACTATAGAAGAGTTCCTTATGTCTGCTGAATACATTATGTCCGAGGGAAATAGTAAAGTTATATTATGCGAAAGAGGTATTAGAACCTTCGAAACGTACACAAGAAATACATTAGATATAAGTGCGATACCGGTAATACAGGAGTTAAGTCATTTGCCTATAATTGTGGATCCTAGCCATGCAACGGGTAAATGGTCTACAGTTGAACCCCTATCTAAGGCATCAATTGCTATCGGGGCTCACGGCTTAATCATCGAAGTACACCATGAACCAGAATGTGCTCTATCAGATGGTGCCCAGTCTCTAAAACCAGCAAAATTTGAAAAACTTATGAATTCTATCAATAAAATTATAAGTATTAATGCATAATAAAAACTAAAAAAATGTTGAGAGTATTATTGTTCTCAACATTTTTTTAGATATTCAATCTAAATATATATTCAAACCCGAAAAGTCGGTATAAATCTTAGAGTCATATAATTCTATATTAATAAAAACAAAAGGAGGGAATAATCCCCCCTACCCTTAGTTATACTCCCCAACACGTGCCACCAGTAAATAAAACAACTAGTAACAAGAAGAAGAATAGCAAGCTATCACCTGAATCTGCAAATAAACCACAGTTACAGAAGATAATAACTAAGATCAAGAAAAAGAATAGTACCGCAGTGTTTTGACCAGCAAAAATACCTCTTAAGCCATCAATTGACATGATTCTACCTCCTCTAATTTTTTTAAGTAAATGGTAAGGGTAGATTTCTCCACCCTATTTTATTATCAACCCCAAATATATCTTCCGCCAAATAATATAACTAGTAATAGGAAGAAGAATAGTAATTCGTCACCACTAGTAAATAGTCGGCAGTTACAGAATATGATAACTAGCAATAAGAAGAAGAATAATAAACTGCTCTTTCCTCCAAAGATACCACCAATACCACCTACACAGTTTTCTTTTTTAACTAATTCACTCATTTATTTTACCTCCTTTTTTTTATTATCTAATCCTCTTTCTCACTACATATTATGAATCTTTTAATTAAATGGTGAATCCAAATAATCCGCTACCACCAAATAATACAACTAGTAACAAGAAGAAAAACAATAGACTAGTTGAATTAGTTCCCCAGCATTTACTGTTAAGGAAAATAATCACTAATAATAAGAAAAAGAATAACAAGCTACTTTGCCCTCCGAAAATTCCTCCTATTGCACCCGTAACTCCACTCATATTAAATAACCCCTTTCCCATACAATATTTTCTCACTTCATACTATGAAGACCCATATTAAAATGTGCACTATAAAGTCAAATATTTAATTCACTTATATATGCATAACCGCATAATTTAGTATTATATATCCTATATAATATTGTCATGGAGTGATCAATGTGAATATCATAGTTCAAAAATTTGGGGGTACTTCCGTTGCTACGCAGGAAAGAAGAACCCTAGCAATTGAGAAGATTTTAAATGCGTATGATGAAGGAAATATGGTTGTAGTTGTTGTATCAGCCATGGGAAGAAAAGGTGAACCCTATGCTACAGATAGTCTTAGGTCTTTAATTATAGAAAGTTATCCGAAGTGTAGTTCAATGCACTTGGACCTGTTAATGAGTTGTGGCGAAACAATATCATCCGTAGTACTTTCAGCACATTTGGAGTCCCTAGGCTATAAATCTGTTCCTCTTCTAGGGTTTCAAGCCGGAATATTAACTAACGACAACTTTAGTGATGCCCGTATAGTATCTATTGATCATAGCAAACTAATGCATTACTTAAATAATGGCTATATCGTTGTTGTAACAGGATTCCAAGGAATTACTGAAGAAGGTGAAATAACCACCTTAGGTAGAGGGGGTAGCGATACTACTGCCACAGCCCTAGGGGCAGCTTTAGAGGCAAAGTGTGTGGAAATTTACACGGATGTTGATGGTATCATGACTGCGGACCCTAATATAGTCCCAAAGGCAAGGATTATAGACGAAATTAATTACGAGGAGATATTTCAAATGGCGGATAAAGGTGCAAAGGTAATACATCCAAGGGCAGTAGAAATAGCACAATACGGCAATATACCCATAAAGATTAAAAATACTATGTCTAACCATCCTGGTACAATTATTCATTCCCTTTTTAGACAGTACAATAACGTCACAGAGCTAAGAAGTACCCTATTAACAGCCATAACCCATAAGGACAATATCATTCAAGTAACGGTTCAAACCGAGGGGCAGTCCAAAAATGAATCTAAACTTTTATCAAGACTAGCAGAGTCAGATATAAGTATCGATATGATAAACTTCTTTGTAGATAAAAAAGTCTTTACTATTGAATCAAACCGTTTAGAAAAATTAGAAAAGATTTTAAACCAGCTTTCACTCAAGTACACATATATAGATGGCTGTAGTAAGGTTACCATAATAGGGAGTAGAATTACTGGTATACCTGGGGTTATGGCAACAATTGTAAACGCCCTAGAAAATAATAATATTCAAATACTACAAAGCTCCGATTCACACTTAACAATATCCTGTTTAGTAGCCCAAGAATATGCAAAAAAGGCTGTTAAAATCCTTCATAACGCCTTTTGTTTAGATAATACTTAATTAAAACTCCCATTACTTAAAATATAGTACTGAATAGCATAAAAGTAGCAAGGGAGTAAATATATTTTAATATATTTACTCCCTTGCTACCTGTTATAATCTACAATCTATTCTTCTAGTCTCTGAAGTATTAGTTTATATCCGTCAGAACCATAATGCAGGCATCTACTAATCCTACTAATAGTCGCAGCACTGGCCCCAGTTTTATCTTCAATCTCATTATACGTCATTCCTGATTGTAGAAGCTTAGCTACTTCTAATCTTTGGGATATTGATTGTATTTCTTTTATAGTACATATATCTTCAAAAAAACGATAACAGTCTTCCATTGTTTCTAGTTTTAAAATGGCTTTAAATAACTCCTCTGTAAACTCGTCTTTAATTTTTGATTCATAGGCCACAAATATCACCTCATTTTTCTATATATTATATATGATGTATTCGCTATAGAAAACACTTTTCCTCTTTTTCTAACTAAATTAGACAACTGTTTGTATTATTTCCCATTTTATTTTATTCTAACTGGTTAATACTAATTAAAATAATTAAAATAAATAAAATTAAGGAGAGTAAACCATGAAAAAGAAAAACCCTAGTTCCAATCGAAATCCCCAAGATATAATTGACGATACCTACAACAAACGGGATTACCCAATACTAGAGAAAAAAATGAACTCATATGTTATGCCCTTAGATATGGTTAGAGATGTGGATGCCATAGATTCACAACACTTTTACCCGGATAACTTTATTGGCCAGCTTAATAATAGTAATAATAAATAAAATTAATTAAACTAATAAAAAATAACCCACAATAAGTGGGTTTTTAAAACTAAATTTATCTAGTAGCAATATCTGTTCTATAGGTTTTACCTTCAAAATTAATTTTTTCTACATTATAATAGGCTTTTTTACGGGCTATTTCTATGTCATCTCCCCATGCAGTAACCCCTAGTACTCTTCCGCCATTTGTTGCAATATTTCCATTTAATGTTTTTGTCCCGGAGTGGAAGACTATTACATCACTTTCCTTAATATCTAAACCAGTTATAGTTTTTCCCTTATCGTAATCCCCAGGATAACCACCTGAAGCTAAAATGACACATACTACTGCCTTATCATTCCACTTTATATTAATTTCTGACAGCTTAGACTCTGTCATTGCTAAAAAGATCTCTACTAAATCCGTTTCTAATCTAGGTAATACAACCTGGGTTTCTGGATCACCAAAACGAGTATTATATTCTAATACCATAGGTCCTTCCTTAGTTATCATTAGTCCAATAAAAAGAATTCCCCTGTAATCCATCCCTTCTTGTTGAATTCCCTTAAGTGTAGGTCGTAGGATTGTCCGGTCTACTATCTCAGACATCTCATCCGTATAAACGAAATTAGGGGAATAGGTTCCCATACCTCCTGTATTTGGTCCCTTGTCACCATCATATATTCTTTTATGATCCTGGCAACTTACCATCGGTACGATTGTTTTACCGTCTACAAAACATAGGATAGACGTTTCAATTCCTTCTAAGAACTCTTCAATTACAACCTTATCACCAGCACTACCAAATACTTTTGTTTTTAGAATATCAGTTAATCCTTGGACTGCCTCTTCCCTATTCTCACAAATAAGTACTCCTTTTCCTGCTGCTAATCCATCAGCCTTAATAACGACTGGGTATTGATATTTATCAAGTAGTACAACTGCTTCCTCATAATCCCTAACTTCATTATACTTGGCAGTAGGGATATGGTACTTTGTCATAAAATCCTTTGAAAAGGATTTACTCCCCTCTAACTGAGCAGCATGCTTTGAAGGGCCAATTATATTTATACCATTATCTCTAAAAGCATCGACAATACCCAACACTAAAGGTGCCTCAGGACCAACAATCGCTAAATCTACTTTCATTTCCCGGGAAAATTCAACAAGTTTCTCTATTTCCTCAGGATTTATATCTACACATTTAGCCATTTTTTCTATGCCAGGGTTTCCAGGGGAACAAAAGATTTCCGTAACCATCGGACTTTGACTTAACTTCCAAACAATAGTATGTTCTCTTCCACCATTACCAATCACTAATACTTTCATTATTACACCACCCTCAAAAGTTTAGTATAAAACACCCACTTGCTTTAGTGTTTAAAATGTCTTATTCCTGTGAAAACCATAGCAACACCTTCCTGGTCACAGACAGTAATAGACTCCTCATCTCTAACTGAACCCCCAGGTTGAACAATAGCCCTAACTCCTGCTTTAATTGCCTCTTCAACTACATCCTTGAATGGGAAAAAAGCATCCGAAGCCAATACAGCGTTTTCAAGACTTTGCTGGGTATTTCTAATGGCATTTTGTAATGCCCATATTCTACTGGTTTGTCCTGGTCCAACGGCTAACGTTTGTTTGTTTTTGGCAATAACTATAGCGTTAGACTTAACATGCTTAACTATTTTAAGTGCAAATAACAGGTCCTCTTGCTCTTTTTCCGTAGGAGAAACCTTAGTTACAACCTTTTGTCCATCTAGTAGTTGATCGTTAGAATTTTGTATTAACAATCCCCCTGCTACCTTTTTAATATCCATTGTTTGCTTCTGTTTTAATTTTATATCCTTAATTCTAATTAGTCTTAAGTTATTTTTAGCCTTAAATACTTCTAATGCCTCTTGTGTGAAGTCTGGAGCTAAAATTACCTCTAAAAATATATCCTTCATAGCCTCTGCTGTATCTCTATCAATAGTGTCGTTAGCCGCAACTATCCCTCCAAAAATTGATTGTGGATCAGATTCATATGCCTTTTTATATGCTTGAAATATACTCTCATCGGAAGCAACACCACATGGGTTTGTGTGTTTAATAGCAACAACCGTAGGTTCGCTGAACTCCTTAAGTAACTCCAATGCCCCATTAGCATCGTTAATATTATTAAATGATAGTTCCTTTCCTTGAAGTTGTTCCCCTTCTACTAGAGTGCCTCTTTTATTCCCTATTTCCCTATAAAAGGCTGCCCCTTGGTGAGGATTTTCCCCATATCTTAAATCCTGAACCTTTTCATAAGTCATTGTTAATAAATTTGGGAATGGCTCTTTATCTTTCCCCAGATACCCAGCAATTAGGGTATCATAATGACTAGTGTGTCTAAATACCTTTAAAGCTAAGTTATATCTAGTTTCATGCTGAGTATTACCTGTCTTCTCAATTTCATCTAGTACTAAATCATAATCCGCTGGGTCTGTTACAACCGTTACATCGTTATAATTTTTTGCAGATGATCTTAACATCGTAGGACCACCAATATCTATATTTTCGATTGCTTCCTCAAGGGATACCCCTTCTTTTTGAATGGTTTCCCTAAAGGGATATAGATTTATAACTACAAGATCAATCGGATTAATATTAAGCTTTTTTAGAGTGTTCATATGCTCTTCGTTATCTCTAATTGCTAATATTCCCCCGTGAATAACTGGATGAAGTGTTTTTACCCTTCCATCTAAACATTCTGGAAATCCAGTAACATCTGAAACATCTACCGCATTAACCCCGGATTGTCTTAATAGGCTAGCCGTTCCCCCGGTGGATAATATCTCAATACCTAAGGTTGCAAGTTTTTTACAAAATTCCACTATACCTGTTTTATCTGAAACACTAACTAATGCTCGTTTTATCATTAAGTTACACCCCTCTTAAAAAAATAAAAGTTATTTAGTCGATAATATTAACCTTATTACCTACTACATTTAATTTGCCATCTATAAATAATCTAACCGCATAGGGTAAGATTCTATGTTCTATTGCCAACACTTTTTTTTGCACATCATCAGCAGTATCATTAAAATCCACAGCTACCACTTCCTGTAATATAATCGGTCCCCCATCGGTTTCCTCGTTTACAAAGTGTACTGTTGCTCCAGTGATTTTAACTCCTCGCTCCACGGCTGCCCTATGGACATTCCCACCGTAAAAACCTTTACCACTGAAACTAGGAATCAGTGAAGGATGAATATTCATAATCTTATTTCGATATTTATTAATAACATTTTCAGGTACTATTGCTAAATATCCGGCCAAAACAACTAAATCAACATTGTTATTTTCTAGGGTTTCCAATAGAACAAAGTCTCGTTCACCCTGGGTAGGGAAGGTTTCCCTATCTATAACACAAGTCTTTATGTTGTTATTTTCTGCCCTCTCTAGACCAACAACACCCTTCTTATTAGAAATTACTAAACTAACTTCCCCATTAACTTCTCCGGATTTGATTGAATCCATAAGTGCTTGTAGATTTGTTCCGCTTCCAGAAATAAGAACAGCTATTTTTGTTTTTGTCATACTAACTTCACCTGTCTATTACCTTCTATAATTTTTCCAATGACATAGCCAGTCTCACCCTTAGATTTTAGAATTTCCAATACATTATCCTTTTTATCCGGACTAACAACAAGCATCATACCAATCCCCATATTAAATGTCTTAAACATCTCTTCAGTAGATACGTTACCTTTTTCCTTAATTAGGTTAAATATTTGAGGTTTATCCCAACTACCCATTGTAATCTCTGCATCTACATTCTCAGGTAGTATTCGAGGGATATTTTCAAAAAATCCTCCACCAGTTATATGTGAAATCCCCTTAACATCGACATTTCTAATAACTTCAAGTACTGGTTTTACATAAATTTTAGTAGGCTCAAGTAACACATCCCCTAGAGTTGCCCCTAAACTATCTACATAATCGACTAAGCTCATTTGTTCCTTCTCTATCAATAGTTTTCTAACTAAAGAATATCCATTACTGTGTATCCCACTGGACCCCAGACCAATTATAACGTCTCCGGCCTCTATGTTTCCCCCAGTTATAACCTTGGACTTGTCTACAATACCTACGGCAAAACCTGCCATATCATATTCCCCATCAGCATAGAACCCTGGCATTTCTGCAGTTTCTCCACCAATAAGTGCACAACCCGCATCCTTACAACCTAGGGCCACGCCCTTAACAATGTCCGCAACCTTCTCTGCTTTCAGACTTCCGGTAGCTACATAATCTAAGAAAAACAGTGGTGTTGCCCCTTGGCAAAGAATATCATTGACACACATAGCTACACAATCTTTTCCTATAGTGTCATGTTTGTCCATCATAAAGGCTAATTTTAGTTTAGTTCCTACTCCATCCGTACCTGAAACTAAAACTGGTTCCTCTATACCTTTTAAATTAAGAGCAAATAATCCGCCAAATCCCCCTATATCGTCAAGTACATTCTCATTAAAGGTTCCCTGAACGTGTTTCTTCATTAATTGCACGGCCCTTTGTCCCTCTTCAACATCCACACCAGCACTTTTATATGTCATATTGTTATCCATACCAATTTCCCTCCTGGTTTTAAATACTGTAACTTAATATTCCTTTATTTTGGCACTTCCATTGGATACTTCCCGTCAAAACATGCTAAACAGAAGCTTTCCTTATTTATACCAGTAGAATTAACTAGGCCCTCTAAACTTATATAGGCTAAACTATCAGCTCCAATAAAGTCTCTGATTTCTTCGACACTTTTATTTGCACCTAGCAGTTGTGTACTGTCAGGAGTATCAATACCATAGTAGCAACTAAACGCTACCGGAGGGGAAACTATTCTAACATGAACCTCTTTAGCCCCCGCTGCTTTTAAA
>Ga0194137_10002294_pt1 | contig 11333 bp, 8 predicted proteins | sample TARM_MetaG_T3_14_FD_134025 | JGI IMG/M metagenome (GOLD analysis project Ga0194137, IMG submission 134025) | Freshwater microbial communities from Pennsylvania, USA, analyzing microbe dynamics in response to fracking - TARM_MetaG_T3_14 (version 2) | ecosystem: Environmental > Aquatic >...
CCGCTGTATTGACCGCTGTAGAGAATTCCCAGACCGATCAATTGCAGTAACTATATATGTAGCTACAGCTTTTTCAGATGCAAAAAAGAAAAACCACCAGTAGCTTAATAAGCTAAAACGATACTTCCTTAGCTCTCTTACAAGCCCATTCACGCAGAATTCTACCGTTCTCAGTTTCTAACCTATCACTATCTATATAGCTATCTAGAAACAAAGCGTAGTTATCTACTACTTTATGACCACCAGGAGAATACATATTCACGTACTCAAAAGTAGCTTTAACTATTTCCTGGTTATCAGCGAAATTCAAAAACTCCAGATAAGCTTCAGGATTTCTCTTGAAGCTTTCAATCAAACCTATATCAGATTCAAACGCAATTTTGACCATTGTTTCTACTTTAGTCATAGTTCTTCCTTTAAACAGTTTCTAAGCGTTTTAAGTATTCATCTGCACTTCGTATCAACCCAAGTCCATGAGCGCTTGTAACACCCTTTAAAGCTCTTAGAAGAGGATATATTCTCTTCTTGTCTTCGTCAGTACCAAGACGTATGAACCAGTCTAGACCATAGACATAGACAACTTTATCGCTTTTGTTGATGAGCTCTATGAACTCAGATTCTTTCTCTAGAAGAGTTTGAATAACTCCATCTAGATACAGAGAAGCAGTGTGTCTTTTTTCTTCCACAAGTAACTCCTTCAGGTTAAACAAACAGCTAGATCGAATAATATATATGCAATTAAAGTTTACATCAAATACAAGCCTATACACTATTTAAATAGCTATTGAAAAACGAGCTAAGAATCGCGGGCTGATATACGCTGTTATTTGCTTACTATTCTTTTTCACCTTCATATAGCTTTTTCTCTTAACTTAATTGTTGTTTAAGCTTATACTATTTTGCTTGTTCTTCATATCGCCTCTATAGCTCTTTTTAGCTGTATAAGATAGCTAGCTATGCTTTTACTCTTATAAGCTCTTAAAAGCTGATATAGAAGCATATGGATACATTTCCATATGCTTCTTGATATTCAGGTGAAATATACACTCTCAGCATTTTCAGCTGAGAGTGTATTTGCTTTTATTGCTATTAAAAAAATACTATCAGCTACTATATCCTTTGAATATCTATCTATCTATAAGCAGCAATTTGCTGCTTAAGGGTATAGCTGAAGGAGCTGGATGACATGTCTACTGCTCGCTGCTGCTCGCGTAGTTCTTCTTTCTTTTTTTCTTTTTCTGAGGAAGGGATTAATGCTGAGGATCTATGGTGGTCGGATTAGCCAATTCATATAGCTTTTCATTAATTTTTTAATATTACTACAAAAGCTTACATATTTCCACTGAGCTTAGAAAAAGCTTACATTTGTATACTGTGGAGCTATACAACTCCGTGTGTCTCTCTATCTAAGCAAGAGACTATCTGCTTAAGTAGTGCTTAAGCAGTTTTAACAAGCATCACACCTGAAGGTCACAAGCCTTCAGGTGTGATTGTTTTTCCTAAAAAGCTTTCAATCTTTCGACTACAGGAGAGCTGAATGTTTAGAATCAACTACATCAAGCTTGAAGACTTTAAGAGATTTCCTCTTAGCACTAAAGAAGTCTTTGAACATACCTTTAACAATAAGGTTACTATGATTACTGGAATGAATGGTTCTGGTAAAGCACAGCCTCTTACTTCTCTTGTTAAGATTCCATCTGGTTGGAAAACTATGGGTGAAATAGAAGTAGGAGATAAAGTTATAAGCAGAGACGGAAGTATTTGCAACGTTATAGCTGTTCATCCTCAAGGTAAGAAGGATATCTATAAGCTTAGATTCATAGACGGAAGAACTGTAAGAACTACTGCTGATCATCTGTGGAAGGTATATGAATACACAGGGTATAACGAGTTTACTGAGAAGGTTATTACTACTGCAGAGATAGAGAAACGTATACTGCACGAGCCTTTTGGTGGTGGAGTGTATGTAGACCTCATACTTCCTGAAGATTCTAAAGCTATAGATTTAGGTATAGACTTCTACGCTTTTGGTAATTTGTTATGTAGAAAGAACTACATGAGACCAAATATGCTAGAAGAAAGCTTCATAGAGAATAAGTGTAAGGAAAGTCTTAAGAGTGTAAAGATAGAAGCTCTAATGAATGGATTTGGTTTACTGTTTAAGTGTTTAAGGAATAGGTTTATACCTGAGTGTTTTATGCATGGTTCTACTGAACAGAGAATAGCTTTGTTAAATGGCATCATGGATAGTTCTGGCTATGTAAACAAATACGGAGATATAGTAACTAATTTAGCTAGCCATGAGTTAGCTAAGAACGTTGTAAGCTTAGTCAGATCCTTAGGCGGTATAGCTTATCTATCTAGTAAATGTGTTTACTTTGCAGAAGAGTTCTATACTGTTACTGTTATCATGAACAATGAGCAGCTGATATTTAGTTTACCTAGAAAAAAGAACATACTTTCTACCGAAGTGAATGACTTTAAACTAAAGGTAACATCTGTAGAGATAGACAGATATGAAGAAGCTAAATGTATAACTATAGACCATGAGAGTTCTCTATACGTTACCAATGACTACGTGGTGACACATAACTCTTCTTTGTTTAATGAACTTACTCCTTTACCGAGTGATAGAAATGACTTCGGTAAGAATGGTTATAAGGAATTGCATGTAGAGTTAGATAAGAACTCTTTTGTGCTGATATGTGATTTTAGGAATAAACCTTTGTTCTCTTTCTGTATGAATGGAGAAGAGCTTAACACTGCAGGTAATGTAAGTACTCAGAGAGAGTTAGTAGAGAAGTATTTCGGTATCACTTTTGAAATACATGAATTGCTAGTAGGTAAAAATAGCTTTACGGACATGAGTCTTATCAACAGAAAGAAACTATTTAATGCTATCACTCATTTAAACATCGACAGCATATTGAGTCATTATAATCAGCTTAAGGAAGAGTTAAGGGTTAATGAGAGTCATTTAAAGTTACAGATGTCTCTTCTTACTGCTGAGGAAGATAAGCTTAAGAATGTGAATCGAGTAGAGAGTGTAGAGAAGGAGATAGAGGAGTTAAATAAGCACGTAGAAGCTCTTTTTAGTATGAGAGGTAGTCTGACTACTTACTTGTCAAATAAATCGCTCACAGAGGCTTATAGCTCGTTTCAGGAGCATAGTAATAGACTATCTTCTTTTAGACAGAAGCATTTTCTAACTCTCACTTCTTACACAGAAGAGAGTTTAATCGAAAAGAGAAATGAGCTTACTCAGAAACTTAACTTAATTAGCTATAGAGTCAATGAAGCTTTAAAGTTCATAACTGAAGCTGAAGAGAAGATAAAGGCATACGAAATAACTGAGCAAGTAAACAGCTTAGGTTTCATAGAGGAGAAGAAAGTTCTTATAGAGAATAACTCTTCTTTAACCAATAGCTTAAAGTACTTAGCAGAAACAAGTGAAGTAAGTACGATGAAGAATGAGTTCTTTCGAGTAGAGAGTTCTTTACCGGAAGTTGTACACTCTATAGAGATCAATGAAAACAGAAAGTACAGTAAAGAGAACTATGAGAAACTTCTACAGGAGAAAGAAAAAAGTCTATCAGAGCTTATGACTGTTTCTACCACTGAAATTAAACATACAAAAGAGCTAAATGAATACGAAAAAACACAAGACAATGTAGAGTGTCCTAGCTGTAAATACACTTGGTCATTGAACGACTTACCTGCTAAGATAGAAGAAACTAAAAAACTACTCAATGAAGCTATAACAAGAAAACTTCAGTTACAGAGTAAGCTAGAGCAGATCAATAAAGAGATGGAAGAGTTCTCTGTTTACTTTCAGTGGTATAGACAGTATAGTTCTATACGGCAATCTACATTAAGCTCATTAAGTTTATTCTGGAAAGAAGTAGACAGCAGAGAACTTATATTTACGCAACCTAAAGCTATACTAAAAGTGCTATCAGACTTTCTTATAGACATAAGAAGCATAGAGCTTATCAATAAGAACAAACTCAGAATGAAAGAGATAGATGAAACGCTTGAGCTCTTTAGGAAAAACGAGAATAACAATAAAGCTTCTATACTAAAAGACTTGAGTAAGTACAATGAGCTTATCTCTTATCTCTATAGCGAGAAGAAAGAAGCTGAAACTACTCTCAGAAGTCTATCAAGAATAGAAAGAATGTATAGTCATTTAAACACCCTCAATAACGCATTTAAAGCCTCTAGGAGCGTTTTATTTGACAACAACATATCTACAGTAGTCTCTAACCTTATACAGGTTCTAGACGACGATCTATACAGACACAGACTTACGGTCATAGAGAAGAACAAAGAACTTCATCAGCAAGTAAGCATACTTGAAATCATACAAAAGCATAAAGCTTCTATAGAAGACCTAAAAGAAACAATCAAAGTACTTAACATACTACTTGCTGAACTCTCACCCAAGAATGGACTTATAGCAAAAACAGTTTCAAGCTTTTTAAACATCATCATCAGTAACGTAAATAACACTATAAGCTCTATATGGAATTACAAGATGATACTGAAACCTATAGATATTGATTCTGAGCATTTGAACTACAAGTTTAAAGTAGAGGTAGAGGATAAGTTCACTATAGAAGACACAAGACTATGCAGTAGCGGTATGAAAGAAGCTATTAACTTTTCCTTTATAGTGGTTCTCTATAGACTACTGAAGCTAAATAACTACCCTCTCTTTCTTGATGAACTTGGTTCGAATATGGATAAAGACCATACGAACAATATGGTAACCATGATACAGAAGCTATCTCAGTCTGATAGATTTAGTCAGATCTTTCTCATAACGCATAAAGAGAACTTTAGTTACTTGAATAACGTAGATGTAATTGCTTTAGATAGTTAATCCAAGACTGCTGCAACTAAGCAGCAGTCTTGGACATTCATTTACCACTGTCTAAGCTTATCAGTTCTTTCTTTTCTATCCAGAACTCTTAGCATATCGTTCATGATCTCTCTATTGCTTTCCATAGTGACGTGTTTAAGACTATTGTTAAGTACTTTCTTAAACATAGCTTTATCAACGTGTATGTCGGTAAGTTCTTCTACTAAACTTTCTCTTGCAAGTCTTTGTTCAAGTACAGGAGACATAACTTTATCAGCTATGGATATACCTGGTTCGGTTACATGGTCAAATGTAATTATATTGGTTAGCTGTCTTTCAGTTCTACCATTGACGTATTTGTTTTCAGTTAGACCACGTATAGAGAAAGCTGAATTTTGCTTAGGGTTTTCAAGAGCAAGCTGAAGAGCATTTGCTTTTGCGCCAGCTGGTTTAACTTTACCTATGATAGCTATGAGTTCTGGATTATTTAGCTGAGGGTTATTCTTACCGAAGTTAAAGTCAAGAGTGATATCAGAGAAGTGTCCACAGATGTTAGTCTCTTCTATAGAAATAACTCGGTTATAGAAAGTTTCCATACTCATACCAGCTGGTTTCTTAGGATGACCTAGTTCAGCATATAGAGCACCGTTCTTAATTCTTCTCATGAAGTGTGAAGAACCTTCAAACAAAGCAAGAGCACCTTTAGCTGTATAGAATTCACCAGCGGAGTTATAGGTGTTTAAACCACCTACTACCACGGTGTAGTAACCATCGCTATCAGGAGTAAGTACTCCCTTTTTACCGCTTCCAGTAAAGACTGTTTCAGTAAACTTGTAAGTTTCCATGTTAACTCCTTGGAAAAAAGAATGATTTTCACAAAATGCTTACTACTCTGCTTGGTTTCCCAAGCAGAGTAGTATTGAGCTTAACGAGTCATATTAGTAACTGTATTTCTTGCCATAGCTTCAGTAGTACTGTCGTAACCAGCAGTATTCACAGAAGCTACATCAGGAGTAATACGATTAATAAAAGGTGCTCTCATGTTAGGATCAGCGTTATTGATACGAATCTGATCTAGTATGCTCTGTGCGAATTGATTTACACCAAACCCAAACTGAGAAATACCCGCAAACTCTATGTCTAGAGTAAGCATTTCTTGTGATGTAGTAAGATCTCTCTTAGCGGTAATTTCACCGTTACTAAGAGGAAACATATTAGTAGTGATCCAGGCTTTATCAACTTTACGATGTAAAGGATCTGGAACCATAAACAAGCAAGTAGCGCTATACCAGTCAGCAAGTAGATCTCTTACATTGCCGTTGTTCATAGTACCAAGCAAAGCAAACTTAGCTTCAGGATCCATCATACCGTAACGAATCCAGTAGTCTAAGAAAGTCTGAACAGGTCTACCGTATTTCTCAATGAAGGTAAACTTAGGTTGTGAACGCTCACGAGTAACGTTAACGATCTCTTGTTGTACTTCACCAGCACCGCCTACAGGGTGTTCTTCAGTATCAACCTTTAGACCAGCGTTGAAACCGTCAATGCTTCTTGCGTGTAGTTCAAATAAAGCCTTTAAGCTAGAGATCCATTTCTGACTCTCTGGCATAACTGTAAACATTCTTGGAGCTTCAAGAAGAATACAGACTAAAGGTCTTGAAATATAAGCTTGGTTACTTACGTATTCAGTAAGATTAGGTGCCCAACCATGTTGACCACCATTCTTTAAATCTAGCATTGGTCTATCAATATTTCTGGAATAAGCTCCAGAAATAATTGCATCTGTTAAACGACTCATGAGAAAACTCCTTAGAAATTTTTGAAAGAGGAAGAAAGTGAGGAACTAAATAATACTACTTAGCTCCTCTTGACTAATAAAGATTTCTTACTCAGCTAAATCAGTCATTCTCCTCGCCTCTACGAAGGTACTCATAACAGTCTTAGAGTTGTTAGCATATATGGTTATAGGTAGAGTCCATGAGAAGCCTTTTAAGTTATCTAGTTCAGTCACAGTAGCATTAGGTACTACCACAAACTTACCGTCAAACTTATCTCTTACCTGATTGCTTACGAACAGATTGACTTGTTCTTCAAGTTGAGCGTTAGTTAGACTGATACTACCGGAAAACTCTCTCCAAGCAGCGTGAGCTACTTTGTTGAGGTAAGAGATAGCTACAGTCGTAAAGAAGCTATTCAGAACTGAAGTGTCGTTCTCATATACAGTTTGTATAGCTGGAAAGAATTGGCGATTAATTTCGTAGTTAAGAACGAAGTTAAGACCAACGCTCCAGAGAGTGTTGCGAGTAGAAGCAGGAACCCATGATACGTCGGGATTCTTCATGAAGGTAACGATAGAGTTAGGTGCTCTGTCAAAAGCAAAACCATTTCTCCAAGCACCGTTACTAGCACCCATGAAACGAGCTGACTTATTCAGCAGTTCATAGGTTAAAGGCACTCTCTTAGTATAGAGAGAGTTGATGATGTCAGCAGCACCGCCCACTAAAGTAGCTCTCATTACTGGAGTACCAAAAGTAGATGACTCTGGATAAAGTTCAATCATGCTCTTAAGAGCTACACCGACTGAAAACTGTTCAGCAAGAGTAGCAGAAGGAGCATTGTGAGCAAAGGTAGAAAGAACGATAGACGTGTCTTTTCTACGACTAATGAACTTAGGCATAGCCTTTTTAGCAGCTAAGCTAAATCCTGAATCATAGATGATGGACTCTGGATGCAGAACTAAGTCATTGTACTCATGTAAAGAGTTATTGTAGTTATCCATGTCTGCAATAAACAGACTGTCTAATAGAGCTTCAGTGATAGTGCCGTCGCTACTACCAGATAAGAACACATTGGTGTTTCTGGTTAGTCTTATACTACCTTGTACGTCTATTAACTTAATGGCTTGATAAGGAGAACCGTTAGAACTAGTTAAAGTAAGTATGTTAAGAGCATGGTGATTTACTTCGCTGTTATTGATCACTTCGTCTCTATGAGGATCAGAAATAACCATTTCTCTGTTATAGAGCATTTCTAGTACAGTGTCTAGATTTGATTGATAGACAAAAGCAGTACCTAAACCGGTGCTCTGAGCAACAGGCAGATCTAAGTACTGATCGCCTATAACTTTCTCGAAGTCAATGATAGCTCCGCTTGCTGGATCAATGCCGTTATCCTCGGTAATGAATCTAGCAGACTGTGCACCAAAGCTGTTAAGAACAACGTTAGTCTTACCAGTAATCTGATCAGCGATTTTAACAAGAGAAAAGTTGTATGGATACTTTTTACCTTCTCTGAGTATATGAGAAGGAAATGGTACTATATCTGACTCTAGCGCAGGGAAAAGTCTTACTGCAAGTCTGTTACCTGCTTCACCAGGAGAATCAGCTGCAAATTCAAAGATAGGATAGCTTACTGAACGTCCAGCACCAGCACCACCTTGTAAACCAGCTCCTACAGTCTGTAAACCTCTTTGATAGGTACCTACTGGAGCTTGAGTCACTTTAGTTACCCACGCTACATTAAAGCCAGCTATAGTCATATCTAGACCATTGCTGTCTTTCTGTGCAACTGGATTACCTAAAGCATCTAACTGTAAAGAACCGTCCGTGTTTTTAACGTACAGAGGAACTTGAGTTTCTAGAATGTCTAAGCAAAGAGTTATATTGGCTGTATCTCTTGCGTCAGGTGCTATTACTCTATGTACTACACAGTTGTTTGCTGCTGCACCTAAAGCTTGCAGATAGTTAGTCTGGTGAGTGAAATACTTCTTATTGACATTAAAGGTATCGTCTCCGTACACTTGAGTTAACGAAGCTTGACCAAAGTCCATATAGGTAGGACCTACTGGACCTTTTTCAGCGAAAACATAAACCTTCGGCAAATGTTGAGGAATAGACAAAGGCGTACCTGGAACTACGCGAATGCTAAGATCACGAGTACCCTGATCGATAACCATCGGTGCAGCATTAATGATGCTTGACATCTTGAACTCCTGTTAAAAACGAAAGGGTATTTTTTGGTCTACCCCGAAACTTCCACACAATTTGCAAGGAAAAAAGCCATGATTCTTCAAAATCCTTATCATTTTCGTAGTTTAAAGTACTTCAACAACAAGGAAATAATTACTTCTATAAACAGGTTTTTAGCCATAGACTATGTTTACCTAAAGAGCAAAGAGAAATTGAATAGCATACAGTTAGCTCATTTAGGTAAGACATTAAATCCTGTTTTCATAACCGGTCTCGGAGAGTCTTCTAAAGACATTCCTTCTTTCTTTCACCCTCTCATTTCAGAAGATAACAATTGGATAGCGCTGGACTTAAGGCCATTTGTGAAGTTATCTGAAGATCAGAACAGCTACATTGTTAAGAATCAGAGTGAGTATGACCTTAATGTATCCAGAATGATACTTACTGGTATGTGGTATCTCGGTAAGCAATCTACTATATATGGCTTTACATTTCCCCATATAGCTTTTTCAACTTGGTTATCTGATAACCTAGCTAGAAAGTTTGGATTAGATATGGTAACTGAACTGAAAATTAAGGTTTTAGCCTTTATCTACTATAGTCGCTTAAGTACAAATAGCTATACTGAAGACGATATGACTAAGCTTATTATTCGAGCTAAAGAAGATAGCTTTATGCCTGATATAGTTAAAGAGATATATCAGCAGGTCACTGATCTAGAAGACGTAGACGATTTCTGTAAAGCTTGCTACACTGTAACACAGAACGTAAGACTTAAAGGTTTAGACTACATAGGTCTTATTAACGTACTATCAAATAACTGGATAGGTTCTGAAGGTAAACAACTTGTTCTTCTAGCTACAGAACATCCTCCTACCTGGATATCACTTGTACATGCTGCTTTAACTCAAAAAGCATTTCAGAGAAACTACATAACTACGCTAATAGATAAGCTAAATAAGAAAGGAAAAGGTGAAGACTTTCTTAAGGAGTATTCAAATGCGGTTCATCAGTTTAAGGACTAACTATGAAAGAGATACAAAGGTTCGCTTTAGAGAATATCTATTGCGCACCTTCTCAAGACAAACAATATACCTTTAAGCTAAGACAAGTCACTAAGAAGAGATTTCCTGTAAGGAGATTTGCTGAAGTCTATGGTTTAGCTAAGAATCTACCTAACACAACAGATCTCTTTCACGTATACGTTATAGGTAGCATTAATCCTCATCTGCTTAATCTTCTTCGTCAAAGAAAAGAATGGTTTCGTGATCAATGGGTAAATGCAGAAGAAGATATGAATCTTCGCAACTTCACCATACAGATCTATAATTCTCTTGGACTTAATTTTCCTAGAAGGTTTTTGTACTATAGCTTTACTGATGAGAACACTCTTTTATTTGCTTATAGAGTAACAGAAAGAAATAGACTTGCTTTTGACGTAGAGAGTATAGAGTATATACGCTTCTATAGTAACATCTACTACAATAGTCCTGACTTCTCTCTTTCCAATATAACTACAGGTGTAAGATGTGAGCTATTTGAGATACAAAGCAATCTAGATAAAGTAAGAGCTGAAACTAGAGTAAATGAACTTAAGAGAAATCAAGGAGAAGTATTTGTATACGTGAATGGCTTTCATACAAAAGAAGTCAATCTAGACGTACCTAATCAATCCTTTCTTGAAATACTCTATGACGCTTCAGTCATCTCTAAAGAAGTTTACCCTATATCTGAACTAAGAACTTTCATGTCAGAGAAGGACAACACAGTCAAATACCTCTTATTCAGAGACAAGATAGTAGATAGCATACAGTACGAAGACGATATAGAGGTTTACATCTCTACGCAGAACGAATACTTCACGAGAGGTCTTTACTTCTACAGACATAAAGATTTAACCATACAGAACGTCACTGATAAAGACTTCAGTTTAAAGAGCCTCTATGTGAACAATCTAGCTACTGAACTATCGTCTCTTACATTTGGTCAGATTAACGATAAAGTTCTTGTAGTATATACACGTAAAAGCCAAAACCTAAGACCTCTTATCTATAGTTCACTTAAGCTTCATGAGTTATATAAACTACCACAAGACGTAGAGCGTAATGTTCTTACTAACATGAACTACACTATACCTGAACTAAGAGCAAGTTCTCTTGAGAATAGCGATTACTTCAAAATAGCAAGCATGCAGAATATAGGCAATATAACTACAACTTTAGCTTCTTCTGCTGTAGGTTACAACGGTATCAAGTATTACTATGCCTATACTCCTACACATCTTCCTAATAGATCAAGAGAAGTAGAAGTACCTTTTCTGTATAGAGATGACTCGTACGCGTATGAATACGATATATACGGTAAGCTTATAGGTAAACAGACTACAGAAGGACCCATATACTTAACTACATCTGAAAGTGTAAGACACGTAGAGTTCATACGTGGACAAACACCTATAGATTTTGGTAGACTATATAATCACGATGAAACAGTACCTATAG
>Ga0194137_10002296_pt1 | contig 11327 bp, 10 predicted proteins | sample TARM_MetaG_T3_14_FD_134025 | JGI IMG/M metagenome (GOLD analysis project Ga0194137, IMG submission 134025) | Freshwater microbial communities from Pennsylvania, USA, analyzing microbe dynamics in response to fracking - TARM_MetaG_T3_14 (version 2) | ecosystem: Environmental > Aquatic >...
GGTGAAGAATATTTTGTTCACCCTTTTAGTGTTGCGCTTATTTTGGCTGAGTACAACACTGATCCAACCACCATCATCGCAGGACTACTCCACGATCTAATCGAAGACACCATTGTTACCTTTGAAGATGTTGAAGAAGAGTTTGGTGAAGAAGTTGCCCTCCTAACAGAAGGCGTAACAAAACTTGGAAAATACAAGTTTAAAGGCTTAGATTATGAACATGATAAACAAGCCATCCAGGCCAAAAACTACCAAAAAATGTTGTTGGCCATGGCCAAAGATATCCGTGTGGTCATCGTCAAACTAGCCGATCGATTACACAACATAAGAACCTTAGGGTCTTTACCACCTGAAAAACAAGAACGCATTGCGCGTGAAACCATGGATATTTATGCACCGCTTGCCCACCGTCTTGGTATGTATGTATTAAAAGCAGAACTAGAGGATACATCCTTTAAGTACATAGAACCAAAACGATATCGCCGCATCGCTCAACTGATAGCGGACACCAAACATAATCGTGAGAACGACCTAGCAACCATGCAAAATAATATCCAATATTTGCTGAGTGAAAACAATGTGTCCTCAGAAATCAAAGGACGCGTAAAAAATATTTATTCTGTTTACAAAAAAATGATTGACCGAAACAAAGATTTTGATGACATATACGACTTACTTGCCCTGCGAATCATTGTTGATGATGTAGAAAGCTGTTACCGCACAATCGGTGTTATTCACAGTAAATATACACCAATCCCCAACCGGTTCAAAGATTACATTGCTATGCCAAAACCAAACCTTTACCAATCTTTGCATACTTCCGTAATCGCAAGAGGAAAAGTCTATGAAATCCAAATTCGTACCGAAGAGATGGACCGCATCGCAGAGTATGGGGTCGCAGCCCATTGGTCCTACAAAGAAGGCGTAAAAACTAGAGCCAAGATGACCGATGAAATATCGAAAAAACTGAAATGGTATGGTGACTTAATCAAGTTCACCAAAGAAAGTGAAGACGAAGAAGATGTCTTAAACCTTCTTCGCGATGATATTTTCCAATCCAATGTCTATGTCTTTACACCAAATGGAGACATCATCGACTTGCCCAAAGGCTCAACACCACTAGACTTTGCCTTTCGTATTCATACCCAAGTGGGGATTGAAACAGTTGGAGCCATTGTCAACGGGAAAATTGTTCCACTTGAGTACGAACTAAAAACAGGTGATATTGTCAACATGAAAACCAGCGTTAACTCCTTTGGACCGAACGACAACTGGTTAAAACTTGTCAAAACATCAAACGCCAAATCAAAGATTAAGAACTACCTAAACAAACGTCGTCGAGGTGTCTTAGTCGAGATGGGAAAAGAAGACTTACAACGAGAAATTCAATCCAGAAATGCCGATGTTGAACTGAATGACAAAATCGTCTTAGAACTCTTCCAACACAAAGGTGCAAAAACTGTAGAAGATTTGTATTACGAGATTGGGAAGAACACCATCTCACCAGGAAGCGCGATCAATGCCTTAGTTGGACAAACCAAGTACACCGATGAAGAACTCATTCAAAAAATCAATGATACGGTCTATGTCGATCGTTCTAGTGAATCAAATGTCATCGTTGAGGGCTTACAAAATCCTTCCATCAAACTTTCGAACTGTTGTACACCAATACCCGGAGATAAGATCACCGGATACATCTCAAAAGGAAGTGGTATTGCAGTTCATAGAAGCGAATGCAACAATTTGAAGAGTTTAGATTCCAATCGATACATCGATGTGTTTTGGGGAAATGACACCTCAAAACTCTACATCGTAAACCTAAAATTTACCGTCTCAAATCGAGACAACGTTTTAGCAGAAATCATCAACGCTGTCACCGCAACCAAAGGAAAAGTAAATCAAGTTGCTGCCTCAACCAACAAACGTAGGGAAGGAATCATCAAAATGAAAGTCAGTATAAAAAACAAACAAGACCTAGAACAAATGATCCTAAACTTACAGAAAATCAAAGATGTATTCTCTATTGAGCGAATGATGAAATAATGAAAATAGTCTTACAGCGTGTAAAAGAAGCATCTTGCAAGGTGGATGGTGCTATTATTTCACAAATCAAACAGGGGTATCTATTGTTGGTGGGATTTAAAAAAGGAGACAGCAAAAAAGAAGCAGAACATTTGGCGAAAAAAGTCGCAAAATTACGCATTTATGAGGACCAAGAAGGGAAATTAAATCAAGATATTTTAGCCCAAGAGTCCAAACAAATACTATCCATTTCACAGTTCACCTTATACGGTGAAACCAAAAAAGGAAACAGACCCTCCTTTATCGAGGCCATGCCTCCAAAAGAAGCCAATGAACTGTATCAATACTTTAATCAAGAACTTAGTTCTTACGGGCTAGAAGTATTTGAGGGTAAGTTTCAACATCACATGGATATTGCCCTTGTAAACGATGGACCAGTTACCATTCTACTGGAGAAAACCGCTTCATGAAAGGGCAAACCTTCCAAACAGATAGACTAATTATCAGACCCTTAAAAGAAAAAGACTTACCTGCAGTCTATGAACTGTTTTCTCATGATCGGTTGATGGAAACCTATGGTATGAACAATCTAAAGACCATGGATCATGCCCGAGATTTCTTAGAAGAACTGATTCATGACCAAGAGTGGGCAATTACCTTAAAAGAAACAAAAGAAGTGATTGGTACGATTGGTTTTGTTGCCTACAAAGACAAGCATAAGAGAGCTGAAATTGCCTTTGAATTAAAAGAAAGTTATTGGTCGTTAGGCTACATGAAAGAAAGTTTGCAGATAATCATAGATACCTTCTTTCAAACAAGCAAGATGAATCGTTTAGAAGCCTATGTTTATCCAAGAAACAAAGCATGTATCCACCTGTTAGAAGGTCTTGGATTTACCAAAGAAGGATTGTTAAGGCAGTATGCTGTGAAGCGAGATAAATTAGAAGATTACTATCTTTATTCCATCATAAAGAGTGACTATCAAACCTAAAGTATGAATGCTAGGAGGGGTTTTATGAAACTTAGACAACCCATTTTGCATACCCAACATTTGGACCTCCGTCCAATTAAATTAACAGACGTTGATGCTGTTTTTGAGTATGCAAAAGATGAAAGAGTCGGCCCTAATGCAGGATGGAAACCACATACAGATAAAGAAGAATCTCGAAGTTTTATTAAGTTTGCCTTACAAAAACGCGACTTTCATCAACCAGGAATTTATGCCATTATATACAGAAAAAAGAACAAAATGATTGGAACAATTGAAATCCATTCTTACAAAGAGTTTAAAGGAGAACTTGGTTTTGTACTCCATCCAAAATATTGGAACAAAGGCTTCGCAACAGAGGCTGCGAAAGCCATTATAGTCTATGGGTTTGAAGTCTTAGGACTAAGACGTTTAGCCTATGGACACTTTCTCTTTAACGAACCAAGTAAACGTGTTTGTGAAAAACTTGGCTTCACCTATGAAGGAACCTTGCGAAACAAATATCTACAGTACAATGGGGACGTCATTGATGAGGCAATCTATTCCATCACAAGTGAAGATTTTTTCCATCACAAAATTCCTTGGGTTATGGATTTTAAAAAAACCTTAAAAGTTGACTATGACCTTGATTCGTAGTATAATCTAAAAAGATAAACCTGTGATAAAGAAGAGTAATATAGCAAATAGTGCAGAGAACAATTCCTTGGCTGAAAGAATTGTAAGAAACTATATGAAGACACTTTAGAGGGCTTTTTTGAATGTAGTAGAAAAAGACGTGACTCGCGTTAAGAGTATAAGCGCTAGTATACTAGAACTTAAGGTGGTACCGCGGGAAATTCTCGTCCTTAAACATTGTTTTAAGGACGTTTTTTTATAATAAAGGAGTGATTGCATTGATACAAAAAATGAAAGGAACTTACGACATTTTGCCAAGTGAAGTTGGAAAATGGCAAGCCTTGGAACGAAAAATTCGTAATGTTAGTAAACTCTACCATTACCAAGAAATCCGTACACCAATCTTTGAACAATCTGATTTGTTTCATCGAAGTGTAGGAGAACATACAGATATCGTATCGAAAGAAACCTATGATTTTGTCGATCGTGGGAAACGAAACAATACATTAAGACCTGAAGGAACTGCGCCAGTAGTACGTAGTTTTATTGAACATAAGATGTACGCGGATAAATTGCCGGTGCAAAAGCTCTTTTACATGGGGCCGATGTTCCGCTATGAACGCCCACAAAAAGGACGTTTCCGCCAATTTGTACAATTTGGTGCAGAAGCATTTGGAAGTCATTCACCCCTGCTTGATGCAGAAGTGATTGCTTATGCCGTTAGTGTCTTAAAAGCCTTGAAAATAAAGGATGTAACAGTTCAAATCAATTCGCTTGGGGATCAAGAGAGTAAAGATTTATACAAAGAAGCACTCTTAAAGCATTTGGCTTCTGGTATTGATGACCTATGTCAGGATTGTCAAACTAGGTATCAAACCAATCCTTTACGAATCTTAGACTGTAAAGTAGACCAGGATAAAGAACTCTTAAAAGAAGCACCAAAACCATTGGATTATCTGACGGAAGATAGCCAAAAACACTTTGATGAGTTGGTTACTTATTTGGATGCGATGGATATCCAATACACCGTAAATAAAAACCTTGTACGTGGATTGGATTATTATACTCATACTGTATTTGAAGTCCATTTGAATGGTGATTTATTAGGAAATCAAACTGCCATATGTGGTGGTGGCCGCTACAACAATCTTGTCCATTCTCTAGGTGGACCTAAGGTACCAGCGGTAGGATTTGCCTTTGGGGTTGAACGATTAATGACGGCCCTTGATGCCATTGACTTTGAAGGAGATAAAGATACCGTACACTTATACTTCATGGTCTTAGGAGACAAGCAAAAAGCGTCGGCAATGAAACTAGTTCAACGCCTTCGTATTGGGGGAATATTAACAGATATAGACTTTCTTGATAAGTCAATGAAAGCCCAATTTAAACTAGCAGACCATATGGATGCTCGCTTTGTCGCAATATATGGTGAACAGGAAGAAAAAGACGGAGAAATTAATGTAAAAGATCAAAAAACAGGCGAAGAAACGCGTGTTTCCATTAAAAAACTATATACCCATATAGTGACAGAATTAACCAAACCTTCACACGATTGTGAATCATGTGAAGATGGTAGTTGCGGATAGGAGATAATGATGAAAAGAACAAAAAACGGACTATTACGAATAGAACATGTAGGACAAGAAGTTTTATTAAAAGGATGGGTGTCAAAAAAACGTGACTTAGGTGGGCTTTTGTTCATTGATTTGCGTGATACAAGCGGGCTTATTCAACTAGCCTTTTCTCCCGACAACCCCCTGCATGATGTCGCTTCTGCAGTAAAGAATGAATATGTACTTGAAGTCGAAGGAGTCGTGCAAGAAAGAAGCAGTAAGAACAAACAAATTCCAACCGGAGATGTGGAAGTAACGGTCACAAAGTTTACGGTATTAAATACTGCCAAACAACCACCAATGATCATTCAAGATGAGACAGACGCTTTAGAGGACACTAGATTAAAGTATCGTTATTTAGATTTACGCCGTCCTGTGTTACAAAATATCTTTAAATTGCGTCACCAAGTAACAACGGCTGTACGCACCTTCTTAAATAGCGAAGAATTTTTAGAATTTGAAACACCTATATTAACCAAATCTACGCCTGAAGGTGCACGTGATTATTTGGTTCCTTCAAGAATGAGTAAGGGTGAGTTTTATGCCTTGCCGCAATCACCACAAATCTTCAAACAGCTCTTGATGGTTTCTGGATTTGAGAAATACTACCAAATCGCCAAATGCTTCCGCGATGAAGATTTACGTGCCGATCGTCAACCTGAGTTTACGCAAATTGATATCGAAGCTAGTTTCATGAGCGAAGAGGAAGTACTGGATGTTAGTGAACGTTTGATCAAACACGTCATGAAAGAAGCAAAAGGTATGGAACTCACTGAACCGTTCCCTCGTATTTCTTATGAAGAAGCGATGAATACCTATGGGAGTGATAAACCAGATACAAGATATGATATGCGACTAATCGATGTGTCAGATTTGGCCATGCAAACAAGCTTCAAGGTCTTCACGACCAATATTGAAGCTGGTGGTGTAGTCAAAGCCATCAATGTTGCCGGAATGGCGGATAAGTTTAGCCGTAAACGTATTGATCAACTGACTGATTTTGTCAAAGGATTCCATGCCAAAGGTCTAGCCTTTTTAAAGGTTGCTGGTGAGGAGTTAACTGGTTCCATTTCTAAGTTCTTTACAGCAGAACAAGCAGTAGAATTAAAACAAAGATTAAAAGCCAAAGACAATGATTTGTTGTTGTTTGTGAGTGATACAAAAAGAGTCACCAACAATTGCTTAGGACAATTACGTCGTAAGATTGCAAAAGAGGAACAACTAGCTGATCCAGATGTCTATGACTTTTTATGGGTCACCGATTGGCCAATGTTTGAGTTTGATGAAGAAGAAGGTCGTTATTACTCACTTCACCACCCATTCACCATGGTCCAAGAACAAGACTTGCACTTACTAGAAGAAGACCCAGAAAAAGCATTGGCATATTGTTATGACTTAGTCGCGCAAGGTCAAGAACTTGGTGGCGGTAGTATCCGTATACATAGAGAAGACATTCAAAACAAGGTCTTTGATATTTTAGGAATTACAAAAGAAGAACAAGAAGCCAAATTTGGATTCTTTGTTGACGCCTTAAAATATGGTACACCACCTCATGGAGGAATTGCCTTCGGAATGGACCGTTTAATCATGATGCTAGCGCAAACAGAGAATATTCGTGATGTTGTTGCGTTCCCAAAAACCAACAATGCAACTTGTTTACTAACAGATGCACCAAGTCCGGTAAGTGACTTACAACTGACTGAATTAGCAATCATGACCAAGAAATAAAATACAAACAATTTTAAATTTGTGGTATAATAAAGAGGATTAAAGGATGTGATCTGATGGAAGGTAAAAATAAGTTTCTTAGCGACAATGTACTAAACAAAACAATCAAAGTATTATCGATTGTCCTTTTAACCTTGCTTGTATTCTTTATGGCAAGTCAGTTCAACGATTTATGGTCAAAAATCATCAACGCGGTCAATTCGGTTATTGTGCCGGTTGCTCTTGCTTGGTTGATTTCTCTGATCATCTACCCAATGATTCGATTGCTCGAACGTAGGGGTGTTGGACCTAGAGGTATTAGTCTGACAATCGTATATATATCAACGGCTGTAATTATAGGGTTACTAGCATATTTCTTGTTCCCATTTTTAATTGGCCAAATAGAAACATTCTTTGAAGTAGATTACCCAGAAATCAGTGCATACTTCCGAGATGACTTCCGTAACGAATTCATCTTCGGGGTTGAAATCTATGACTGGATGGTGGAAACTCTAAATGAATCAAACATCATTGAAGACACCATCAAAGGAGTTGCCGATAATTTAACAGCTACTCTTTCAAACACTTTGCTTAATGCCGTTACGGTCATATTTATCTTACCGATTCTCTTACTGTTCTACTTATTAGATTATGAGTTGGTCAACGACTCACTTAGAAGTATTATTCCTGCGAAATATGAAAAATCAACCAGTGAACTTGGTACAAGATTAAACCAAACAGTTGGAGCATACGTACGTGGACAATTGTTCTTAATGATTGCCATTGGGACCGTCGCAACAATCATCTACAAACTCATTGGTCTTAAGTATTTCTTCGTCTTTGGTATTATTGTTGGATTCACCAACATTATTCCATATTTTGGTGCCGTGATTGCCATGGTTCCTGTTGTCATCTATGCCATTATCAGTAAAGATGCACCAAATCCACTGGTCGTCGTAGGTGTAAACGTCATATTGCAGTTCATTGAAGGGAATATTTTCCAACCAATTATTATGGGTCGACAACTGCAAATTCATCCAATCATCATTATCGTATCAATTCTCTTCTTCGGAAGTTTATTCGGTGCATTAGGGGTTATTTTCGCTTCACCAATTGCCGCGACCATACGCGTACTTATTCAGTTCTATAAAGAACGAAAGGATGCAAAGGAAGAGCAAGGAAACGCTCCTCCTCATTTGACCCATGAAGCGTAAAAAAGTCTATAGTTTGTTTCATATTAATTTAATTTTGTTTTACACTAGCAGTGTTCTTATGATACCTATGCTGGTTGTACTTGCCTATATTTTCGATTTACACTTAGCGACAAGTCCAACCATCATCATCGCAATTGCGGGTATGATTACCCTTGTGTATTTTACGATAGGACTGCTTTATATGATATTGAAAAAAGAGCAATTGAAGCGTAAGTTAAAACCGACCTATATCAAAGAATTCTCAACACTCTTTATCATCAATGCCTTAGGTGTACTGGGAATTGGTGTCTTGTTTATCTACCTAGGTGGACCAGACCGCTATGTTCCACACGTGATTATTCCTTTGTTTTTAGGGACATATTTGTTGATATTTATTGCTGGAGATCGTTTCTTTAATATCAACTTATTACGAAAATAAAGGTGAGTAGTATGTTTTCAAGAACCATCGATCTAATTGGTCCAGACCAATTAGAAAAAATCAAATCTATGCAAGTCCTTGTCTTAGGATTAGGAGGAGTCGGTTCTTTTGCTGTTGAAGCGCTTGCTAGAAGTGGTGTCAAACACTTTGTTCTAGTCGACAAAGATAGGGTCGATGCATCCAACATCAATCGTCAGTTGCCAGCCCTTCATACAACCATTGGACAAGCAAAAGTAGACTTAATGAAAGAACGTATCTTGGCTATACAACCGGATGCTAAGGTCATTACCTATCACTGTTTTTATAACTTCGATACAAAAGAGGAAATCTTGTCGAACCGAGTCAATGCTATTTGTGACTGCATCGATACAGTGACCTTCAAAATTGATATCCAAAGAGAAGCTTACGAGCGTTCTATTGATGCGATTAGTGTCCTTGGAACCGGAAACAAACTCGATCCAACGATGTTGGAAGTTGAACGTTTAGACAAAACGACCTATTGTCCAATTGGACGCGTTATGCGAAGAAAACTAAAAGATATTTCTAAGCATATAAAGGTTATTTACTCAAAAGAACAACAAACAAAATATAGCACAGAAAAACGTACACCTGCATCCATGGTTTTTGTACCAAGTTCCGCAGGTATCTTAGCCGCAAGTGTACTGATTCGAAACCGTTTAGAAAAAATAAAATAGTCTTGGAGGCGTTAGGATGAAATCAATTGTATTTGCTGGTGGATGTTTTTGGGGCGTAGAAGCCTACTTTAAGCAACTAGAAGGTGTTGTTGACACCATGGTTGGTTACATTGGTGTTGAAGAAGAAACAACCTATGAAGATGTCTGCAATGGTAGTGGACATGCAGAAGCAGTCTTGATTAAATACGATGAAGAGGAGATATCCTTCAAAAAATTGTTGGACCACTTGTTCAACATAATTGATCCAACTTCCATCAACAAACAGGGAAATGATGTTGGACTTCAATATCGTACTGGTATTTACAACTATACAAAGGACCAACTTCCATTCATCAAAAATTACATCAGTGTAAGACAAAAAGAATACGTAAAACCAATCGTGTTGGAACTGAAAACAGATTTGACCTTCTTTAAGGCAGAAGACTTCCATCAAGACTATTTGGACAAACACAAAGATGGATACTGCCACATCAATCTTGACAGCTATAAAAACGTTGAATAAATATGTAAGATAAAGGTGGCATAAGGCCCTATATTGCAGGTAATATGCATAAGGACTTCATCCACCTTTTTGTAAAGAATAGACATAGGAGGATCATATGAAACGTACAGATTATATCTCATGGGACCAATATTTTATGGGGGTGGCTCTTTTAAGTGCCATGCGCTCTAAAGACCCTAGCACACAGGTTGGTGCCTGTATTGTCAATGAAGAACAACGCATCATAGGTATTGGATACAACGGCTTCCCAGTTGGGGTTGAAGACGATGAATTTCCTTGGGACAATGGTGAAAACTGGTTAGAAAGCAAATATCCATATGTGGTACATGCAGAACCAAATGCCATCTTAAACGCAACAGTGTCCTTGAAAAATGCTCGCCTTTATGTGACGCTTTTCCCCTGCAATGAGTGTGCCAAGTTGATTATTCAAAGTGGGATTAAAGAACTGATTTTTCTAGAAGATAAATACCACGATATGGATTCTTTTAAAGCATCAAGAAAAATGTTTGAAGCAGCTGGGGTAAAAATGCGTCAAATGGATCCAATCAAAGTGATGATGGATCGTGCGTAAGATATTTGCACGTTATGCCTACTTTTGGATGGCCTACACCATCATAGCCGTTCCTTTACTGGCACTTATGCTAACACCAATGCCTTATCGAATGACCTCCCCTGCCTTTGTCAATAATATTGAAGGCTTTATCCAAATTGAAGATGCCTACCAAATGGAAGGTGGGTTTTACACAACAAGTGTTATATCCTTGAACCAAATGAATGCCCTTCAGTACTTAATCGCAGAGTTCGAAGATTCTGTGAGTGTCCATCCCATCCCAAGAAGTTACCAATACGTAGATAATCGAGATCTTCGAGAAATGTCTTATCTCATGAAAGATGATAGCCTACAAACAAGCCTGATTGTAGGTCTTTTAACCAGCAATCAACAAGTAAACTATCTCCACCACCAAATGGTCTATTTAGTCTATGATTACTTAGAAGAAGACACCTTACAACTAGGAGACTACATTCTAGCCATCAATGGAAGTGAAGATTTTGACTTGGCTTTGCAAGAAACACTTTGTGAAGAACGTGCGCAATTTTTAGTTTCCAGGGATGGAGAACTTCTTGAGTTTTCCGTCAAACGACAAGACCTAGGAGAAGATGGATGCTTGTTTGGTTTTCGCTATGGAGCATTCAACGAACTGATTGATACAACCATCAACTATGAACTTATTGAAACCAATGTAGGAGGCCCAAGTGGAGGGCTACTTCAAAGCCTTTATGTCTACAATTCTTTAACCGAAAAAGATTATACGTACGGTTTAAAAATAGGTGGTACAGGAACCATAGATGTAGCGGGCAATGTTGGTTATATTGGTGGCGTCAAACAAAAAATAATCACCGCCATCCGCAACAACATTGATATCTTTTTTGTTCCCTATTTATCCGATGAACCCTATGATGATTATATCGAAGCACTTGAAGTGTATGAGCAGTATACCACCGATATGGAACTTGTTGGCGTATCCTCAATCGAAGAGGCAATCAATTAC
>Ga0194137_10002302_pt1 | contig 11322 bp, 9 predicted proteins | sample TARM_MetaG_T3_14_FD_134025 | JGI IMG/M metagenome (GOLD analysis project Ga0194137, IMG submission 134025) | Freshwater microbial communities from Pennsylvania, USA, analyzing microbe dynamics in response to fracking - TARM_MetaG_T3_14 (version 2) | ecosystem: Environmental > Aquatic >...
CTGCTCGGGCATGGAAAAGATCCAGTTGCCGAATGTCACCATCCAGAGCGTCAGGGAAGTCGCCGCCGACAGCGCCCGCCCGGCCAATGTGACCAGCGGCGCCTTCCTGCCCGCGCATTGCGTGGTGAGCGGCGCCGCCGACGCCTACAAGGGGTCCGACGGCGTCGACCGCTACATCGGCTTCGAACTGCGCCTGCCCAGGAACTGGAGCGGCCAGTTCCTCTTTCAGGGCGGCGGCGGCAACGACGGCGTGGTCAATCCCGCGCTCGGCACCAATACCGGCGCGCTCGCCGCGCTGGACGGCTCCAATGCCTATGCGTTGTCGCGCGGCTTTGCCGTGGTCAGCACCGACGGCGGCCATCAGGGCACCGATGCCTCGGTCTACGGCAAGGACGAGCGCGGCCGCATCGACCATGCCTACAATGCCTACGACCGCACGGCCCAGATCGCCAGGCAGATGATCAACCTCTACTACGGCCGCACGCCCGATCATTCCTATTTCGTGGGCTGCTCCGGCGGCGGACGCCAGGCCATGATGTTCTCGCAGCGCTTCCCGAGCTACTTCGACGGCATCGTCGCCAGCGCGCCGGCCATGCGGGTGGCAAGCGGCGCCTCCATCTCGGCGGCCTGGGAATCGCAGACCTACAATGCGATCGCCCCGCGCGACGCCGCCGGCAATCCGGTGCTCAGCCGCGCCTTCAGCGAAAGCGATCTCAACCTGGTGTCCAACGGCGTGCTCGCGGCCTGCGACGCCAAGGACGGCGTCAGCGACGGCATGGTGCTGAATCCGTCGTCATGCCAGTTCGATCCTGCGGTGCTGCAGTGCACCGGCGCCAAGAACGACAGCTGTCTCTCGGGTGAACAGGTGGCCGCGCTCAAGAAAGGCTTTGCGGGACCGCGCAATGCCGCCGGCACCGCTCTCTATGCATCCTGGCCGTGGGATGCCGGCATCCGCGCCGCCGACTGGCGCAACTGGAAGCTGGGCACGTCGGCCACGGCCACGCCGAACTCGCGTTTCATCACGCTGATCCAGAACGCGATGGCCTATGAATTCCTGACCCCGTATGACGCCAATTTCAACATCCTGAACTTCGATTTCGAAAAGGATCCGCAGCGTCTGGCGGCCTACTCGGCGATCTATGACAGCTACCGCACCACCGACCTGACGCCGTTTACCAGCCGCGGCGGCAAGATGCTGTTCTTCCATGGCGTGAGCGACCCGATCTTCTCCTCCAACGACACGGTCGATTATTATCAGCGGGTGGCGGCTACGGCCGGCGGCATGGACAAGGCGCAATCCTTCGCCCGCCTGTTCCTGGTGCCCGGCATGACGCATTGCTCGGGCGGCCCGGCCACCGATGCCTACGACGGCCTTGCCGCCATCGTCAATTGGGTGGAGAAGGGCGCGGCCCCGGCCAGCGTCACCGCGCGCGGCACCACGGCCTTTCCCGGCCGCAGCCGTCCGCTATGCCCGTATCCGCAATCCGCGCGCTACAAGGGAACGGGCAGCGTGGAAGACGCCTCGAACTTTGTCTGCGAATGAGTTTGCCCGCATGCCTGCAATGAACCTGAAGAAAGCCTGACCGACATGAGCAACATCGCCGTACAAAACCCGTCCATGCGTTTCCTGTGCCGCATCACCGCCAGGGTCGATCCCGTCGTCTCGCTCGGCGACACCGCCTGCGGCGAGCGTCGCTACGTGCCCATCATCGGCGGCACGGTCAGCGGCGAGGAGTTCAGCGGAAAGGTTGTCGCCGGCGGTGTCGACTGGCAACTGCAGCGTTCGGACGGCACGCTCGAAATTGCCGCCCATTACGTGATCGAGGATGCCGAGGGGGCCAGGGTCGAAGTCAGCAGCGACGGCTTCCGCCACGGCCCGCCCGAAGTCATGCGGCGGCTTGCGGCCGGGGAGCCTGTTGCGCCGGAGGAGTATTACTTCCGCACGGCGATCCGGTTCCGGACCGGTGCGGCACGCTGGCGACATCTCAATTCGGTGATCGCCGTCGGCATGGGCGCGCGCACGACGGGCGCCGCCATCATCGACGTGCATGTCGTGCTTTGACCGCCTGCACCGATCCGGCCACGTCATCATTTCATCAGCAGCCCAAAACATTATTTCTACCAGGAGACCAACATGTACCGCACCCCCGCTTCCGCCGCCTCCATCGCTTCCATCGCTTCCATCGCGTCGCCGGCACGCCGCGCCGGCTTGATCCGGCTCGCCGCGGCAACCCTGCTGCTGGCGGCCGGTGCCGTCCACATGGGTTCCGCCATGGCCCAGTCCTACCCGACCCGGCCGGTGCGGCTGGTGGTCGGCTTCCCGAGCGGCACCGGCCCCGACCTGGTGGCCCGCATCGTCGCCCAGAAACTGCAGGAAGCCACCGGCCAGGGCTTCGTGGTCGACAACAAGACCGGCGCGGCGGGACTGATCGCCGCGCGCGAGTCGGCCAAGGCAGCGCCGGACGGATACACGCTGTTTCTCGGCACCGTCGGCGAAATGGCGATCTCTCCCAACACCTATACCAAGCTCGGCTTCGATCCGGTCAAGGACTTCTCGCCCATCAGCCATGTGGTGACGTCGGACTTCGCCTTCGTGGTGCCGACATCGGTTCCCGCGAAGAACCTCAAGGAATTCGTGGAATGGGGCAAGACGCAGAAGAACCTGTTCATGGGCACCTTCGGCGCGGGCACGCCGGGCCACTTCGGCATCGCCATGCTTGCCGACGCGACCCAGCTCAAAATGGAGGCGGTGCATTACAAAAACACCGGCGATGCGATGAGCGGCGTTATCTCGGGCGATACGCAGGGCCTGTTCGGCACGCTGGCGCTGGTGTCCTCGCATGTCAAGGGCGGCAAGCTGCGCGCGCTGGCCACGACCGGACCGGCCCGCTCGACCATGCTGCCCGACGTGCCGACCGCGAAGGAGCAGGGCTATCCCTCGGTGGAGTTCGGCGCATGGTTCGGCATCTATGCGCCGGCGAAGACGCCGAACGATATTCTCGACAAGCTCAATACCGAAATCGTGAAAGCCATGCAGGCGCCTGAGGTGAAGGAAAAGCTGCAGGGGGCGGGCTTCCGCGTCGCCGGTTCCAGCCGCCAGGACTTCGACCGGCTGCTGCGCGAAGACCTGCCGCGCTGGGAAAAGGTGGTGAAGGCTACCGGCTTCAAGGCGCAGGAGTAATTGCGGGCGGGCGGCGAAGCGGCGGCAAGCCGTGGCAAGCCGCCTATAGATCCGGCCCGAAAACACGTTGAGCCGGGTCCCCTCACCCCGGCCCTCTCCCAGAGGGAGAGGGTGAGATCAGCGGCCCGAAAAATGAATCATTTCCCGGGCCGAATCAATACTTGCGGGTTGTAGCCAGGCATGTCTGCGGTCAGGCAACTCCTGTCGCAGAAAGAGCAACAGATACACATTGTCTTAGAACTAATCCGTAGCTTGCATTTCTTATTTCTGGTGCGCGGCCAGGCACATGTTTCATGAGCAACAAGACGGCCGCCGGTGGCTGGGCCGTGTCTTGCTGGCGCGGCCTCATCATTAACCAGGAGCGAGAAATGAAAGATCAGAATCAGACGGATCAGAACAAAGAGACGAGTACGCCGATAGCCAGCGGCGCAGCACCCGGGCCTGGCGAGCATTTGAACGATGCATCCTTGCAACCATCGTTTGCATCAAGCACGCCGGGCGACAGCCTCGGCACGGCCGGAAGCGCCGACATGGACGCCACGAGCCTGTACGGAGGCAGCGACTCCGACCGTTACGGCAATGCCTCGCGCAGTACGCGTGCTTCCGTGCAAGGCGCAAGGCAGAGGCAGTCGTCGCCTTATGAAACGGACATGTCGGACAGCTACGGCAGCCGCGGGTATCAGGGTTCGGAAGCGACTTCGGGTTCGATGCTGCAGACGGCAGCCAGTCAGCTCCGCGGCTCGCGCGGCGCCTTCATCGCAGGCACGGTTGCCGCGGGCTTCCTGCTTCAGCGTTTCCTGCAGGCTTCGCCGGCGCAGAAAGCCGGGCGGGGATACACGACTTACCGGTCCGATACTTCGAGAAGCGGGTACGGCGACGATGCCTCGCTTGCATCGGAACGGCAGTACGGCGTCGATACCGCCTATGCGTCCGAGGATTCGTATGGCGCCGGGACATCGACGGGTTCGGCGGGATATTCCACCGGCACGATGAACCGGATGACCGACAAGGTCAGGCAGGCAAGCGATACCGCACGCAGCAGGCTGCAGTCGACGACGGCCGATGCCAAGGCGCGCCTGAACGACATGAGCCATCAAACCAGGACCCAGTACTATCGCGCGAAACACCGCGTCGACACCGTCAGGGAAGAGCAGCCGCTGCTGATCGGCGCGCTGGGCATCGCCCTCGGCGCAGGGCTGGGAGCGATGCTGGCCGTCACGCGGCGCGAGAACGAACTGCTCGGCGGCATGCGGGACAACCTGATGGGCAAGGCCAAGGATATCGCGAGCACGCAGATGCAGACGGTGAAGGAGTCGGCGCAGCGCATCGCCGACATGGCCAAGCAGGAAGCCCAGCGCGCGAAAGAGGAACTGGCCACGAAGGTCTCGCAGGGAACAGACCAGTCGGGTGAAACCGGCGGATCCGGTACCGCAGGCACGACGGGCCGCAATCTCCACTGAGCGCCGCGCCGCAAGCGCAAGCCGAGGGAAAGCCGGCGTAATGCCGGCTTTCTGCTGAGCGGGCTTGAGCGGGCTGAGCGGGTGGCCGCGAAAGCGATCGAAACGTCAGCCGGCCGCTGATGAAGCAATACGACGGCTGAGTGCCGGCGCTAGGCTGTGTTTGATAGGCTGCTGCGCGGTCCGGATTGGCGCCTGCGGTGCCCGGCGTACCCCGCGTACGCGTGCGCTCCCCGGCGCCAATCGGAACCGCTCGGGACGCTGATCAAACACAGCCTAGGGCGGTGTGGCAGACTTTGCGAACAGCCGGCTGCGCATGCTGCCGCCCGCGCGGCCGTCGGCGTTCGAATGCGCAAGCATGCCGGCCGCGGTCATTTCCTTGAACTGCTGCCTGGAGGCGGCGATGAAATGCCGAAGATGGGCGCCGAGCGCGGCCGGCGTCAGTTCCGGCAGCGGCAAGCGGAGCATCGCAACGAACTGGTCGGTCATCGGGTTGATGCCCCAGGCCGTGGGCACGCCCAGCGCCTGCAGGTAGAAATTGTTGCACATGGCGTTGGCGAGGAGTTCGCTGTGGCCACGGCTCATGTCTACGTCGAAGTGGGCGGACAGCAGAATGCTCGGGCCGTCAACATGCTCGACGAAAGCGGCCACCACCATCACGTCGTCGCAGATGAAGCGATGCCTGTTTCCGGTCTTGCGGGGCGATGCCGCACCGGCTGCCTCATAGTAGGCATTCATCAACTGCTCGAATACCCCGGCGGCGGCGCTGCCTGGTTTTTCCGCACTCATGCCAACTGCTTTCTTGCTGCGTCCACGATCTTGCCGATGGCATCGCCATCCCCGCTCAGCATTGCCCTTCTTACGGTGTCTTCGCCGGCATCCTTCAGGACCGCCTCGGCCATCTTGACCTGTTTCGGATAGATCGACTTGAATTCGAGCGGGTCCGGCCTTGGAAGCTTGAGACGTCTTGCCATGACTTCCGTCAAGCCTTCCCGTATGTCCCTTCCATGAAACGGGTTGAGTTCTCTGTCTATGCTTTCTATGAAATCGGGGTGGGTGTAGCAGTGCAGGAATTCATGCGCTGCGGTGATTCCGAGATTAGGAAGGTAGGTCCGAAGCTCAATGACGGCCGGCGAATTTTCGTTGGCAGGCGTGTACCAGGCCACGTTGTCGCCCCCGATGCTGGAGGTGAACTTGACGACAGGATCTCTGCAGGCGGAAGGGTCTATGGCGTCTGCGTAAGTGCTCAGAAGGACATTGTGCGCACGCTGCACTTCCATCATGTCAGCCCTGGGCGCAAATTTGACCCATCCGTCGCGGAAAAAGGTCGTGGGATTGTCGATCATGTCGCTAGACTGGCGTGCCATCATGGGAATCAAATTCAGGGTCATGTGGCCGGCGTAGGTCGCCATCAGTCCCGCAACAATACGAACGCTTCGGTGATTGTTCCAGACATACTTCATTTTCCTGAGAACCCCGGCCTGCCGCGGCGAGCCGTGTTCCGCAGTTGCGGCCGCCGCCGCTCCCGGTATCGCAGTCGATGCAGTGCCGGGAGCGGCAGCCGGCGCTTCTGCACGGCTTTCGACATCCTGGCCGCGTGCAGACAACGCCTCCGGGCTTGCTCTTCGAGGGAACATGTGGCTTAAGCTTGGTACTGTCAGACGCATGATCTGATGCATGGAAGTGAACGGAAATCCTGTGTGGCATCACCGCTCCGATAGTTCCATGCATGCTCCATGCGGGCGGCAAGAACGCGGCATGTCGCGCAGCAGCAGTGCCAGCGTTTCCAGCTGTGCCGGCAACAGGCCGCAGGCGATGATGGCGGATTCGTCGCCGCCAAGCCGGGCAACGCCATCGTTTCCGCCGATCAGCCGGGCTAGAAGCGTTCTCCTGCGAGGATGACCATGCAGCTGGCAAAACTGCAATAAAATTCCTTTCTTTGACGCAGCATTCACAGGTTGTTAGAATCCTTTCCCACGTCTTTTCCGGCATACCAGGTCATAACGACCCAACGGCCGATGCAAGCCGCCATTTCCAAGCCAGGCATTTCGCCAGCCATTGGACTGACGAATTGTTGAATATCTCGCGCCGACGGCAGAAATCCCGGTTTTGACGCCAGTGTTCATCATATTGAATGTGCAAGGCGATATGTGCCATATGAAGGACATGAATGGCGGTCCATGCAATAGCCCTGCTTCCCGAGAGTGTCCGAAAGACCGGAGCCGGCCGATAGCCGTGAAATTGGATCTCTTGTCCAGGCTCCCTGTTGAGCGCTGGATGAAGTGAGTTATTGCCTATTCATTATTCTGCAACCGGCGGTTGTCAGGCGGCACTGATCCAGCCTGAGGCCTTCCGGGACATTACAAGGAACATGCGATTGGTGTTGCCGAAACGGAATCCCTGCAGCCGCATCTCGTCTGATTTGTCCGAACAGCCCGCCTTGGCGAAGATTTCCGGCGCAATCGAGGTGGAGCGGCCTGCAACCCTGCGTCGCATACGCTGGAAGTTCCCGTTCGCCGGGGTGTTTTGCGTTGCCGCGGTGCTGGCGGGGCTCGCGGCGGAGGTCAATCGCTGGACCGGCGACAGTGCTGAAGACGGAGCGCTGGCCGTCGTCCACATTGCCCAGCATCGCACCGTTTCCCTTCACAAGCTGTCGTCCTCGCATATTCCCATGCCGCAGGGCGTGCCTTCCGCCCATGCCAGCACCCTGACCGCATTGAAAGGCGATGAATTGCTGGCATTCTGGTGGGCGGGCAGCCGCGAGAGTGGTCCGGACGTCAAGGTGTACACCTCGCACTGGGGGGGCGGCAAATGGAGCGTCCCGCGCGAAGTGGCGAGCCGCGATTCTCTTGGCGACGCCCTCGGTATCGGCATTCGCCGTGTGGGAAATCCGGTGGTCTGGACCGCACGCGACGGAACGATCAATCTGTTTATCGTGGCCACCGGCCTGGGAGGGTGGGCGGCATCGCGGATTGCGCATCTCGTGTCGTCGGATCATGGGGAGAGTTTCGAAGTCAAGCGGCTGCTTCCTATGTCCCCCCTGTTCAATACCAGCGTGCTGGTGAGAGCGACGCCGGTGGGACTGGCCGACGGCGGCTGGTGGCTTCCAGCCTATTTCGAACTCGGGATCAAATACCCGATGATCATGGCGTTCGACGAAGAAGGCGAACCCGAATGGCTTGCACGCATCGGCGAACGCACCACGACTCTGCAGCCGACCATCGTTCCCGTTTCGGCATTCGAAGCGCATGCCCTGATGCGCGATGCCAGCGATGAGCGCAGGATTCAGCAAGCCTTCAGCCGTGACGGCGGCGCTACCTGGGAAGACCTTCCGCCGCTCGATCTTCCCAATCACAGCACGTCGGTTGCCGCCCTCAGGCTGAATGAGGGCGGCTATCTGCTGCTGCACAATCACGTCACGGAAGGCGGCTCTTCACGGAATGTGCTTCGCCTGTCGGTATCGAAGGATGCGCGTTCCTGGGAAACCGTTTTCGATGTGGCCCGAGGCGAACCCGGTGAGGAATTTTCCTATCCCGCCCTGCAGCAGGTGGGCAATGAACTGCACGTGACCTATACCTCGCGGCGCACATCCATCGAACATCATGTTTACCGGATCGCCTATGGAAAGGAGCTGCCATGAATTTGCCGGAACTGGAGTGGCAAATCATCTACGGGCGGCTTGCCTGGGCCGCTGTGCTTGTCACGATATTGGCTGCCCTGCTGTCATCGGCTTGGCCGCACTCCAGGCGGATGCCGGGCGCGGCGATGGCCATGCTCGGCATCAGCGTCGTGGTATTGAGCATGCTTCCGGGCGAGGCCTCGCCGGCATACTGGCTGGGTCTGGCTTTCCATTGGCCGAGCGGACTCCTGGTCGGACTTTGCCTGGGCAAGCTTTATCTGCTCCGGGACGGCAGGCGCGAGCACAATGCCATGCCTGTCGGCCTCGCCGTTCCTGTTGCCCTGGCCGGCGCAGTGCTCTACCTCGACGCGATCGGCCTGCTTTCGCTGGGAGTCTATTATCTGGGATTCGAGCCGGTTGCCGCGCCGTTGTCGGCTCTGGCATTGGCGCTCGCCGGTTCCGCCGCTGTCATGCTCGGCCGGCTGCGACTTCAGTCATTTGCGCTGCTGCTCGCGGCCGTGATCTACATGCTGCTGCGGCTGCCCACCGGCAATCTATGGGATGCCTTGCTGGATCCGCTGTTATGGACATGGTCCCTGGTGTCGCTGGCCGGCATGGCCAGGTGGCGCTGGCAACCAGCGGGCGCAGGACTGCACAAGCGGGGGCACATCAGCCGGGTGCAGACGCAATCCGTTGAAGACGCAGAAAAGTCTGCATAATTCGTTACTTTTTAAAAAGAGGGAGTAGGTCTGTGGGAAGTCGCACTAGCTTGTTGCATCCGGTGATCCTGACGGCGATCGTGATCAATGCTGTTGTCCTTGCATTGGCACTGGCATGGTCGGACCCCGACTCGCCGCGCATGTGGCGTCTGCTGGGAGAGGACGGCCTGGTTGAGTGGATGCAGTTCCTCTGTTTCACCGTCCTGGCTGCGCTGCTGGGTTTCATTGCCGTGGACCGCTGGAGCAGGCAGTCCAGGCTGAGCCTGGATGTGATCGGCATCGCGGGGTTGAGTGCGCTCGTGGCGCTGGCGGCGTTCGAGGAAATCAGCTGGTTCCAGCGGGTGCTGGGCGTCGACTCGCCCGAATTCTTCCGCCAGCATAACCGTCAGTTCGAAACCAATCTGCACAACCTGGCATTGGGCGGCGCCAGCTTGCACAAGACCATCCTCGTCAAGCTGATCTTTGTCGTCGGTATCACCCATAACGTCATTCTGCCGCTGGTGGCGCGCACCAGGCCTGCCGTTCAGCGCTGGGTGGAATCCCTGGGGGTTTATCTTCCGCCGTTGTCTGCTGCGCTCGTCTACCTGCTGCTGGTGCTGCTGTCGCATCTTTTCGTCGATCACTCGCGCAAGGGCGAACTCGGCGAAATGTTCGGCGCCGTGCACTACCTGGCTACCGTATTCACGGCCTATGTGATCGGCCTTGGCTATGGCAAGCCGGCGACCATCGAAGGCCAGCCGGATGCCCGGCGAGTTTCCGCGCTGTTCGCAATGCTGCTGGTATTCCTGGTATTCGTGGCCTGGCTTCTTGGTTCCACCTACAATCCGGCGGCCGGGTCCTGAACGACAGCGATCCCGGAAGGCAGATCCGGACGGACTGCATGACGCCTCGCAACGCCAGTCGCGTAACGGGGCGGCGGCCCTTCCGCTCTTCCTGCACTGCCCCGATTACGCAGCCAATTCCTGCGGATCAAGCGTGCCGCCCGCAACCCGATAGCAGCGCTTTCCAGCCCGCTTGGCCTCGTACATCGCTTCGTCGGCATCGGCCAGCAATCGCTCGATATCCGGATCGTCGAGAGAAAGCTGCGCAATTCCTATGCTCAGCCCCAGCGCACCGAGCGGCAGGTGCGGGATGGGACGCCCGCCGGCGAAAGCCTGCAGCAGCCGCTGTGCCAGCGTTTCGAGCTGTGCCGGCAACAGGCCGCAGGCGATGATGACGAATTCATCCCCGCCAAGCCGGGCAACGCAATCGCTTCCGCGTATCTGCGAGCGAATGGTCTGGCTGGCCCAGACCAGCGCCGCATCGCCCGCATCATGGCCGAGGGTATTGTTGATGTCGGAGAAGCCGTCGAGGTCGATGAACAGCGCGGCGAGGGGCTCGCGCCGGCGCACGCTGTCGGCCATTGCATTCCTTGTCCATTCGGTCAGGAAGCGGCGGTTGGGCAGGCCGGTCAGCTGGTCGTGGCTTGCGTCCAGCGCCAGTCGCTGGGCCTCGCGCCTGAGCAGACGGCGGCCTTCGGCGCCGTACCAGAAGGCCAGGCAGAAGCCTGCGGCGATCGACAGGACCCACAGGCCGAACAAGCCCTTCGCGTCGCGCACGACTTCGTCGGTCAGCTTGTCCTGCGCGAGCTGGCGTTGGCGGAACCCTGCATTGAGGTCCTGGACGATGTGCTGGAGCGTGCGCAGGCGCGCCGAATCGTCCGCCAGTTCCTGCGTGGTGATCGTCTGCGGCACACCGTCAGGAACGGCGGGCGTCATGCTGCCGGAAGTGCCGGGCAGGCGTGAATGCGCGAGCATGCGCAGCTTTGCGATCAGTGCCTTGGACGCGTCGTCGTCTTCCGGCACCATGCGGTCAAGCAGCGCAATGTTCTTGCGCAGTTCCAGGCGTCCCTGCTCGAAAGGCGCCAGGAAGCTCATGTCGCCGGTCAGCATGTAGTGCTGCTGTCCCGTTGCCATGTTCTGGATATTGCTCAAGATGTTGAGCGCGGCCGCCGACGCTTCCGCCGCCCTGCGATGGCTGTCGTGGCCGTCGAGGATGCGGTTGGCCTGCAGGCCGAATGTGATGCATCCGATAACGGCAAGCAGGGCGCTGAACACCAGCGCCGACAGGCTGAACGCCTCGAAGCGCGCATGCTTCTTTTTCCATGACGTGCCGGATTCGCCGGAGGCGGCCGCGGCGGAACGAAGAGGCGCGGCGGGCGTGGTGGTTTTGATCATGATCTGTCAGAGGGGCAAAGGGCAAAAGGTTGGCGCCCTTGTCATCGGAGGTGCCGTCCGGCAGGGAGCTTGCGAAAGCGGGGCGAGACGCGGCCGGAATGTGGAACAAGTCATGCCGGTTGGATACGTA
>Ga0194137_10002305_pt1 | contig 11308 bp, 9 predicted proteins | sample TARM_MetaG_T3_14_FD_134025 | JGI IMG/M metagenome (GOLD analysis project Ga0194137, IMG submission 134025) | Freshwater microbial communities from Pennsylvania, USA, analyzing microbe dynamics in response to fracking - TARM_MetaG_T3_14 (version 2) | ecosystem: Environmental > Aquatic >...
CGCCACCGGTGGCGTGGCAGCGGCATAGGCACGCGGCAACCAGAAATACAGCGGAAACACCGCTGCCTTGAGCGCAAACACCACCAGCAGCAACATGCCAGCAGCCCCGACCAGCGGCGCATCAGCCCCATCCAGCGCAGCAACGCGCAGGGCCAGGTCAGCCATATTCAGGGTGCCCAGCACACCATACAAAGTGCCAACCGCAATCAGGAACAGTGCCGAGCCCGCCAGATTCAGCAGCACATAGTGCAAACCGGCACGCAGACGCCCAGGGCCCGCGCCATGCAACAACAGCGCATAGGAGGAGATCAGCAGGATTTCGAAAAACACGAACAGGTTGAACAGGTCCCCTGTCAGGAAGGCACCATTGATGCCCATCAGCTGGAACTGGAACAAGGCGTGGAAATTACGCCCCAGCGCATCATCACCGCGCCGCGCATAAAGCACTGCGGCCAGTGCCAGCACCGCCGTCACCATCAGCATCAAGGCCGCCAGCCGGTCAACCACCAGTACTATGCCAAACGGCGGGCGCCAATCACCCAACGCATAGACACTGATGCCTTCGCTAGCCGACAGCATCAGCAGCATGGCCAGCGGCACCTGCAACAGGGTCGCCAGCAGTGACAGGTTGCGCTTCATACGCAGCCGGGTACGGGCGATCAGTAACAGCAACGCCCCCATAAACATTGGCAGCAGGATCGGTAGAACCGGCAAATGACTCATTCGCTATCCCCCCGCCCGTCGACATGGTCATTTTCCAGTTCACCACGGGCGCGCAAAGCCAGCACCAACGCAAAGGCGGTCATGGCAAAACCGATCACGATGGCTGTCAGCACCAGCGCCTGTGGCAAAGGGTCAGCATGCTCAGCTGCCCGCCCGATCACCGCCGGCATACCGGTCGCCAGCCGTCCCATGCCAAACAGGAACAGGTTCACGGCATAACCGATCAGGGTCAGACCGACCACCACCGGAAAGGTCCGCGCCCGCAGCAGCAGATACACTCCGCAGCTTGTCATGATCCCGAGGGTCAAGGCATACAACAACTCCATCAGATGCGCTCTCCCTGTACATGGACATTCGACAGCTTGCCCAGGTTGGCCAAAATAAGCAGCGTCGCACCCACTACCGTGAGATACACGCCAAGGTCAAAAGACAAGGCACTGGCCAGTTCGAACTCACCAACCAATGGCAGATGGAAATGATCGAAGGTGCTGGTCAGGAACGGATAGCCAAACAGCCAGCTTGCAAGCCCGGTAACACCGGCGATAATCACGCCAATACCGGCCAGATGGTGGTAGTTGACGCCCAGGCGCTGGGTAGTCCACTTCTCGCCACTTGCCACATACTGCAGAATCAGTGCCACTGCGGTAATCAGGCCGGCAATGAAGCCCCCGCCCGGCAGATTGTGTCCGCGCAGGAAAATAAACACCGACACCAGCAAGGCCAGCGGCAGAATCATCCGCGACAGGTTGATCAACATCAGCAGATGGCTGCCGCGTGCCCAACGCTGACCCAGCACATCGAACTGCGGGCGGCGCAATTGCAGACCATCGATCAGCGCATAGATGGCCACCCCGGCAATCGCCAGCACGCTGATTTCGCCGAGGGTATCTAAGCCACGGAAGTCGACCAGAATCACGTTGACGACATTGGTACCACCACCCCCGCTGACACTGTTCTCCAGGAAGAATCCGGCAATGGTTTCATAGGGCCGGGTCATCACCGCCAGTGTCAGTACCGCCACCAGCGCACCGCTACCCAGCGCCAGCAGCAGGTCCCGGGCACGCCTCAGCCCATTGGATTCACGGGGTGTCTGTCGCGGCAGGAACAGCAGGGTCAACATCATCAGTACCACGGTGACCACCTCCACCGACAACTGGGTCAGCGCCAGATCCGGCGCCGAGAAGCGCGCAAAGGTCATTGCCACCAGCAGCCCCACCACACTGAGCATCATCAGGGCGGTCAACCGCTGGTGATGCCAGATCACAGTCGCCATGGACGTCACCGCCAGCATCATCGCCGCCAGCAAGGTAAAGGGATCAATCGGTGACAGCGCCACCTCGCCCTGCACCACCGGCAATTGCAGCAACCAGCTGCCGCTGACCACCAGGGCCGAAACCAGCACCCAGGCCATGTAGCGCTGCAGCGAGGCATTTTCCAGCAGCAGGGTAAAACGGCCAGCAGCCCTGCCAACACGCTGTACGGCAGCCTCGAAGATCAGCTTGGCATCGATTTCCGGCCGAGCGGCGGCCCAGCGAAACAGCGGTTCACGCCGCCAGTAGAGCAGCACCCCTAACACCAGCGCCAGCGCACTCATCAGCAGCGGCACGTTGAATCCATGCCATATCGCCAGACTGTATTCCGGCAGATCACCGCCAAGCGCCGCACCCGCAGCCACCGCCAGCAAGCCACCAACCACCACACCCGGCAACAACCCGACCAGCAGGCACAGCACCACCAGCACCTCAACCGGCACCCGCATGAAACGCGGCGGCTCATGGGGCGGGAAATGCGGCACATTGACTGGCTTGCCGTTAAAGAACACCTCGTTGATAAAGCGCAGGGAATACGCCACCGAGAACATCCCGGCAATGGTTGCCAGCAGGGGAACCAGCCAGCTGGCCGAGCCATATACCTGCTGCTGCAAGGTCTCGGCAAAGAACATTTCCTTGCTGAGGAAACCGTTCATCAGCGGCACCCCGGCCATCGAGGCCGCTGCCACCATGGCCAGGGTTGCCGTAATCGGCATATAGGGCCACAACCCGTTCAGCCTGCGCATGTCCCGGGTACCGGTTTCATGGTCGATAATCCCGGCCGACATAAAGAGTGCAGCCTTGAAGGTCGCATGGTTGATGATATGGAACACCCCGGCAACCACCGCCAGACGCGTATCCAGGCCAAACAACAAGGTAATAAGGCCCAGATGACTGATGGTTGAATAGGCCAGAAGACCCTTCAGATCATGCTTGAACAGCGCCACACAGGCGCCCAGCAGCAGTGTTGTCAGACCGACACTGCTGACCAGCCAGAACCACAGATCGCTCTGGGCCAGCGCCGGATAAAGACGCGCCAGCAGGAACACGCCTGCCTTGACCATGGTTGCCGAGTGCAGGTAGGCCGACACCGGCGTGGGTGCCGCCATGGCATGCGGCAGCCAGAAATGGAAGGGAAACTGTGCCGATTTGGTAAACACACCCAACAACACCAATACCAGCAAAACCGGATACAGCGCATGGGCACGTATCAGGTCACCTGACTGCAATACCACGCTGAGTTCATAACTGCCCACCACATGACCGATCAGCAGCACGCCCGCAAGTAACGCCAGACCGCCGCCACCGGTGACTGCCAGCGCCATTCGGGCACCCTTGCGCGCCTCACTGGAGTGGGACCAATAGCCGATCAACAGGAACGAGGACAGGCTGGTCAGCTCCCAGAAGAACATCATCAGCAACAGGTTTTCGCTCAGCACCACACCGAGCATGGCTGCCATGAACAGCAGCAGATAGGAGAAGAAACGCCCCATCGGGTCGTTATTTGACAGGTAATAACGGCCATAAAGGATAACCAGCAGGCCGATTGCCAGAATCAGCAGCGCAAACAGAAAGCCAAGACCATCCAGCCGCAGCGAGAGATTCAGCCCTAGCCCCGGCAACCAGTCCCAATGACTGACCAGCACCTCACCGGCAAAAACCCTGGGCGCCTCGCGCAACAGCAACAACAAGGCAAGCAATGGTGCCAGAGCCGTAGCCAGCGAACAGGCATTGCGACCGAAGCGGTCGGTCAGCACCGGCAACAGCATGGCAATGATGGGCAAACATACTATCAGGGCCAGATTCATGCGGAATCCCACTCCATTGACGGCCGGCGTTCAGGCCGGAACAGCACTGGCGCAGATCGCAGCGCTGCGCATGGCACTTGCAGAACGACGGACAGCAGCCGCAATGGGAGGAAATCGACCACATCCGGCTCTGGAAGGCCGGCATTCGGTCTGGCGGGCACATATCTGAATACTGACATCGCCTGAAGCGTGGACATTATCCACATCACTTGACTGACTGTCATTGGAAAATTCCGACTAGCGGAAAGCGTCGCCGGGCAAAGCCTGATCAATACATGGCAAAAACGTCAGGAGCGACGACGATCCTGCTTGCCGGCCAGCGCATCACCCAGTTGCGCGACCTTTGGTCGCACCCCGGCCCGGTGAGCGGCGCGACTGATCGCATGAGCCGCCAGCGGCGCGGTTACCAGCAACACGGCGATTGCCAGCAACACCGCCGGCCAGGACTGCCCGCCGGTAGCACAAAGCACCCCCAGCAGTGTCAACACCGCGCCCAGAGCACCGGCCTTGCTCGCCGAATGCATGCGCGTGTAGGCATCCGGCAGGCGCCACACCCCCAGTGCACCCAGCAAACTGAACAACGCCCCCAACAGAATCAGTGCCGACCCCGTCCAGGCCAGAATCACCTCAGTCATCAGTCACCTCCGCCTGCTCCGACCGGCCCTGGCCATGCGCCTGATCGCTGTGATGGGTGCCGGTAAACAGCAGCGAAAAAGCCACACTGCCGAGGAAGCTGACAATTGCCAGCACCAGCGCCACATCCAGCAGCACGGCCTGCTGGCGCACCAGTGCCAGAATCGACACCCCGGCCACGCCAATCAGCGTCATGGCATCCACCGCCACCGCCCGGTCAGGACGCTCCGGACCAATCAGCAAGCGCAGCATCACCAGCAACACACTGACCACCAGCATGCCCCCGGCCAGCGCCAGCACCCAGTCGGCACCTGCCAGCTCCACCGTCATTGCCCATCTCCCAGCGGCCATACCCAGGCCATCAACCGACATTCAATTTCTGCCAGCGCATCCAGTGCCGGCTGTGCAGAACGGGCATCCAGCACATGCACATACAACAGGCCATCTTCCTCGACGTATTCCAGCGCCAGAGTACCCGGCGTCAAGGTGAACAGACAGCTGACCACAGTCACCAGGCGCCGGTCATGCAACTGCAGCCTGGCTGCAATAACCGCCGGCTGCGCCTGGCGCCGCGGGTCCAGCACCAGGCGTGCCACATCCAGCGAGGCCGCCAGTATCTTCCAGGCAAACCAGGGCACAAACAGGGTGCCGGCCACTACCCGCATGGCATACAGACGGCACGCCGGCAACCGCAGCCCGGCCAGCCTCAGCAACAGATAACCGGCAACAAAACCAAGCAACCAGCTGCCGACCGTCAGGCCGTCAATCAACCAGCCCAGCAATACAGCCAGCAATCCATGCAGCAGCAACATCAGCGCCCCTCCCGTACGATCAACGCCAGATGCCCGGGCGCCTCGGTCAACTGGTCAGCTGCGGCCATCGCATAGTCCATCACCGGACCCGCAGCAAAACCGATAACCACGGTAATCATCGCCAGTACCGCCACTGTCGCCCAGGCCCCGCGAGGCCCATCACCGGCGGCCAGCAACTGCGCCGGCTGCGGGTGCGGCTTGAGAAAGCTTTCATTCCAGATCTTGCTCATCGACAGCAAGGTAAACACGCCAGTCAGCAGGATAAAGAAGGCCGCCACCCAGGCGCTGACATCCAGACTCGCCTTGACCAGCACGAACTTGGCCCAGAACCCCGACAACGGCGGAATACCCGCCAGCGACAGCGCCGGAATGGCAAACAGCAGCGCCAGCAACGGCCGGCTGGCATACAGCCCGCCCATCGCCGCCAGCCGTTCGGAACCGGTCAGGCGCGCGGCAATGCCGCCAACGAAGAACAGGTTGGCCTTCACCACGATATGGTGGATCAGATAAAACACCGCCCCGGCCAGTGCCAGTGGCGTGGCCAGTGCCAGCCCCAGCACCATGTAACCGACCTGGCTGACGATATGGAACGACAGGATACGGCGCACCTCGGTTTGCGCCGCCGCACCCAGCACACCGATGATCATGGTCGCGCAGGCAACCCACAGCAGCACCTGATGCACCACACCCGGCTCCGGCCAGAGCAACGTCACCATGCGGATCAGTGCATACACACCAACCTTGGTCAGCAAACCGGCAAACAAGGCCGACACCGGTGTCCAGGCCACGTGGTAACTGGTCGGCAACCAGCCAAACAAGGGGAACAGCGCCGCCTTGATGGAAAACGACACCAGCATCAGCAACACGCCGAGCCAGGCACCGTCGGTCGCCTCACCGGCGCGGAAGATCAGCGCCAGCTCACCCATGTTCAGCGTGCCGCTGGCGGCGTACACCAGCCCCGCCGCCAGCAGGAACAGCAGGGTGGCCAGCATGTTCAGCACCAGATAGGTCATCGCCCCGGCCAGCCGGCGTTCACCACCGCCCAGGGCAATCAGGGCGAAGGAGCCAATCAGCAGCACCTCGAACCAGACATACAGGTTGAACACGTCGGCAGTGATAAAGGCACCACAGATACCCGCCAGCAGCCCCTGCACAAACAACTGCATGTCGCGCAGGAAGTCCGCGGGCATAGGCTGGCGATGCGCATACACCAGGGTCGCCAGACCGACGATACCGGTAATCGCCACCATGACCGCCGCCAGCCGGTCGATCACCAGACTGATGCCATAGGGAGCCGCCCAGTTGGCCATCTGGCCGCTGAGCACCACATCATCCGCCGCCAGCCATACCAGCCAACCGCCAACCAGCGTCAGGGCCAGCGCCGACAGCAAGCTGATCAGACTGACCAGTGCATGACTGCGCTTGACCATCAGGGCCAGCAACAAGCCTGACAGCGGCACCACCACCGGCAGAACCAGCAAAAGCTCGTTCATGCATCACCCTCCCGGCGGCTGGCCGCAACCGTCGGCGAGCTGTCCTCACAACTGTCCGGAGCTGGTTGTTCGGTCACTTCACTGACCTTGTCGGTATCCTTGTCACCGTGCAGCTCATGGGTCCGTTTGAGTACAGCCAGAGCAAACACGAAGAGCGCAAAGCCGATCACAATAGCCGTCAGCACCAGCGCCTGGGGCAGCGGATTGGCCGGATTCGCCAGCGACTGGCCGGCTTCAACAAAGGCGGCCTGCCCGCTACCCAGACGACCACCGACCAGCACGCCAAGATTTACCGCATTACCCAGCACGGCAATGCCCAGCACCACCCGCATCAACTGGCGATCCAGCATCATCCAGATACCCAGCGCCGCCATCACACCGGCAGTAATTGCACCTATCCATTCCATCAGCCTGCCCTCCCGACCAGGTTGCGCAGCATGTGCATCACTGAACCGAATACAGTGAGGAACACACCCACATCGAACAGCAGAGGAGTGCCAAGCTTCAGGTCACCCACAGTAATCCACAGTCCGGTCATGTACGGCTGACCCGCAGCCAAACCAAAGAAACCTGCTCCCAGCGCCAGCGCCAGCCCCAGACCGATCAGGGTGGGGGGAGACACGCGGCTCAGTTCGCGCTGCATGCCGCGACCGTAGGTCAGAACCAGCAAGGTAAAACCGGTCGCGGCAACCAGCCCGCCGATAAAGCCGCCGCCGGGCAGGTTGTGCCCGCGCCAGAGCACCAGCAGCGACACCACCAGCAACAGCATTGCCAGCGGACGCACGCCCTGGCGCAGCAATACCGAATTGAACTCCGGCAGCCCGCGAGGCTTGGGATCGGCTGTCTGGCCGGCGCCCAGCAGGGTTGCCGCCCCCAGGGCCGCCAGCGCCACCACCACAATCTCGCCCAGCGTATCGACCGCACGGAAATCAACCAGGATCACATTGACCACGTTGGCGCCGTAGCCGCCCGGCAAACTGTTGGCAAGGAACCACTCGGCCAGATCGCCCGGTAACGGCAGACTGACCGCAGTCATGATCAACAGGGTTACCGCCACACCAAAACTGATTGCCACCAGCGCATGCCACAGATTCAGCCAGCCGACACCTGTCCCGCTGAGCGGCACACGTGGCATACGGCGCAGCACCATGGCCAGGAACACCACGGTAAGGGTCTCCACCATCAACTGGGTCAGAGCCACATCCGGCGCATTAAGGGCAACGAACAGCAAGGCCAGCCCCAGACCACTGGCGCCCAGCGAAGCCACCAGCGCCAGACGCCCGGCCATAAAGGCCGCTCCGGCCGCCCCGCCCAAGGCCAGCAAACAACCGAGCACACCTACCACCGAGATACTACCGAGCTGTTCGGCCTGCCAGGGCGTCGCCCCCGACAGCCACAACGCCAGCAAGGCGCCCAGGCTGACCACCAGCGTCATCAGCGACAGATGCAGGCGCAGGGAGCCATGCTGGAACTGGCGAGCCACCAAACCGGCAAACTGGAATACCCGACGCAACCACCAGTCCCACAGCATGTCACCGCTGAAGCGTCCCAGCCGGGTCAACTGTTGCGCGACGCCGCGTACATCAGCAGCATGCCGGTAGAACCACACGCCCATTGAAAGGGTCAGCAGGCTGGCAATCACCGCCGGGGTCAGGCCGCCCCACAAATAGAGCTTCACGTCGATCGGTGCGGTTGCCACACTTTGCACGGCGGTATTGACCAGCCAGGTTTCCGGCCAATGGTTCCAGGCACCCAGGCTGAAGCCAGCCACCGCCAGCATCAGAGGACCGAACCACATAAAGGGGGACACCTCGTGGGGTTGCTGCGGCCAGTCACCACGCGGCCCGAAGAAACTGCGCAGAAAAATCAGACCGGCTGCAGCCACCAGCAAGGCATTGGTGACGATCATAACCAGGGTGACCGTCCAGCCCAGGGCGCCCATCTCGATCAGACCCGCATACTTGAATTCCTTGGCGATAAAGCCGAAGAACGGCGGCAGGCCTGCGTTCGAAAAAGCAGCCAACCCCACCGCCAGGCCAGTCAGTGGCATCAGGGTAAAGAGTCCGCCCAGCTTGCGCAGGTCGCGGGTACCCGCGGAATGGTCGATAGCACCTACCGCCATAAACAGGGCGCCCTTGTACAGCGAATGGGCCACCAGATAGAGGACAAAGGCCTGCAGGCCGTAGGTGGTATTGGTGCCGATCAGCATGGTCAACTGACCCAGAACGGTCACCGTGGTATAGGCCAGCATGCGCTTGAGATCATACTCGCGGATAGCCAGGATCGCCCCGATCAGCGCCGTCAGTGCGCCAAAACCGATCAGCAGGGAACTCCAGACGATTTCGCCGCCCAACACCGGGTTCAGGCGTGCCAGCAGGTACACGCCGGCCTTGACCATGGTCGCCGAGTGCAGATAGGCCGACACCGGCGTGGGCGCAGCCATCGCATTGGGCAACCACAGATGGAAGGGGAACTGTGCCGACTTGGTGAAACAGCCAACCAGCACCAGCAGCATGATCGCCGGGAACAGCACATGCCCCTGCACGGTAGCGGCCTCCAGCGCCGAGAACTGCCAGGCCTCACCGGCAATCCCCAACAGCACCAGACCGGCGAGCAGCGCCAGACCGCCTCCCCCGGTAATCAACAGCGCCTGCAACGCAGCCCGTCGCGATTCAGGCTTTTCATGCAAAAAGCCGATCAGCAGGTAGGATGCGACACTGGTCAGCTCCCAGAACACGAACATCGCCAGCAGATCATCTGCCAGTACCAGCCCGAGCATCGCCATCATAAAGGTCAGCAGATAGGCCAGAAAACGCCCCAGATGATGGTGGCCATGCAGATAGGCGGCTGCATACACAACAATGAGCGCACCAATCCCGGTAACCAGCAAGGCGAACAACAACGCCAACCCGTCAAGACGCAGATTCAGCGTCACATCCAACGCCGGCACCCAGGCCAGCGAAGCGAACTGCGGCTCGCCCCCGGCCACCAGAGGGATCTGCAGTACAAACCAGGCAAAACAGGCCGCCGGAACCAATGCCAGCAACCAGCCAACATGGCGCGGCGCCAGTCGCCAGACAAGCGGCGCCAGCAGAGCAGCCAGAGCAATGGCCAGCAGGGTCAGATACATGTATGAAACGCTTCCTGTGTTCAATGTGGCTGCATCGCTATATCAACGCATGCATTGACCACCATCAATTCTAATGGATCTTATTCTTATCACAGTTAGGCACACCGACAACATCTTGACAGCAGGCAAAATTACCGGGTGCCTGCGCCGACCAGTTCAGCACATAAATAAGAAGGCCGCCATCAGGCGGCCTGTAGCACTTTGAAGCAATTTGCCAGCAGACAGATCAGCGGGTGACCCGCGATGTGCCATTTACGGTAAGAATCCGGACACGGTCTCCAGGGGCAAAAAGCTGGCCGTCCGACACTTCCTGCACGTAGGCACGCAACTGTCCGTCGTCCTCGCGCACGGTAATTTCAACGCCCTGGCGACGGGTAATGCCTTCCTCGGCCGCCGCACCGGCCATACCACCGGCCACGGCACCTATCACAGTCGCCACCGCACTGCCGCGCCCGCCACCAATGGTTGAACCGGCAATACCACCGACTGCAGCGCCTGCCGCCGGACCTACCACCGTTTTGGTCCCTTCAATCTGGACCGCACGAACCGACTCGACAGTACCCATTCTCACCGTTTGCACAGTGCGGGCCTGATCACGGGTATAGACATCACCGCCGAGATTGGAAGCGCAGCCGCCAAGCATCAGGCTCGCAGCAAGAACCCCACCAGCAACAATAAAGGTTTTCATCATCAATGCTCCTCCAAGCCCCCGGCACAACCTCGCAAGTCATGCCTTTCCGGGAATTAAGACCACAAAAGCCAAAGAATGTTGCAGCCCGGAGACTCGCAACCACTCATCCCTCCACCCCGACATGACTGATCACCGGATTGGCATATTGCAGCAACCACCAGCGCCGCAGGTTTTCCGGACACGCCTGCAAACGCTGACGAAAACGTTCCAGTTCGGCTGCCAGTTCAGCCGCCGACCACTGGCTACGCCAGTCAGGCAGTTTCAGGGATGGCAATTCTGGCAAGTGCTCGAAGGCCAGCCAGTTGCTGGGATACAGGCGGTAATTGCCGAGCACCTGACGATCCACCTCCGCAGCAACCGCCCTGGCATCAGTAAAGCCGGACTCCAGCGGCGTGCCAAAAGCCACATGCACACGCCCCTTGTAGCCGGCCAGCCCCATGGCAATCGAGCGGTCATCCTCACCAGGCGCCTTGGTATAGCTCCCGGTGCGTTCACGCGCCTCCAGCTCACCGGCCTTGAGCAGGTCACAGGGGTCCCATTCGTAGGCAATGGACACCGGCACCAGACGCAGCGAGCGGATCACCTCGTCAAAGGCCTCCTGGCGGCGACTCATGCAGAACATCTTGATAATCGCCGAATCGGTCCGATCCACCCCGTCCTTGGCACGACCCTCGCTCTGGGCAATCCAGACCGACTGCCCTTCGCCCA
>Ga0194137_10002308_pt1 | contig 11304 bp, 11 predicted proteins | sample TARM_MetaG_T3_14_FD_134025 | JGI IMG/M metagenome (GOLD analysis project Ga0194137, IMG submission 134025) | Freshwater microbial communities from Pennsylvania, USA, analyzing microbe dynamics in response to fracking - TARM_MetaG_T3_14 (version 2) | ecosystem: Environmental > Aquatic >...
CGTATATATTGCAGGGTTAATGTGTACATATAAGACAAAAAGTCACACCAAAATAAATAACACAAAACAACAAATATAAATACAACAATAATAAAGGAATGCAAATATGGCTTATGCAAGATTAACCTGCGGTGGCAAAATAGTTGAAATAAAGAGAACGCTCAGTAGCCCAATTTCTGTTGCTGTTAACGGAAAAGACAGAACGCTGAGAATAAATACTAATGAGGTTATTGCCAGGGTTGATGTAGATGGCGACTTCTCCAAAGTATCAGGAATCACTGCTGAAGAAGCAGTAAGATTCAAGGCTTGGGCTGACAATCAGCAAAAACAAATCAATGAAGCATTTGTTAGGAATGCCAAGAACGGACTGTACGGTGGCTCACCAGTCATAAAGGCCAGCAAAGGAAAAGATGAAGAGTATAGCAAGCAAGAGCACTATATTGATTGCAAGTCTGGCGAGTTCAACGGAATAATTGAAGGTGCAAGATTTGTCGGTACTAAACATACCGAAGAGAACAAAGCCAAGCAGAGCACACAGAAAGAAAATTATTTCACAAACCCTAAAGACAAAAGAGCATCGCAGACTTTAAGTGAAATTGTTAATGGCTTGATTGCATTAATTAACAATAAAAAAGTTATAGGCAAAGATGAATTTGATTTTGGTGAATTGTGTGATTTGTTTGAGCTAAACAGAGCATTATCAACAATATTCTCTCTTAACTTCCAAGACGAAAACAAAAATGACATAAATCATGCTTACTTATACGAAACAGAAATAGACGGAAAAACGATAAGAGAGAGAGCAAAAGACAGATGTAAAACATTAGGAAGTAAAAAGACTACTATTTATGTAAAGTAATGAGCATGGGGCCAGCACATGGCCTCTTTCATCGCTTGCGATGGAATAGAAAATTCTTTTTGTTACTTGATTGATTCGTACTATACCCGTAAGACAGGCTTATCATTATTGTACTGCGCCATAGTCTCCTTATAGCGAACAACCAGGTTAGTGACATCGGCCATCACATCTCTGACGCAGCAGAAGGCTCGCTACAGTCATTAAACAGAACAAGTGGTGGCTTACTATTTCACTGTGCTTGCTGGCTTGCGCAGGATGCTAGCTGTCTCAGTCGCTTGTTTTGAAAACATAAAACGCGCCGCTATCAGTGAAATTAATAAAATAGATATCCAGAGAATTGCTCGTCTTGTTTTCCATATCTGATGCGATTGGTAAATATATATTTTATTGCCATCCATGTGCTTACTCTTATTTTTAATGCGTTGCATTGTTTTTATTAGTGCATTTATATGAAAGTAAATGCGCTGAAATATGATAATGTATTGCTTTAAAATAAAGCATGTTCGATAATGTTTATAAGGTGAACAAGCAAAGGTAAATAAAATGAGATTAAGTAAAGAAATATACGACAGCGAAACTATTTACGACAAGAGAAGAAGATGGAACAGCAGTTTTGCAGAAAAGAAGAAAGAAGATGGATTTGTGCATATTCATATGCGAGTCAGACCAGAAGTAAGAGCGTCAATTGCAGTGCTCAAAAAATTGTATGGACTGAAGAACGCCGAACAGGTCTTGGAAAAAATGATTTCTGATGCGCTGGCGGCTGAAGGCAGGAGTCTCGGTGATATTACTGTTACCGGCGCCATGCAAACCCATGCTAATAACGAAAACTGCGCTACTGTTGATGATATCTTTGATGGAAAAACCCTAGAGCAGATCTGTGAGCCTTTCTACAACATTCTGAATCATTGAGATATACTTGCATGAGTCGCACTTAACTGGGTGTTAACAAATGATTATCAAAAATGAAATTAATGAAATAATTGATGTTGTTTGTGATGTTTGCGATGACAGTATGTACGTCAGACAACAACCGATGCGGCCCCCAGTTCGGAACTCTGCATGCCAAGTGGGGTTCTGATACTAATCACAATAGCGAGGCTTATGTGGTTCATCTGTGCGAGAGCTGCTTCTTCCAGGCGCTGGCCAATATCAACGAGCAGCGAAGAGGCCAGCTAATGTTTTCCGAGCAGGGGTATGAGTTCAATCCTGATTTTGGGAAGGTAACAACTCATGACTAGCTGTAGATAAACCCACTGATCGTTCGCTCAACACTATTGATATCTCTGATCTCTGAGCCTAGGAAAACGTGATCAGGTTTTCGGGTCTTTAAAAGCTTGGTCAATCATCAATGAATGGTGAAGAACGAAGTAGATCGCTTTGCTGGGTGTTGGATGTACTGAATTACCTACCTCGCGACCGGTAGATCAGCCCACGACGTGGTGTAACTTGGGCTCAAGTGTTCGCGTTTCATCATCCATTCCGAAGCATCCACGCCTTTCGATGCAAAGCCCACATGACCCAGACCGCTATGGTTGATTTCATCGATTACGGCCATTAACCGATGATCTATTGAATCTGAATTGTCGAACAGGTCCGCCTGCTGGTGATCTCGTGGTGTAAATGACCCAAGAATAACGCCTCCTTTCTGATATCGGAAACCGTCACGCCAGATATGTGGTAGCAGGTTGGTCACATGATGTAGAAGCTCTCGGGTATCGTCTGTCGGTCGAGGCAGTTTGGCCGAGAGTTGGTTGCCATAGTACGGCTCATTTCCACTAAAAGGGCTGGTTCGGAAGAAGATGCTCACATGCTGGCAGCGCATTTGTTCTTTGCGTAGTTTCTCTGCTGCCCGCTCCATAAATGCTGATAAGGCCTGACGCATAGCCGTCTGATCTGTGATCCGCTCGCCGAACGAGCGGCTGCTGACTATTTGCTGCTTTGCAGGAGTGGATATTTGTAATTCCGAACAAGGAATGCCGCGAAGTTCCTGGATCACCCTTTCCACCACAACGCCATATCTCAGGCGGATCTGTTTGGGTGGCACAGCAATTAGATCCGCAACAGTTGCTAGCCCTTCGGCCTGTAGCTGTTTATTCATTGCGCGTCCAATACCCCATACCTCATCGACTGGCGTGATGGCCATCAGCCGGGATCGGCGTCCCTCATCGCGAATATCAACAACGCCTCCTGTGGCCGGCCACTTTTTGGCGGCGTAGTTTGCCAGTTTGGCCAGGGTCTTGGTTGGGCCAATACCCACACCTACGGTTAGGCCTGTGTACTGCTGAATGGTGGCTCGGATCTGGTGCCCGAACTCAACAAAATCACCTGCCCACAAAGCGCCTAGTTCAACAAAAGCCTCATCAATGGAGTAGACCTCAATAGCGGGAACCATACTCTCCAGCGTGGTCATCACTCGCTGAGACATATCGGCATAGAGCGCATAGTTGCTGGAGAAGCAGATGCCGCCGATACGCTCAAAATCTCGCTTGATCTTGAAGTAGGGAACGCCCATTTTGATGCCAATTTTCTTGGCCTCGGAAGAGCGGGCTACCACGCAGCCATCATTGTTCGAGAGAACTACAATCGGACGGCCAACTAAGTCAGGCCGAAACAGGCGCTCACAACTGGCGTAGAAGTTATTTACATCAACCAGAGCAATCGCAGTCGTCATCTTAGTGCTGGCATTGCTTGTGGATGATGAAGGTAACCACGCCAAAAATCTCTAATGACTGTTCGGCCTGGAAGAGGATGGGCTGATAGTTTTGATTGGCTGGCAGCAGGGCGATATTCGGGGTGAGTTGCAATATCTTCACGGTGAATTCACCATCAACACAGGCAATCACTGTGTCGCCATGACGTGCGCTGATAGAGCGGTCCACAACCAGCAGGTCTCCATCCAGAATGCCCGCGTCCTTCATGCTGTCACCAGCCGCCCGCACGAAGTAGGTGGCCGCAGGTCGGCTGATGCATAACTGGTTCAGATCCAGTGTTGCCTCTACATAGTCCTGAGCTGGGCTCGGAAAGCCGCAGGATGCCGGGTAGGCGAAGAGGGGTAACCCGAAAACGGGTGGATTCTCAGTGGGTCGTAGAAACATGGATGGCACTCATTGACTGTATATAGATACAGTATATGGCGAGTGCCATGACTAGATCCAGGGCTTGCACTGCTTATTGGATAGAGTGATGAACAAGGATGGTTGCCGATTGACCACAACACCTCCTTATGACGTGAGTTCCATTCAACTAACTATGTGGTTTGAATCAGAACTATAAGGAGCAGAAGTTGTTCAGAAGGCAGGCTCACCTTCAGTTGGAGCTGAGGCATTGTCACTTTTTATCCAATGATATTGGGTCTATGATGGGGGAAAACCATACAAACATCAGGCACTTCCACCGCGCAAGTAAAGGCAAATCAAATGGAATTGATCATCATCATCTGCGTTGTCTGGGGTTGTTACATCTTCTTCCGTAGATCCAATAAGAAGACTCCCCCGCATCAACAGAACCAAGAACCACTTGAAAATGAAGTGCTGAATAAAAGGAATGAGCCAATGCGAAGCGAGTCGGATAACGATGAGTTGGCCACGTTCACTATCTCAGTCACAACGTCTTACGGTAGACAAGAAACCAAGAGCAATAACAAAACCCAAGGCCACTGGATCACCCCTGGTGAGCTCATATCTATAGCCGGGCTTGAAATTCGCAGCGGATTTTTTTACTTCGGTGGTCGCTTGCCGGATCTGGAGGGATATGGTGTCGATGCATCATTAATTGATTCTAGCCTTCGGATCCACCGTGACGCAGATATGTTACATCAAGATGAAACGCTGGGTTACTGGCCTTCGTTCAATAGCATCTCTGAGTCTTCGCGTGGGGCATATCTGACGTGGTTAGCAAGCGAACGCGACAATCCAGATGTTCCGTTAGGCTATGTATTCATCTATTTCTACGGACTAGAGCGCCGCATCCTCATTGATTCCAAGGAAGGGGAGGTTAGTGACGCAGAATTCAAATCGATATACCAGGAGCTCCAGCGGCTGAGATCCATTTATGGTACGAGCAGATCCTTTTCCGGCTACTCGCTCCGTCTAATGGAGTTGATGGCTCTCTTGCGGCCTGGCGTTGTTACATTTGATGAACAAGACGAGCAGCCCCATGACTCGTTGCTATTTCGGTACCAACTGGCGACTCGGGTATCCAAGGACGAACCGATACCTGCTCATGTCGCACTGACATGGCTCAAGAATAGTCAGGAGTATGCGCTTCGGACACCCGCGCGCCGATGCGCTGAGCAGTTTGCCTCCCTATTTCATCAACAGTATGCCGAGCAGTTTGGTGACGGCATGGTTGTTAAGCCGAACAAAACGCGACTAACTCTCCACTACTATCCTGCTAGCGCAAGCCTGCGAGGTTTTTCGCTGGAGCAGCCAAACTTGCCCGACCCCAGTGTACTAAAAGCGCCAGTTAAGAAACTGATCGCGATTGCAGAGACGTGCACCGAGTCCCTATCTGCGTACAGCCGCTATCTCGGCAAGAAGGGAGCGTCAGCTGACGATATTGAAGCGATGCTTCTGCTTCCTGATGCCCTCCTTAGCGTCCAGACACATCCGGTCCTAAAAGGGTTTAAGAGCTGGGTTGAGGAACAACTCGCAGGGCCCTCAAAAGGCTTGGTTTGCTTGGCTGACCTTTGGGGGCAAATAGGATTAGCACAACCTGAACGTATCAATAAAAAAGAAACGGAACTCATAACAACACTGGCAGCTAAAGCAGGCTTTGGTATTGCTCCAGATCCTCGCTATCACCATGCAAAGCCTGCCGTTGATGGCAGCATAGTGTTGTTTACCGATGTGTACTGGCCGTACTTTGAGCCATCCCAAGCCTTTAATGAGACGAGCATGATACTCCGCCTTGGGGCAATGGTTGCAACTGTCGACAACCATATAGATAGCGCTGAGCTAAACATGCTTTACAAGTTAATCGATCATGATGCGCATTTGTCTCCAATTGAAAAACGCTCGTTACACGCCTATCTGCACTGGCGCTTGAATACTCCTGCGAACATGACTGGACTAAAGGAAAGAGTTGGCAACCTTGGCGAAGCAGAAAAAGAGTTTGTGCGACACATCCTTGTGACGGTTGCGCTGGCTGATGGCCGCGTGTCTCCTGGCGAGATCAAGCAACTTGAGAAACTTTATACCGCTCTGGGCCTCGATAAAATGCAGGTTGCTGCGGATGTACACAAGCTCACCTCCAACAAGGGAGGAGCGACTTCTGTAACGCCCACCAGTAAGACGATTACGCCAAAGCCTGGCTTCGCTCTTAATGATGAGCTCTTGGCGCTTCATGCTTCTGAGACCGACAGTGTGCAAAGTCTCTTGGGCACTATATTCGTTGACGATACGCCAGACGAGCCACAAGCCCTCTCTGACGAGAAGCCTATTGCTGCTAACTCAGCCGGATTGGATCAAGCACACAACTCCTTGTTCAAGCAACTGATCACGAAAGAGCGTTGGGAGCGTAAGGACGTACTGGCTGTATGCGAGTCATTGAAACTCATGCTAGATGGTGCAGTTGAGACCATTAATGACTGGGCCTATGAACAGGTAGACGCCCCAGTTATTGATGATGACGAAGACATCTATATCGACCTAGAAATTGCCAACGAACTAAATGCAGGGTAACGCCATGACAGTTAAACGCATTCGCCTCAAAGAGCGAGACGCCATTATTCAATCGCTGAAATCTGGTGTGACCCCCAAGGTTGGCATTCAGCACATTCAGGTTGGGCGTTCAAACGAAATAACAGCCCTACTACAGGATATTGATCGTGTCGTCGAAGGGGGCTCGGCGTTTCGCCTGATAATCGGAGAGTACGGCTCGGGTAAGACGTTCTTCCTCAGCGTAGTGCGAGCTATTGCGTTGGAGAGAAAGCTGGTGACCGTCAATGCCGACCTCTCCCCTGATCGTCGTATTCATGCATCGGCTGGCCAAGCCCGCAATCTGTACTCTGAGCTCATGCGTAATCTGGCAACGCGTAACAAACCGGACGGGAATGCACTTACGAGCGTAGTAGAGCGGTTCATCACGCAGGCCCTCCAGGAAGCTGATGCGCGTAAAGTCAGCGTGACAACGATTATTCACGACAAGCTGGCCGAGCTAACCGAGATGGTTGGAGGATATGACTTTGCGAAGGTTATCGAAGCGTATTGGGATGGACACGAGCAAGGCAATGATGCATTAAAAAGTAACGCGATCCGCTGGTTGCGTGCAGAGTACAGCACCAAAACGGATGCCCGAAATGACTTAGGTGTGCGAACGATTATCTCGGATAGCTCGTTCTATGATGCTTTGAAGCTGATGAGCCTGTTTGTTCGTCAAGCTGGCTACAGCGGCTTGTTAGTCAACCTCGATGAGATGGTGAACTTATACAAGCTCAACAGCAGTCAGGCTCGCACCTCAAATTATGAGCAAATTCTGCGCATTCTGAACGATTGCCTCCAGGGCTCCGCCGAGCATTTGGGTTTCCTACTTGGTGGCACTCCTGAATTCTTGTTAGATCCGCGCAAAGGCCTGTATAGCTACGAAGCATTGCAATCTCGTTTGGCAGAGAACAGCTTTGCTCAGCGAACAGGCTTAGTGGATTACTCCTCGCCATCACTGCATCTGAATAATCTGACCCCTGAAGAGTTATACATACTGCTGAAGAACTTACGGCATGTATTTGCTAGCGGTGATCCTGATGCTTACCTTGTGCCTGATGAAGCGCTACAGGCATTCCTCCATCATTGCAGCCTGACAATCGGCGACGCTTACTTCCGAACGCCTCGTAATACCATCAAGGCCTTTTTGGATATGCTGTCTCTGCTAGAGCAAAATCCACACTTGGACTGGGGTAGTCTGGTCGGTACCGTTGAGATCAAAGAGGACCTGCCGAGTGACTTTGAGGAAGCGGAAGATGATTCCGTTGCTGTGGACAGTGAACTAGCAAATTTCACGCTATGAACGCTGCTTACCACCTGCTACACCCCCAGGTTCAGAAGTGGATCTTTAAACAAGGGTGGTCAGATCTTCGCGAGATACAGGAACGGGCAATCCCGCCTATTCTCGCGGGGGATTGTGATGTGCTGATTAGCGCATCAACGGCAGCAGGTAAGACGGAGGCCTTCTTCCTTCCTGCCTGTTCAGCCATTGCTGATAGTAGTACAGGTGGTTTCGGCATCGTCTACATCAGTCCCCTCAAGGCGCTAATTAACGACCAGTATCGAAGGCTCGAAGACTTGTGTGAGATGCTAGATATGAAGCTCACACCTTGGCATGGGGATAGTGCTCAGTCAAAAAAAACGGCTGCTCGCAAATCTCCATCCGGCATATTGCTGATTACCCCTGAATCTCTGGAGTCGTTGCTGGTTAGAGATCCTGGTTGGGTTAAGCAAGCTTTTGGCTTGCTGCAATACATAGTGATTGACGAGTTCCATGCGTTCATCGGGACCGAACGCGGTCAGCAGCTGTTGTCACTGCTTAATCGCCTTGAGCACCTGATTGGCCGACACGGCAATCCCATTCCCCGAACAGCACTGAGTGCTACCCTCGGCAACCTTGAAAGCGTACCTGCCTCACTACGCCCAGATAAAGGGCTGTCGTGTGCCACGATCTGTAGCACGCATTCCGAAACTGTGGTGAAAGTGGTCGTGAAAGGTTACCGGGATCCTCTCATGCTGGAGGCTCCGAAGCCTGGAGACGAGGTGCCCTGTAGTGCCGAAGAAGCGATCTGTGAGGATCTGTATCGAGTATGTCGTGGCGGATCGCACTTGGTCTTTGCCAATAGTCGAAAGCGTACCGAAAGCTTGGCCGCCAAACTAAGTGATCTTTGTGAGGCTAAGGCTGTGCCCAATGAGTTTTTCCCTCACCACGGGTCGCTGTCCAAAGAAGCCAGAGAAGACCTTGAAGCGCGCCTACAAAAAGAAACTCTGCCCACGACGGCGATATGCACCATGACTCTGGAGTTGGGGATTGATATAGGCAAGGTGAACTCAGTGGTTCAGGTCACAGCTCCACACACGGTATCAAGTCTGAGACAGCGTCTGGGGAGATCTGGGCGTCGAGGGGCCCCAGCAATCCTACGCATGTTGATTGCTGAAGATGAGCTACACACCAACTCCAGCCTTGTTGATAAGCTACGGATGGAGTTGCTGCAATCCATTGCGATGATCCGATTGCTGATTGCTGGGAAATGGTTTGAGCCAGCAGACATAGAGCAGTTTCATTTCTCAACCCTGTTGCACCAGGTGCTGGCCGTAACTGCTCAGTGGGGGGGCGTTCGTGCTGAACAATTGTATCGAACGCTTTGCCAGACCGGTCCTTTTCAGCAAGTCACAATTGAACATTTCAAACAGCTCCTGACTCAGATGGGCAAAGATGAACTACTGACCCAGTTGTCCAGCGGCGAATTGGTGTTGGGGCTCCAGGGAGAGCGGCTGGTTAGCCACTATACCTTTTATGCGGTATTCAAAACTCCCGAGGAATTTCGAGTTGTTGCCAGCGGTAAGACGCTGGGCACGTTGCCGGTCGATACAATGATTCTGGTTGATCAACACATCGTCTTTGGGGGAAAACGCTGGAAAGTGGTCGACATAGATACAGAAAAGAAGGTGATCAACGTCGTACGAGCTAAAGGTGGAGAGCCACCCAAGTTTGGAGGTTCCGGGATGGACATCCATGACGTGGTGCGCCAAGAGATGTTCAGTATCTACCGTGAAGGCGATTATCGAATTGCAGCAGGGGCAAGCAAGATAGATTTCTTGGATGACATGGCTAAGGATCTGTTTGCCGAGGGACACTACTTTTTTGATGAGCTGAATCTTGATAGCGAGCCAATAGTCCAGCAAGGGCTATCGGTTTACGTATTTCCATGGCTTGGCGATAAGGTGGTGAACACATTGGTGGCACTGCTTACCCAACTTGGATATCAGGCCAGCGCCTTTGCTGGTGCTATCGAGATAGAAAAGGCAGATGCGAAGCAGGTGCGTACTGATTTACTGTCTTTGCTAGATGGTCGGCTTCCATCCGCGATAGAATTGGCAGCATTGGTTCCAGAAAAAGTGATCGAAAAATATGATGAATACCTTCCGGAATCACTTCTCGAAGAAGGTTATGGGCGGCGCGCTTTTGACGTCAGTGGAGCCTACTATTGGATCGATAAGTTGTGCCGAGAAAGTATTTCTTAGATTGCTCCCCTCAGGATGTAATTGAGCGATGAGCCGGGGTTAACAACCACGGATAGGTGCAATTCAATACCATTCTATTGGCACCTCTGGCAACCTAAGGGCGTAAAGCCCATGCCTGTATGGCATGGGCTTTAGCATTACTAGATGAGGAATTCATCTTTTGACCTGCCAGCTGCTACTGCTTCAGCAATCGCCTTAGGCATGCGGCCCTGACCAGTCCAGGTCTTCTCCTGGCCATCCTCGAAATATTTATACTTTGCGGGGCGAGGATCGCGCTTAGCCTTCACAGTTCCATCGGTCTTTACTGTGGTAGCAGAACTGACCAGTTCACTCGGGTCGATCCCAGCTTCCTTCAGCATCTTGGCGAAATCAGCCAGCTTTTGCAGGCGTTCAGCTGACTCCTCTCTCAGTTTGGTTTCGTGCCGCTCACGCTCAGCGAACACCTCGTCAAATTTTGCCTTAGCTTCTACCAACTGCTCGAAAGATAGTTCACGCAGTGAAGCACGCAGACTGCGAATATTGAGCAGGGTTTTCAAAAAATCGTTCATTGATGGCCTCATTATTACATTTATTATTCAAGGAATTATTACCCAATTCATATAACAGCTCCAGAGTTTTTTGGCAGCAATCAGCTCTAACAAAGTAGTCGGTTATCACAGTAAAAGTCATTACATGCATTCAGTTATAGCCAGAGGTATGGTTGCCGGATTACTGGATGTCAGTCTCATATAGACGCATATGATATATTTTAAGTAGCTAACCAGCTGTTAGTCCAAGCGTTTACAAAAAGATAAATACACCACAAGCAAATTTGAACGATAAGGCATGCAAAGGTTAACAAAGTCAACCGAGTGCACAATATGAGCTAATTCGATTGGAGCATTATTGAGTCGGAGTATTTCTCACACCCTGGAAAAATTTCAAAATTTTCGCGTGTTTCTTCATACCAGCGCGGTACCGCGCTGAACATTTATCCATTGATGAGAATGCGATGTTGGTATGAGAGGAGTCAAGGCCTGTATCGCTACTGTTCATTAGACATTCTAGCTCGTTGCATCAGTGCACAGCCCGCCGTACTCAAAAACACCTACTGATTTAGACGTACCATTGAATAGCAGGTGGCTAAAGGGGAGGGTGATCAGGGAATGACGACCCAGAAAGTAATCTAAGATTGCTGGGCTGAATTACGGATTATTTTTTATTTGCTCTCAAATATAA
>Ga0194137_10002310_pt1 | contig 11298 bp, 8 predicted proteins | sample TARM_MetaG_T3_14_FD_134025 | JGI IMG/M metagenome (GOLD analysis project Ga0194137, IMG submission 134025) | Freshwater microbial communities from Pennsylvania, USA, analyzing microbe dynamics in response to fracking - TARM_MetaG_T3_14 (version 2) | ecosystem: Environmental > Aquatic >...
GCTGTAACAATGTTCACGGTAAATCTTAAGAGGATACTGAAACTACTTGATGAAAAAGAAGCATAAAAAAGACAGGATTCCATAGGTAAAAAACCTAAAATGGAATTCTGTCTTTTATTTTTTACTTATCACACTGAATAGCACTGTTTAAAGTATACTTTTTCAGTGGCCTCCCAAAATGATTTGCTTTTTATTCGCCACTGCGAACCCCGAAGGGCGATTTGAATAAATTTTTATTTGAACTTATGATGTAATCTCATATGGGAATCAAATGAGATTACCATAATTATACCAATATCAAATGGAGGTGTCAATATGATAAAGGGAGATTATTATCTTGGATTGGATATTGGAACCAATTCAGTAGGTTGGGCAGTGACTGATGAGAATTATAATCTTGTAAGAGCCAAGGGTAAGGACTTGTGGGGTGTTAGACTTTTTGAAGAGGCAAGTACAGCTGAAGATAGGAGAAGCCACAGAACATCAAGAAGGAGAACTGACAGAAAAAGGGCTAGGTTGCAGCTATTGAGGGAGATATTTGAAGAAGAGGTTGAAAAAATTGACAAGGGTTTCTTCAATAGGATGGATGAAAGCAAGTACTGGCTCCAGGATAAGAAGACTGAAGGTAAGTACGCGCTATTTAATGATGGAGATTTCACAGATAAGGATTATTTCAATGATTATCCTACGATATTTCACCTTAGAAAAGCACTTATGGAAGGAAACACAAGTGGTGATATTAGGCTATATTTTCTCGCGATAAATCAGATGATGAAGAGAAGGGGACACTTTCTGTTTGAAGGACAGAAGTTCAGCAATGTACCTGATGTAGAGGGAGTTCTTGATGATTTGCACAGAGTATTGACCGAAAGTCCATTTGATTTGGATATAGACGAAGACTTTATTCAGGAGTTCAGGGATATCATTGAAGAATTCGACTTAAAAAAGACAGAGAAGAACAACATGTTCAAGAAGCTGATAAATGATCTTAATTTGGAAAAGGTCCAGATCAAGCAATTGACAGCAATAACCAGGCTTGTTGTGAGTGGAAAGGCTCCCTTATCTGATATATTTAACAATCCTTCCCTAAAGGAAGAGGAGGTAAAGGATGTTGAATTTGATGGTGATAAGTTTGAGGAAAAGGGAGATGAAATTGAGGAAATCTTAGGTGGAGATTTTGAATTGATTCAGATTCTGAAAAGGGTGTATGATTATTCAAAGCTAAAGGAAGTTCTTTCAGATTATACATCGATTTCACAAGCACAGGTTGCCAAATACCAAAAGCATGCAGTAGATCTAGTAAAGCTCAAGAAACTTATCAGGAAATATGATGATAAGAATAAGACATCATACAAGGAAGTATTTGTGAAGACAGACCAGAAATGTAATTATGTGAACTATGTTGGAAGTACGAATAAGAACGGACGTAAAATATCAGTGAAGAAGTGTACTTCTGAGGATTTCTTGAAGTATTTGGGAAAGAAGCTTAAGTCTATTTGCGATTCCGAAGATCCAAGTTATTTACATATTGCCAATGATATTGAGAAGGGTATATTTTTGCCTAAGCAAATAGTCAGCACAAATGGTGTTATACCATACCAGGTTCACCATTACGAGCTTCAAGCTATTCTGGGAAATATGGTCCTGGATCATCCTGAATTCCTTAAGGAGGATGAGGATGGAATAAAACTTGTCGACAAGATAGATAAATTATTTAGATTCAGGATACCTTATTATGTTGGTCCCCTAAACCCTGCTCACAAAGGAGAAGTGGGAGCAAACTCATGGATTATCAAGAGGGAAGGATATGAAGATGTTCAGGTTAGGCCATGGAATTTTGATAAGGTTGTTGACGCCCAAGCCTGCGAGGAAGAGTTCATAAAACGACTGACAAATCAGTGTACGTATCTGCCAGATCAAAAAGTGCTCCCCAAGGAGTCCATTCTGTACTCGGAGTACATGGTTTTCAATGAACTGAATAATCTAAAGATAAATGGAGTAAAGCCATCGGGAGCACTCAAAGAAAAAATCTTTGAGGAATTATTCTGTAGATACAAGACTGTGAAACAGAAAAAATTAAGGTCATGGCTTATTGCCAATAACTATGCAGACAGGGATGTATTACTTGGTGGATTTGATGATGACTTTAAGTCCTCCATGAAATCTCTTATTGAAATGAGATCCATTCTGGGGGATGATTTCGATAGAGAAATGGCTGAAACTATTATTGAGTGGATTACAATCCATGCAGGAAATGCTGATGTAATAAAGGGAAAAATCAAGAAAGTATTCCCGAGCCTAGACGATGATAAGTGTAAGAAATTATCTGTATTGAAATATAAGGATTGGGGTAGATTTTCAAGAAAGTTTCTGATGAGTTTTGAAGGTGCTGATATTGAAACAGGAGAGGTTGGGACTATTATCCACTTCCTACGGGAGAAGGATGATAACCTTATGCAACTGTTGAGCAAAAGATACACTTTCGAGGAAGAGCTGTTCAGATACAAATCTAAATTTCTCAAGGATGGGGTTTCATATGATATGTTGGATGATCTTTATGTTTCTCCAGCTGTAAGGAAGATGATATGGCAGGTCATTTCCATAACAGAGGAATTGCGTAAGGTGGTGGGAAGTGATCCGAAGCGGATTTTCATAGAGATGGCAAGAGGCAAGGAAGACAGGCCTGAAAGGAAGGAGTCAAGGAAGAACCAACTTATAGAGCTGTACAAAAGCATAAAGAAAGAGTCGAGAGACTGGGTTGGGGAAATTGACTCCAAGGATCATGCGGATTTCAGAAATGAGAGATTGTTTCTATACTATACCCAGATGGGAAAATGTATGTACTCAGGAGAGACAATAGACCTTGCTCAACTAGATGATAAGAATCTTTATGATGTTGACCATATCATTCCAAGATCCTTAAAGAAGGATGATTCTGCACTTAATAATAAGGTTTTAGTTAAGAGGGATCTGAATCAGCATGTCAAGAAGAACTATTACCCTGTACCCGAGCAATTTCGAAGGTCCCAGTCAGGACTTTGGAAAATGCTGTTGGACAAGAAGTTCATAACAAAAACCAAATATGAACGTCTGATAAGAAATATTCCACTAAGCGATGAGGAACTAGCGGAATTCATAGAGAGACAATTGGTTGAGACAAGACAAACCACAAAGGTTGTTGCGGATATCTTTAAACAGGCATATAAGGAATCAAGGATAGTGTACGTCAAATCAAGACTTGTATCGGAGTTCAGGCAGGATTTTGACTTGCTTAAACTTAGGGATATCAACGACCTTCACCATGCTCATGATGCATATCTAAACATAGTTGTAGGAAATGGATACTACACTAAGTTTACAGGTAATGCACTTCAGTTTGTCAAGAAAAACAGAGGGAACTATTCTTTGAACAAGCTTTTTAAAGGGGAGATAAAAGGACCTGGAGGGAAAACTGTTTGGGATGTTGCTACTGGATTGAAGATTGTAAGGAAAAATTTGGACAAGCCATCGGTTTTATTTACAAGAGAAGCATATGAGGGCAAAGGAGAACTTTTCAATGCAACCATAGTAGGCAAGGATGAAATAAAAACAGGAACAGATTATCTCCCACTAAAAAAGGATAGCAGACTAGAGGATATTGCCAAATATGGGGCATACAAGTCGATTTCTGGAGCATACTTTTTCATTGTGGAGCATCAGGTTAGGAAGGATAGAATCATGACAATAGAATATGTACCTGTCTACCTGAAGGAGAGCATAAGAAACAATAGGAATGCTTTGACGGAATACTGTAAAGAAAATCTTGGGCTGAAGGATCCTAAGATCTTAGTAGACAAAGTTTTAATGAAAAATTTAGTACAAATAAATGGATTCAGGTATACACTAAATGGTAGGACTGGGAAACAAATAAAATTACAGCCAGCTCATCAACCTTTTTGGAGACAACAGGAAGTAGATAAACTCAAAATGGTTTTGGGAGCACTTGATAAGAGTGAAAAGTTTGGTAGAGACCTTTGCGAGGATATTGAAGATGACCTTATGATATATCTTTTCAATAAAATTCAGGATAAGTTGAAGAAAATCCCTTATAAGAATAGAATCAATATTCCTGAGAACATTCTTGAGTACAGTGTTGAATCATCAAAGTTAAGCAAGATGGAAAAGTGCAAACTGGTAAAGGAAATGTTGAATTTGGTTAAACCTACCTTACAACCGATGGATAGCAAGATGATTGGTGGAGCAGTTAAGTCTGGCGTTACCTTGACGTCTAAAACTATAAGTAATACTGAGGAGTTTAAATTAATACATCAATCCATAACAGGAATCTATGAGAAGGAGGTGAAGATTATCTAGCCATGGGATGGAGAACGGTTGTAGTATCAGGAAGGGCAAAGTTGGATTTAAAGATGAACCATCTTGTAGTCAGGAAGGATAGTATCGTAAAGATACATATCAAGGAAATTTATATACTCATCATTGAATCTACAACAGTTTCAATGACTATGGCATTGCTGTCTGAACTTTCAAGAGAAAAGGTGAAGGTCATTTTCTGTGATGAAAAACATAATCCCTTCGGAGAGATTACAAGCTATTACAACAAACACAATACTTCATTGATGGTTAAAAATCAGATAGCTTGGAAACCGAATTTCAAGGTCGGTGCATGGACTGAGATTGTAAGGAACAAGATTGAGAATCAGGCTATGCTACTTGAGAAAAATGGTTTTGAGGAGTCACTGATGTTAAGAGGTTATTTGGAGGAACTGAAGCAAGGGGATTCAACAAATAGGGAAGGGCATGCTGCAAAAGTTTATTTCAATGCTCTTTTCGGGATGGATTTTTCCAGAGGAATGGAGAATTCAGTAAACGCAGCATTGAACTTTGGGTATTCAGTTATCCTATCAGCATTCAATAGGGAAGTTTGCTGCAATGGGTATATTACACAATTGGGTATATTTCATGATAATCAGTTTAACCAGTATAATCTTTCAAGTGACCTGATGGAGCCCTTTAGGCCGTTTGTAGATGAAAAAGTAGTTGAACTTGGACCAATAGAATTTGGAAAGGAGGAAAAGCTCGCAATCCTCGAACTGATGGAAGAGCAGATTGTTGTTGGGGACAGATTATGCAGTTTGCAGAATGCCATTGAAATATACTCCAGGAGTATTTTTGATGCAATAGAGGAAGAAAATCTGAGTTTGATAAAGAGGGTGTGCTATGAGCTATAGGTATATGAGAGTAGTTGTTCTTTTTGATCTGCCTGTTGAAACACTTGAAGAAAAAAAGGAATACAGGACCTTTAGAAGGTTTCTCTTGAAGGACGGATTTGTTATGATGCAGCAATCCGTATATACAAAGCTCGCATTGAACCAGACAGCTGCAGCTGCAGTAAAGCTTAGGGTGAAAAAGAACAAACCCAAGTTTGGAATTGTACAAATGATCTCACTTACCGAAAAACAGTTTTCATCAATGGAAGCTTTAGTTGGAGAGGTTGATTCTGGGACCATCGACTCAGATAGGAGAGTGATTGTTTTATGAGACTTGCCTACGAATTACTGGAGTCCACGGAGAAACTCGATGTAGGAAAAATTTGTTGCATTACAATAGAGAACTCATATGAATTTAAAAGAGTATTGGACTCATTACAGAATGCTGAGGACAGGGTAAGCTTCTACAAGGATAATGAACCCCTAAAGCCCAAGGAATATATTTTTATAGAAAACATCCTGTCCATGGACTTAAATGAGAGGAAAGTTATTGGTAAAGTTTACAAATATCTGGAAGAGTTAATGTTGGAAGAGGATTTTTTAATTAGGACCAATAATCTCAGCTCAATAATAGGAGAATACTTGGAGGATCTGATATTCGAATCGGATTTTCCACTTGTGATTCAGGAGGATTTTGACAGACAGAACCTTCTGAAGGCCATGGGTTTGAATGTTATTAATGAGTCAGAAACCTTTGTTGAGAAGATTATTGATTATTTCGAACTAGTGTTAAGGTTCAGCGATTACAAATTAATTGTCTTTGCGAATCTGCTGGCTTATTTGGATGAGGTTGAGTTGGATCAACTTATAAGATTTGCTGAGATAAATGGGTTGTCGCTGGTTACAATTGAAAGGATAAGGACAAATAATACGTTTATAGACCAAGCAAATCATATTTTATTTGATAAAGATCTTTGTAGAGTGATATAATTGGCTTAACCATGTGGGATACCGCCTGTGATGGAGCGATTCTCTCTCAAGAATTTGAGGTTTGAGAATGATGTAATTTCATATGGGAATCAAGCCAGAAACATCTCAGTCCTGACGAGCACAGAGTTTGAGAATGATGTAATTTCATATGGGAATCAAGCATATATCCATTAATTTCATACAAATCACCTGTTTGAGAATGATGTAATTTCATATGGGAATCAAGCTTGACCTTAATCTCTGTTGTCAACATATCCGTTTGAGAATGATGTAATTTCATATGGGAATCAAGCGATTGGCATCTTCTTGTTGTACCGGTAGTTGGTTTGAGAATGATGTAATTTCATATGGGAATCAAGCCGGGCATTATAGAAACAATCCGGCTCAGTTGTTTGAGAATGATGTAATTTCATATGGGAATCAAGCTGCTCCGAGTTCGACGTCGGCGTCTGATACGTTTGAGAATGATGTAATTTCATATGGGAATCAAGCAAAAGGCTTGTGTATCTATGGTATCTATGGGTTTGAGAATGATGTAATTTCATATGGGAATCAAGCCTTGAAGGATTTTATCTCTTCAACTTCCTTGTTTGAGAATGATGTAATTTCATATGGGAATCAAGCAAAAAGTTATAAAAATAATTATAAAACTATGTTTGAGAATGATGTAATTTCATATGGGAATCAAGCAGATATTCTCACGGAAGTCACACTATGGACGTTTGAGAATGATGTAATTTCATATGGGAATCAAGCAATAGCAGAACTTAATGGTTATGGCATGAAGTTTGAGAATGATGTAATTTCATATGGGAATCAAGCGTGGAGAGGTTGGAAACCTTCACACATTAGGTTTGAGAATGATGTAATTTCATATGGGAATCAAGCTCTGTGAAAAACAACTGGCCCTCTGTGTTGGTTTGAGAATGATGTAATTTCATATGGGAATCAAGCCATGCTTTCAAGACTTGAAGAAGGTGGCAAGGTTTGAGAATGATGTAATTTCATATGGGAATCAAGCCATTGAATACTTCAACACAAATTCAGACCTGTTTGAGAATGATGTAATTTCATATGGGAATCAAGCTTATCAACTCGGTTATACCTTTGTGCAGTAGTTTGAGAATGATGTAATTTCATATGGGAATCAAGCGAAGCAAGGGTCCAGAAAACAGTTACTTGGTTTGAGAATGATGTAATTTCATATGGGAATCAAGCTTCTTTTAGGAGATGATGGAGTTACAAACAGTTTGAGAATGATGTAATTTCATATGGGAATCAAGCTTACAAAAGCAAGATAGAAACAATAGAGGTGTTTGAGAATGATGTAATTTCATATGGGAATCAAGCTAACAAGTAACATATACCATGTATAACAAGGTTTGAGAATGATGTAATTTCATATGGGAATCAAGCACAGGGGAGACGATACAAAAGGCACAGGCTGTTTGAGAATGATGTAATTTCATATGGGAATCAAGGCCACCCAATCAATAGCTCCTACATCTTTATGTTTGAGAATGCTGTAATTTCATATGGGAATCAAGCTGAAGAGATCCTCGAAAGGTATCTCGATGGGTTTGAGAATGATGTAATTTCATATGGGAAAGTATCGTTGGTAGCATTATTATAACAGGAGAGATCCTGTTATTTTTTTCATCATATTTTCATCACAGAAATACCTTATAATTGTGTTATAAGACGGTTATGCCCTTGTTTTGGGTATAACGGAGATAGAGGAGAGATTGCCATGGGAAATATACTTGTTGCTGATGATGAGATGAAAATGAGAAGGCTGATCAGGGAATACCTTGTATCTGAAGGCTTTACTTGCTATGAGGCTGAAAATGGAAGGGATGCCTTGGATAAGTTCTCGGAAAGGGACTACCAAGCTGTGCTGCTTGATGTTATGATGCCTCAGGTGGATGGCTGGACAGTATTGAGGGAGATCAGGAAGGAATCATCCGTACCGGTTATAATGCTGACAGCCAGAGGTGAGGAGTATGACAGGCTATTTGGCTTTGAGCTGGGTGTTGATGACTATATGGTCAAACCCTTCAGCCCAAGGGAGCTAATGGCCAGACTTAAGGCTGTAATCAGGAGAAACAGCAAGGATTCAGAGGAGGAGCCCAAGATATTCCAGGTAGAGGGAATCAAGGTTGATTTTGAGGGGCATACAGTATACATGGATGGGGAAGCTGTTAAAATGACCCCAAAGGAGTATGATCTTTTGGTGTATCTGGTGGAGAACAGGAACCGTGCTCTTACCAGACAGCAGATCCTGGATGGAGTATGGGGAATTGACTTCTTTGGAGAGGACAGGACGGTGGATACACACATCAAGATGCTGAGGGAGAGGCTCAAGCCCTACAAGCACCTGATTGATACAGTTTGGGGAGTTGGATATAAACTGGATACAGGGGAGAAGAAATGATGAGGAAGATATCCCACAAGCTGATTTTGGGAATGCTTCTTGTGACCATATTATCCGTGGGGATACTTTGGGTCTATCAGAGGGTTTTTCTGGAAAGCAGCTATATGAACAGCCGGGTGGATATACTTAAGGCGACAACCGAACAACTGAGCGAGCTATACAAGGAGGATTCCGATTCCTTTGCCGATAGTGCAGGAAATGTTTTTATGGATAGAAACATCGCTACTGAGGTCAGCACCCTTGACGGAAGGATTCTCTATTCAACGGGTAATACAATGGGAAGGGGCCAGGCAGCTGGGTTCAGGGTGCTTAGAGGTGAATATCTTGATGAGCTTCTCAGGGACGGAGAAGCCACCACCACAACTGTTCACCAAAGGCAGAGCACTGAGCTTTTCACCTACTCAAAGCTACTGAAGGATGGTGAAACTGTGATCACAACCAGTCTTCCCATAGAACCAATAAATGAAACTGTTGAGATATTGGAAAGACAGCTATTGATAATATCTGCAATACTTGTGGTTGTGTCCATACTGATAGGAACATTTTTCTCGAGATTTTTCCTCAGGCCCATAAAGAAGCTGAACAAATCCGTCAATGCTTTGGCTGCCGGTGATATGGAGGCAAGGGTTGATGTGGAGGCAAGGGATGAAATCGGAGAGCTTGCGGCAAACTTCAATAAGATGGCGGATGAGCTTTGCAAGGTGGACAGGTTGAGGAAGGATCTTGTGGCAAATGTTTCCCATGAGCTGAGAACACCCCTGGGACTTATTAGAGGCTATGCTGAAATGAGCAAAGATATTCACAGGGATAATTCGGAGAGCAGGGAGGAGAATCTGGACATAATAATCGAGGAATCAGAGAGACTTGGACAGATGGTTGATGACATTCTTGACCTATCAAGAATACAGTCAGGTAACATTGAACTTTGGCATGAGGAGGTTGACATGGTTGACCTTGCCCAGGCTTCAGCCCTTAAGTATTCAGTGGCAGCCCAGCAGAAGGGTATAGAGATTAAGGTCATTTCACAAAAGGAAGTCCATAATGTATGGGTTGACAGGAGAAGACTGGAGCAGGTATTCCACAACTTCATATCCAATGCCCTGAATCACACGGGAAGTGGTGGGAATATAACCATTGAGATTTTTGAAAAGGATGATTTTCTGGAGATTCATGTGAAGGATACTGGAAGAGGTATCCACCCTGACCAGATTGAAAATATATGGGACAGATACTACAAGGTAAACGGAAGCAACAGGGATACAGGAGGTTCCGGAATCGGGCTTTCCATAGCCAAAAGCATTTTCCAGGCCCATAAGATTGATTTTGGTGTAAACAGTACACTTGGACAGGGTTCAGATTTCTTTTTCAGGATTCCAATAAACAAATAAAATTTACATCTATTCATCATATTTTCATCACAACTTTTCTCTATACTTAAAACATAGAAAGAAATAAAGAAAAGGAGTGTTGAAAAATGAAAAAAACAATTTTGGTTTTGGCAGTGGCAGTAATGGTATTTGGTACAATGAGTGTGGCTTTTGCAGATGCAAGCTGGGGGCCGTTGGCAATACTGGAGGGGCTTACCGACAAAACACAGGCAGAAATCTATGAGATGAGAGAAGAGGGTGAGACCCTTGGAGATGTGGCAAAGGACCTAGGCGTATATGATGATTTCAGAGCTGAAGCTCTTACACAAAAGAAAGCAATGCTTCAAGAGATGCTAGAAGCTGGTGAGATTACTGAGGCTGAAGCAGAAAGAGTACTTACAGCTTTTGAAAGCTGTGATGGAACTCAACAACAGGTCCTACAGGGCGAGGGTCTATTCGGTCAAAGAGCCGGCAATGGTCAAGGCAATGGGCTTAAAGCCATGGACGGAGAAGGATTTGGAGCCAAGGAAGGCGGATTCGGCCAAGGCGGCGGACAGATGAGAAGAGGCGGAAGAAACTAATTTCTTTGGAATCGGAGGGGAGACCCTCCGTTTTTTTTGTCCATATTATTGTAAACAGTCTGTATTTAGTGTACAATAATCATGAATTTTCAAAGAATCGAAATTCATGAATTTGTTTTAAATACAGAATGAAAGGGATGGAAAATGGAAAAACTAAAACTCTATGGATTCAACAATCTCACCAAGACTCTTAGCTTTAACATCTATGATGTCTGCTATGCAGTATCACCTGAGGATAAGGAAAAATACATCGAGTATATTGATGAGCAGTACAACTCAACAAGACTTACGGAAATATTGGTGGAGGTAACAAACATAATAGGTGCAAATCTACTCAATATTGCCAAGCAGGACTACGAACCTCAGGGAGCAAGCGTAAATCTACTGATTACAGAGGAGCCTCTACCGGATATTACGGTTGATGCATCCTGTAACAAGGGGGACCTGATTGCGAATCCAAGGAACGTGATTGGACATCTGGACAAAAGTCACATCAGCGTTCACACCTATCCCGAGTACCACCCTGACAGAGGAATAATGACCTTCAGGGTAGATATAGACGTTTCAACCTGCGGAGAGATCTCGCCCCTGAAAGCATTGGATTTCCTGTTTGGGAGCTTTGATTCGGACATTGTCACCTGTGATTACAGGGTCAGGGGATTTACAAGGGATGTAGATGGTACAAAACACTTCAAGGATCACAAGATCAACTCCATCCA
>Ga0194137_10002311_pt1 | contig 11293 bp, 9 predicted proteins | sample TARM_MetaG_T3_14_FD_134025 | JGI IMG/M metagenome (GOLD analysis project Ga0194137, IMG submission 134025) | Freshwater microbial communities from Pennsylvania, USA, analyzing microbe dynamics in response to fracking - TARM_MetaG_T3_14 (version 2) | ecosystem: Environmental > Aquatic >...
CAGCGAGAATTCTACCTTGCCCATGACCCGGCTCAGGGCATTGAGCTGGCCCTCGAAGCTGGCAGTGAGCTGCTTCTGCCCGGTCAGATCCATGGCGTATATGATGATGCGGGTCAGCTGCCCCTCGGCATCCATAACCGGGCTGCAGGCACCCCGGATCCAGATATCCCGCCCCTGTTTATCCAGCAGGTGAAACTCGCCACAAAACTGGGCTCGGTGGATAGCTCCCGCCCTGTTTTGTCCCCCCGGAATAAACATCCAGCAACCGGAAGATAACAAGCCTCTTTTGGCCCTTTATTCCAGCCGGAAGGGCCGGAGTGGGCTATAACTGCTTAGCACCCTTTATTGACATCAAAATCAACGACTCCCTCTCACTGGAGATGCCATGGACGCGCACACTTCCTCTTCCAATACCACAGGCTCGGCCCCTTCCCCTCATCAGGCCGGGATGGACGCCATCGATCAGGTGCTGGCACGGCTCGAACTCTCTCCAGAGGGGCTGATCCTGGATGCCAACCCTCATTTTCTCGCCATCATGGGCTACCCGCTGGATGAGCTAAAAGGCAAGCACCACGACAGGCTGCTCTCCCCGGATGAGGCTCAATCTGCCACTTATGACACTTTCTGGGAGACGCTGCGCAGCGGCACGTCACAGGAAGGCGAGTTCCACCTGCTGGATAAACAGGGGCGGGATATCTGGATCCGGGGTGCCTGCAGTCCGGTTCTGGATGCCGAGGGGCAGCTGACCCGCATCATAGTGTACGCCATGGATCTGACCGGGCAGAAGCAGCTCACTGCCAGCTTCGAGGGCCAGCTCAATGCCCTGAGCCGGGTCATGGGCAAGGTAGAATTCTCGCTGGATGGCACCATACTGGATGCCAATCCACGCTTTCTCGACATAGTGGGCTACCGGCTGGAGGAGCTGAAGGGCCAGCACCACAGGCTGCTGGTTGACCCGGACTACGCCCAGTCGGCGGATTACCGCACCTTCTGGGAAACGCTGCGACGGGGCGAGTTTCTCGCAGGCGAATTCTGCCGGCTCGGCAAGCAGGGACAGGAGGTCTGGATCCAGGGATCCTACAACCCGGTGCTGGATCTGAACGGCAAGCCCAGCAAAATCGTCAAATTTGCCACCGACATCACGGCGCAGGTGGAGCAGCACCGTCAGCTCAAGCGTGCCATGGTGGAAGCGGAAGAGGCCGCCAGAGTGCGCGAGGAGCTGCACAAGTCGCTGCAGGAGATGTCGACCCCTGTCACCCCTATCTGGGACGGGATCCTGCTGCTGCCATTGGTGGGGATCATCGACTCCATGCGCACCGCCGACGTGATGAACAAGTCACTCACCAAGATTGCCGAAACCCGGGCCCGGGTCTTCGTGCTGGATATTGCCGGTGTCGCCACCGTGGATACCGGCGTCGCCAACCAGCTGATCAAGATCACCAAGGCGACCCAGTTCATGGGCTGTGAGGCCATCATCTCGGGAGTCTCTCCCGCCATTGCCCGCACCATGGTGGAGCTGGGGGTGTCGGTCGGTGACGTCCGCACCACGGCAACCCTGAGAGATGCCTTCGAAATAGCGCTCAAACGGGTCGGTTCCACCCTCTAGGATGCGGCCATGACCATGCAGCTCAACAACGATCTTGGCATCGCCGATGTGGCCGACTGCATAGTGGTCAGCATGCGTCCCGATCTCGGTGACGATGGCATGCAGATGCTGATGCAGGCCCTCTCCCAGCGACTGGTACACGGACGTCACCATGCAGTGTTGCTCGACTTCTCCGGTGTCATGCTGCTGGATCACCATGAATTCAGACAGGTACGCAAGCTGGCCGAGGTGTGCCGCCTGTTAGGCGCCATCTGCCTGCTGGTGGGGCTCAATGCCGGGATCGCCGCGTTTCTGGCGCTGGCCGAAGCGCAGCCCGGGCCGCTGCGCTGCTTCATCGACATGGACGACGCCTTCGCCCACGTCCGCCATCTCAAGGGCGAGGAGTAAACCGCCATGATGCAAGAGCATGCGACTCAGGAGGCCAACTATCCGCTGCGCCACGATATCGATCTGCACCTGACTGTGATGGCAGTGCGTCGACTCCCCTTTATCGCCAGCCTGTCTGACGTGGATCGTGCCATGCTCTCCACCGTGGTTTCCGAGCTTGGCAGCAATATCCTGAAATACGCCGGGCAGGGGGAGATCACCCTGACCCTCCATCACCCCAAGGGACGAGCCTGCATCGACATCATCGCCCGTGACAAAGGGCCCGGCATACCGGATGTGCATCAGGCCCTGCAGGATCACTACAGCACCTCTGGCACCCTGGGACTGGGGCTGCCCGGCGTGCGGCGCATGATGTCAGAGCTCACCATCAGCACACCGCCGGAAGGGGGCACCCTGGTGCAGGCTCGCAAGTGGCTGGGCTCGGCACCCTCGACGATACGCCTCACAATGCCAACCCAGCCATGGGGTCAGTCTGGTTTGAAACTGGCATGGGCCAGCGAAAACAGGCCCTGCTATCCGGAAAAGGTCTCCGGCGATCTGGTCTTTATCCGTCCCTCCCCCGACGGCGTCTTGCTGGTACTGATCGATGTCAGCGGCCACGGCTCCTCAGCCAACAAGCTGGCACTGACACTGGAAGAGGCGCTGCAAAACACCCCTGAGCAGGAGCCGGCACCTCTGCTGCAGCTGTTGCACCAACACTGCATCGGTACCCGGGGAGCGGCAGCTGGCATAGCCCTGGTCAACAGTGAACGGGGGGAACTGAGCTACGCCGGTATCGGCAACACCCGCATCTGTCTGCGCGGCCATGACCTCTGGCGCGGCATCTCCCGCGATGGAGTGCTGGGGGAGCGCTTCCCCACCCCCTTGCTGCAACGCCAACCCATGGAGCCGGGGGATGTGCTGATGCTCTATTCGGATGGCATCAGCGAGTCGCTCAACCTGCGTGACGGCGCACTGGATCTGGGGGCGGATCCCGCCATCCTGGCCCGTCAAGTCATAGACCACAGCGGCCGCAGCACGGACGATGCGAGTTGTATCGTGTTGCGGGTACAACCGGAGAAGGAGCGCTAGATGCGGCAGCGGATCGGTGATATCAGGCTCTCTGGCCCGGCGGCAGCCCTCACCGCCAGACGCAAGGTGATCCAGGTGCTCACCTGCATCGACAAGAACCCCACCTTCGTGGCGCCGCTGGCGGGTACCACCTCGGAGCTGGTGCGCCAGCTGACGGCGACCACCGACTCGCTGCAACTCCAGCTGTGGCTGGAGAGCCATACGCAGGAGCTGTGGGTTTCCCTCTCTGCGGACGAGCCACTGGAGCACAGTCCGTCCGGCGCTGCCCATGGCAACATCCGGCTGGTTCCTCACTCTGACAGTGACATCGCCCTGGTGTGCCACCTGCCGCACTGGCCCGATGACGCTCTGCTGTTGCAGATGCAGCAGCAGTTCGCCGAACCGACCCGGGATGAGCTGTTCGCCGTGATGCAGACCAAGAATCAGGAGCTGGAGCAGGCCTATGAGCTGGCAGAAAGTGCGACCCGGGCCAAGAGCGATTTTCTCGCCAACATGAGCCACGAGATCCGCACCCCCATGAACGCCATCCTGGGCATGGCCCACCTGGCCCTGCAAACCCGGCTCGATCCGCAGCAAGCCGACTATGTGGGCAAGATCCAGCGCTCGGCCCAGCACCTGCTCGGCATCATCAACGATATCCTCGACTTCTCCAAGATAGAGGCGGGCAAGCTGGATCTGGAGCAGATCGAGTTCGATCTCGACCATGTGCTGGAAAATCTGGCGACCCTGGTGGGCGAGAAGGCCGAAGCCAAGGGCATAGAGCTGCTGTTCGAGGTCGACCATCAGCTCGACACCCTGCTCTATGGCGATCCCCTCCGCCTCGGCCAGATCCTGATCAACTATGCCAACAATGCGGTCAAATTCACCGAGCAGGGGGAGATACTGGTCAAGGTCACTTGCCTGGAAAAACTGCCGAAAGAGGTGCTGCTGCACTGTTCGGTGCAGGACACGGGGATCGGCATGAGCCAGGAGCAGCAGCAGCGGCTGTTCCAGTCTTTCCAGCAGGCGGATAGCTCCACCACCCGCAAATACGGCGGCACCGGCCTCGGGCTCGCCATCTCCCGCGAACTGGCGGCATTGATGGGGGGTGAGGTCGGTGTGCAGAGCAAACCGGGCAAGGGAAGCACCTTCTGGTTTACCGCCCGACTCGGCCGTGGCAGATACAGATCACGCTATCTGCCGAGTCTGGACTTGCGTGGTCGCCGCATGCTGGTGGCCGACGACAGTGCCAGCGCCCGCACCATACTGGCTGCCCTGCTGCGCAGCATGAGCTTCGTGGTGGACACCGCCGAATCGGGTCAGCAGGCCTTGCAGATGATCGCCAGCGCCGAGCAGGAAGGTAACGCCTATGAGGTGGTGCTGCTGGATTGGCACATGCCGGGGCTGGACGGCATAGAGACGGGTCGCCGCCTCATCGCCCGCGGTCTTGGCAAGCGGCTCTATCGGGTCATGGTAACGGGTTATGGGCGGGAAGAGGTCTTTCGCGAAGCCCAGGCTGCCGGCTTTGACCGGGTGCTGGTCAAGCCGGTGTGTGCCTCAGTGCTGTTCGATACCATCATAGGGCTGTTTGGCCATCAAACCACGGCGATCACCTTGAAGCCCCCCAGCCCAGCCACAGCTATCGCTTCGACGGACTCCGCATACTGCTGGCAGAAGACAACGAGCTGAACCAGCAGGTAGCGATAGAGCTGCTGCGAGCGGTGGGAGCCGACGTCAGCATCGCCGGCAATGGTGCCATAGCCCTGAAAATGGCAGAGCAACAACCATACGACCTGATCCTGATGGACATGCAGATGCCGGTGATGGATGGACTGGCCGCCACCCGTCAGCTGCGCGAACAGGAAGACGCGGGGCAGCACATCCCCATCCTGGCGATGACGGCCAATGTCATGGCCGGTGACAGAGAGCGCTGCCTGGCAGCGGGCATGGATGACCACATCGCCAAGCCCATCGACCCCGACAAGCTCTATGCCGCCCTGCAGCGCTGGGTGCCCGCCTTCAGCCGTGAAACCGATGCAACACGCAAGACCTCACCCTCGCCACAGGACCTGCCCTTGCTGCCGCAGCTAAAGGCGCTCGGGCTCAATGCCGAGGCGGCCCTGCAACGGCTGATGCACAACTGGGAGTGGTATCAGGACCTGCTGCAACGGTTCGCCCAACAGGGAACCCAACCCACGCAGAGTCTGATCACCGCCCTGCAGACAGACGACAGGGAGGAAGCCCATAGGCAAGCCCATACCCTCAAAGGGATTGCCGCCACTCTGGGCGCCGATCCACTGCGAGATATCTCGGCCAGGCTGGAGAGTGCGATCTCCCGCGGAGACGACACCACCAGCCTGCTACCGCTGGCCGAACAAGGGCTGCAGATGCAACAGCAACTGAGCGATGGCGTGCTGGCCCTGCTGCCCCCCCAGACAGCGCCCGACCTGCCGGAGCAAGAGCCAACAGACATAGCGCCCCTGCTGGCGCAGCTGACCCAACTGCTGGTGGAAGATGATGCAGAGGCACTGACCCTGTTTCAGCAACATCAGAAACAGCTGACTGGACAGCTGGGAGAAACAGCATCGACGATGGCAGACGCCATGACCCGCTTCCGTTTTACGGATGCACTGGCACACCTGCAACAAGTCCGGGCCCTCAGGCCCGATCTGTTCAACCAAGAGTGAGGGCACCACTATGCTCAACTTGCTGGATCCCGACACCAAACCCACACTGCTGGTGGTCGATGACACCCCTGAAAACCTCTCCCTGCTCAGCGCCCTGCTGGGCCCGCACTATCGGGTCAAGGTGGCCATCAGTGGCCAGCGGGCGCTGGAGATACTGTCATCAGGCACCCGGGTGGATCTGATCCTGCTCGATGTGGTGATGCCCCAGATGGATGGCTATCAGGTGATGCAGGCACTGCAGGAGATGCCGCAGGCACGGCATATTCCGGTGATTTTCCTGACCGCCAAGGTAGAGGAGAGCGCAGAAGCGCACGGACTGGCACTCGGCGCCGTGGACTATATCCACAAGCCTATCTCTCCCGCCATCGTACTGGCCCGCGTCAGAAACCATCTTGAGCTGAAAGCTGCACGGGATCTGCTCCATGACCAAAACGCCTATCTGGAACAGGAGGTGGAACGGCGCACCCGTGAAAACGAGCTGATCCAGAACATCACCATCCACTCCCTCGCCTCTCTGGCCGAGACCCGGGACAACGAGACCGGCAACCACATACTGCGCACCCAGCACTATGTGAAGCTATTGGCGGAAACCCTGTGCGGTCACCCTCGCTTTCGTGCAGAGCTGACCCCAAAGACCATAGATCTGCTGTTCAAGTCTGCCCCCCTGCACGATATCGGCAAGGTCGGCGTACCGGACCGGATCCTGCTCAAACCCGGCAAGCTGGATGCGGATGAGTTCACCCAGATGAAGCACCACTCCATCCTCGGCAAGGAGGCCATAGTCCACGCCGAGGAAGCGCTGGGAGTGGAGGTCGAGTTTCTGCGACTGGCCAAGGAGATCGCCTGCTACCACCACGAGAAATGGGATGGCACCGGCTACCCCTATGGTCTGATGGGGGATGAAATCCCCCTGTCGGCCCGACTGATGGCACTGGCAGATGTGTACGATGCCCTCATCAGCAAGCGGTGTTACAAGGCGGCCATGTCCCATACGGAGGTGGTCCCCATCATATTGGCGGGACGCAGCAGTCACTTCGATCCCGACATCACGGATGCCTTCGCCCGCATCCACCTGCTGTTTCACGAAATTGCACTGCGCTACAACGATGACAAAGAGACCAACCTCGACTAGGCGGCGGAGTCCGCAGGCAACAAGTCAGTGAAGATGAAGCCGTCCCGCTCTACCGTCTCTCCCACGTACATCGTCAACGGGCGCAGAAACATGGGACCATCATAGGCCAGGGTGTGAAACTCGCCGTTCTCGCCGCACGGATCCACCCCCTGCGGCAAGGCCGCCAGCAGGGCAGGATCGAAATCGTGACCGCCCAGGCTGGCATCCAGCTTTTTCGGGTCCAGGGAGCTGATCCTGGCCCTCAGCCCCGCCGCCATCATCTGCCGAGCCAGCTCGTCCGTCTTGCTGCCCCACAGCGGGAACAAGGGCTCTATGCCCGTTCCCACCAGCTGTTTCTCCCGATAGGCGCGCACATCCTCAAGGAAGAGGTCGCCAAACGCCATGTGGCGGATCCCCTGCGCCACCACGCTCGCGATGAAGTCGGTCATGATGCGGGCGTAATCCTCATTGGTGCAGGGCCAAGGCAGATCGAGGGTGGTCAGCGGCAACCCCACACACTCGGCCTGCTGCATCAGCAACTGCTTGCGCACTCCGTGCATGGCCACACGCTCGAAGGCCTGATTGAGGGTGGTAAACAGCCCCACTACCTCGATGGCCGGATCCTGCTGCAATTTGTGCAGTGCCCAGGCGCTGTCCTTGCCACTGCTCCAGGAGAGCAGCACCTTTTTCTTCGTCATGATTTCTCCCACTGTCTCTTCGTCATGATGTTGCCGGTCTTGCTGCACCAAAAAGCTGCAAGACTGTATTGCGAATTGTGCGATTTACATACCGGGATGCAAAAGCATACCCTCGGTAATGAGCGTCTCCCCTGAAAGGATGGGGAACAATAACTAAAAAAACGATGGGAAACATAAGGATATGACGACAGTCACGCAAGCTTACGACCACAGCCGCCCCCTCAACCGACAGGATTACAAGACACTGAGCCTGGCAGCCCTCGGCGGAGCCCTCGAATTCTACGATTTTATCATCTTCGTCTTCTTCGCCGTGGTGATCGGCGAGCTCTTCTTCCCGGCCGATATTCCCGAGTGGCTGCGCCAGTTCCAGACCTTCGGAATCTTCGCCGCCGGCTATCTGGCTCGCCCCCTTGGCGGCATCATCATGGCCCATTTTGGCGATCTCATCGGCCGCAAGCGGATGTTTACCCTGAGCATACTGCTGATGGCGCTACCCACCCTGATGATCGGCCTCTTGCCCACCTATGCGGTACTGGGCATAGGTGCACCGCTGGCCCTGCTGGGTTTGCGCATCCTGCAAGGAGCCGCCATCGGTGGTGAAGTACCGGGCGCCTGGGTGTTCGTGGCGGAGCATGTGCCCGCCCGCCGGGTCGGGCTCGCCTGTGGCACCCTCACCGCCGGGCTGACTGCCGGCATACTGCTCGGCTCCCTCATCGCCACCGCGGTCAACAAGAACCTGACCCCGGCCGAGGTAAGTGAGTGGGGCTGGCGGGTTCCCTTCCTGCTGGGGGGCATCTTTGGCATAGTCGCCATGTATCTGCGCCGCTGGCTGCACGAAACCCCTGTCTTTGCCGAAATGCAGGCCAACAAGGCGCTGGCGGAGGAGCTGCCGCTCAAGACGGTGCTGCCCAGCCACAAGCGCAGCGTGGTGATCTCCATGCTGCTGACCTGGCTGCTCTCCGCCGGTATCGTGGTGGTGATACTGATGACCCCCACCTATCTGCAGAAGGTACATGGCATCAGCCCGGCCGATGCCCTGACCGCCAATTCCCTGGCCATCCTGGCCCTGACCCTGGGCTGCATCGTCTATGGCCGGCTGATCGATGCCCTCGGCAGCGGCCCCACCTTCATGCTGGGCTCATTGCTGCTGGCAGGTTCCAGCTACGCCTTCTATCACGGTCTGGTCGAAGGCACAGAGCAGCTGGTACCGCTCTACATGCTGGCGGGCTTCGCGGTCGGAATTGTCGGGGCCGTGCCCTACGTCATGGTCAACGCCTTCCCGGCGATAGTGCGCTTCTCGGGATTGTCGTTCTCCTACAACGTGGCCTACGCCATCTTCGGCGGCCTCACCCCCATGCTGGTGACCCTGTGGATGAAGAACGACGTGCTGGCGCCCTCCCACTATGTGGTGAGCCTGTCGGCACTGGGCTTTGCCATCGGTGTGCTGCTGTGGCTGCAACAGCGCAACCAGCGGCAGACGGCGCCACAAGCCGCCTGACCAACGAAAAAGCCCCGGACACCTTCGGGGCTTTTTTATTGTCCTTGTGTTCAGTACGGCCGACATAGGATAGCCTCCCCCCTAGGGTCAGGCGAATACCTGGCTCCAGACTGTCACCCAACTCCGTTATCCGAGGCTCAAGATGTTCTTTCAAGTCGTATTTCTCGCCTTGCTGGCGCTGCTGCCCATGGTCAACCCGCCAACCACAGCCACCCTGCTATTGGGGCTGAGCAAGGGCATGTCGCGGGAGCATGTGCGCCGCCAGGTCAACCTGGCGGCTATCTATCTGTTTTTCACCCTCTGCATCACCTTCTTTATCGGCTCCTCCATTCTGGATCTGTTCGGGATATCCATTCCAGGCTTGCGGCTGGCAGGGGGTCTCATCATCGGCTTTATCGGCTTTCGCATGCTGTTCCCAGCCCCCAGTCAAACCAACGGGGTCGATATCAACCAGAGCATCGCCTTCGTGCCACTGACCATGCCCAGCATGTGCGGGCCGGGTACCATGGCGCTGGTGATCAGCGGGGCAGCCCAGATTGCCGAGCTGCCCGACGAGTACAACCGCCTCACCATCTACGGCGCCATGGTCACAGCGTTTGCCCTGATGAGTCTGATCAGCTGGGGCGTATTGAAGCTGGCGGATCCGGTCTGCAAGATCCTCGGCGCCACCGGCATCGATGCCATGACCCGGATCATGGGTTTTCTGCTGGTGTGCATGGGCATGCAATTCTGTATCAACGGCATCAAGGAAGTGGCACAGGATCCTGTCTTCCACGGCGCACACTCGATACACACCACGCCTTCCTTGCCATCCCTGCCAGACACTTCTGATCAACGACAGGAGCCGCGCCACCCCTGACTGAAAACGGTGTCAAAAAGCCTCAAAAATCGTCACTGATCTTGCGCTTGATCATGTTACTGACACACAAATGAGTTAGTGTGTTTTTCATACAGATTCGGTTCAGAGATCAGTTGTTAGGTTTGCAGGCAGGCGCCCACTTACTTCAGGAGATGTGCAAATGATGGAAAAGATGCTGACCGAAATTGGAAGCTACAGCCTGTTTCATGAATATCTGAATGTAGTTGGTGTAGCCAGCCCAGCCCTGGCCCGGATAAAAACCCGATGGGAGTACAAAAAAAGCGATCGTCTGGTGGCCCAAATCAGGGTCGACCAACAAGGCAATGCCCGCTTCTACATCGATGCCAGAGCCATATCGGTCAACTGACACTGTCACCCGTATCCAGCAGCCCCGGCCAGTCGCCGGGGCTTTTTGTTGTCTGGCTTGCACTACCCAAAACAATGACCCCGGCACATGGCCGGGGTCATTGACAACATAGTGGGTTAAACCCCTTACTGGGTGCCGCCCACTGTGAGTTGATCCAGCTTGAGTGTGGGCTGGCCGACACCGACCGGCACGCTCTGTCCCTCTTTGCCGCAGACGCCGACACCACGATCCAGTGCCAGATCACTGCCCACCATGGAAACCAGACTCATGGCTTCCGGACCATTGCCTATCAGGGTTGCGCCCTTGATGGGGGTGGTGATCTTGCCATCCTCGATGAGGTAGGCCTCGGAGGCGGAGAAGACAAACTTGCCGGAAGTGATATCCACCTGACCACCGCCGAAGTTGGGAGCATAGATACCCTTCTTCACCGAGGCGATGATCTCCGCCGGATCGTACTGACCCGCCAGCATATAGGTGTTGGTCATACGTGGCATCGGCATGGCGGCGTAGGATTCGCGGCGGCCGTTACCTGTGAGCGGAACCCCCATCAGGCGGGCGTTCTGCTTGTCCTGCAAGTAACCCTTGAGGATGCCGTTCTCGATCAAGACGTTGTAGCCGCCCGGCGTCCCTTCGTCATCGATGGAGACGGAGCCGCGCCGACCCGGCAGTGTGCCGTCATCGACTATGGTGCAGTGCTTGGAGGCCACCTGTTCGCCGATGCGGCCGGCAAATGCAGACGAGCCCTTGCGGTTGAAGTCCCCCTCCAGGCCGTGGCCCACCGCCTCGTGCAGCAGCACGCCGGGCCAGCCGGCACCGAGCACCACCGGCATGGTGCCGGCCGGGGCGTCGATGGCCTCCAGGTTGACCAGCGCCTGGCGTACCGCTTCGCGCACATAGCCAAAGGCGCGGCTCTGCAGCCCGTCCAGCTCCAGGAAATAGTCATAACCACAACGACCACCACCACCGGCGCTGCCACGCTCGCGGCGCTCGCCTTTCTCGGCGATGACGGTCACCGACAGCCGAACCAGGG
>Ga0194137_10002312_pt1 | contig 11290 bp, 12 predicted proteins | sample TARM_MetaG_T3_14_FD_134025 | JGI IMG/M metagenome (GOLD analysis project Ga0194137, IMG submission 134025) | Freshwater microbial communities from Pennsylvania, USA, analyzing microbe dynamics in response to fracking - TARM_MetaG_T3_14 (version 2) | ecosystem: Environmental > Aquatic >...
CTCTTAGTTCTACAGGGCTCACTTCAGTCGCCCCGTAAGTCCGCTCGGCGATGACCGCAATCCCGTCCATGGCTGAAGCATTAAAAAGCGGAGAGCAGTATTTTGCATAGACTGCATCCCTTGTCACACGATGAAGAGCCTCTACAACAGGAATCCGCTCATACTTTATATTCAGGACTTTCTTTATTTCTTCCATGTAGATATTCAATGCTTCATCTACAGGTGTTGTGCTTAAATACAGATTTCTCTTTCCCATATATCTCCCCTTAGAATAATTGGACCTTAACCACTTCTCCTGGCTTCAGTCCCTCTTTATTCACATCAATTATCGTATAACCATCAGCCCTGGTCAGAGTCGTGATCAGTCCGGACTTCCCAAATATTGGACGTGCCACGTATCCCTCTTCATTTTCCAGGAGCTCCACCAGCTGGCATGTAGCTTTTCCCGGTGCACTGGCCACATTAGTCTCCATGGATGCACGGATCTCTTTTCTTTTCTTTTTTCCGGTCAGCTCCTCCAGGACCCAGACACAGATCAGTTCAAAGACCATCATCGCGGCCACCGGATGTCCCGGCAGTCCGATGAGCATGGTTTCTGATTCGGTGTCATAGCCTCCAATGGTGGGCTTTCCAGGTTTCAGCGCAAGCCCATGGGTAAATACTCCCGGAGTGCCCAGTTCATCTATGACCTTGGCTGTCACATCCTTCTTCCCCTGTGAACTTCCACCGGATACGACGACCATGTCACTGATCTGCATGGCGTCCCGGACAGCTTCTTTTAAAAGCGCCTCATCATCTCTAAGGACCATGGTGCGTACCACCTTGAATCCATGCTTTTCTGCCAGGGCTTTAAGTGCACAGGTGTTGATGTCATAGATCTGTCCCTTGCCTGGCAGATTCTCTGCATCCACCAGTTCGTCCCCCGTAGAGATGATCGTCAGCCGCATTTCCTTATATACACTGACTATCCGGATTCCTGCAGAAGCCAGTGCACCGATCTCCTGTGCCCTGACCACCACACCGCGGGAAAGAAGCATCGTATCAGCCTGCATATCTTCCCCTATGCCGACCATATTCCTTCCGGGCGATACCGCATCATAGACGGCTATATTATCCTCATCAAAGGATTCACAGTATTCGACCATGACCATGGCATCTGCACCCTCGGGTATCATTCCCCCCGTGGGAACATAGGCGCACTGTCCGCTGATTATCACGGATCTTGCCTCTTCACCCATGAAGACTTCTTCCACAACTTCAAGAAATGCGGGAAGGCTTTCCGAAGCCCCCTGGGTGTCCTTCGCCCTGACCGCATAGCCATCCACGGAGGACCGCCTGAAATCCGGAACAGGATTCCGAGAATAGACATTCTCGGCGAGAACCCTGCCAAGAGCTTCCGATATCCAGACCTTTTCCGATTCCATCTGCCAGCTCCCCATGGCTTTCATCATTTTTTCACGTGCTGCTTCCAACGTGTCTACAACCAATAATTTCAAACGTTTCCCCTCTTTTCTATCATTTGGCTATCCATAAAACTTCGAATAATTTCATTTTCAGATCTGAGAAAAATATCATCTGCAGTCCCGCTCTCCAGAAGCTTTCCCTTGGAGAAGAAATGGACATGATCGCACATCTTGTAGATGTGTGCAAGCTGATGACTGATCATGATAAAGGTTACGGGATCATTCATCTGCTGATCTAGAATCATCTTCTCAAATAACTGGACACTTTCCATATCCATATTGGAAAAGGTCTCATCGATAATAATCAGTTTCGGATTGAAGATCAGTGCCCTGATCAGAGACACCTTCTGCCGCTCTCCGCTTGAGAGGCTCCTTGCATACTGATGCTTTTTATCCAGCAGACTGCAGAGCTCAAGCATTTCATCAATTCGCTTCTCGTCGGTTTTCCACTTCCTGATCTTCAGCGGATAGATGATATTCTCATAAACCGTATTGTGGAGAAGATAAGGCCTCTGAGAAGTCATGGTCATCTCAAGGGGCGTCAGATTCAAAAGATCGATACGCCCTGCATCCGGAGGTAGAATACCCATGATCAGCTTTGCCAAGGTGGTCTTGCCGCAGCCGTTGCCGCCCACAAAGCCATGGATGGCGCCTTCATGGATGGTAAGATCTGCAATCTCAAGGGTGAAATCCCCTGTCTTCTTTTTCAGATCAGTAATTTTCATCTGCCGTTTCCTCCTTTCGGAAGTAATCGGCCATCCACTGGAGAACAAAGGCCATGAAGAGCAGGCTGAGCCCCAGTGTTACACCTTCTGTGAAAATCCCCTGACTCTTCAAAAGTGAAATCGCTGTGGTCATGGTTCTTGTACTCCCTTTGATGTTTCCTCCAACAAGCATCACCGCGCCCACTTCACTGATGGACCGGCCGAAGCCCGTGACAATGGCAAAATAAATCTCGTGCTTCATCTCCTTGATCATCAGAAGATTCGTCTGCCTTCTATCTGCCCCCATGGTCCTGGCAAACTGCCTTATGGAAGGTGCACTCCTTGCCGCATGGGCATAAACCATACCGGAGATGATTGGCGTGATGATCAGAGTCTGTGCAAGAATCATGCCCTGCACGGTGAATAACAGGGACAGAGAACCTAACGGCCCCCTTCTCATGAGGAGAAGGTAAACCACAAGTCCGATGACTACTGGCGGTACGCCCATAAGAGTCCTGTTGATACGTATGATGACCTTTTTTCCTGTGAAATCATGGCGCTCCAGGAAAAGGCCAAGGGCAATACCCAGCAAAGCTGAAATGAATGTCGATGTGATAGCCATGACAAAAGTCACTCTAATGGCATCCAGTGCACCAATATTCGCAAAAAAACTTTCAATACCTGCTGATATCTGATCCATTCCATCACTCCCATCTTAGTCTGTCAATTTATTGGTCACTGCTTATCTTCTGCATTGGGAATGAACAGAGCCTGTCCAAATTCTTTAACCCCAAATCCTCTTATTGCCTCCTGACCTTCCTTAGAACAGATCCATTCTATAAAGACATTCGCACCTTCGATGCTCACCTCAGGATATTTCGCCGGATTTACAGCGATGATCCCGTACGGATTCATAAGATTTTCTGCGCCTTCGCAGAGAACTTCCAGTTCCAGTCCAAGCGATGAATCATTCTTATGTTTAAGATACGTTCCCCGGTCACTCAGGCAGTATGCTTTTTTCTCATCTGCCATGATGATTGCTGCGCCCATGCTCTGTCCTGTTTCTATATAGTTCGGATTTTCACCCGGGTCGATGCCCAGGGATTTCCAGATTTCCTTTTCTTTTCTGTCGGTTCCGGAATCATCACCTCTGCTGATAAACGGCAGGTTATCCTCCATAATCCGGGAGAATACCGAAGCGATGTCGTCAGTTGGGACTACATCTCCTTTAGGCCCCAGGACCACAAAGTCGTTGTACATCACCGGAAACCTTTCTATGCCAAATCCGTCCGCTACAAACTTTTCTTCACTTGACTCTGCATGGACAAAGACTAAGTCCACCTGACCGTCTTCACCCATTTTCAGAGCTTCCCCTGTTCCTACAGCCGTCCACATTAGCGTATAGCCTGTCGCTTCCTTAAACATAGGCGCCAGAAAGTCGAGAAGACCCGTATCTGAAGTACTTGTGGTGGTTGCCATCATCACTTTTCCTTTATCATCAGACTCCGTCGTTTCATCGGTTGGGGTCACTGTCTCAGAGGGTATTTCCGATCTCCCTTCAACTTTGCTGCTGCAGCCTGCAAGAAGAGATGCAAAGAGAAGCAGTGTGAGTATGATTGCCGCATTTTTCATGTCGAACCTCCATTTTGTGTCGGGATCACTCAGATCAGTATTCTTCCTGGTTCATTCAGAATCGACATCTCATCTCCTTCACTGATGGTTCCGCCTTTTAGAACCCTTGTGAAAACACCTTCCCTTGGCATGATGCAGTCTCCCATCAGCTGGAAGATCTCACAGCCGTGGTGACATTCTTTTCCGACCTGTGTCAGTTCAAGAATCACATCATTGCATTTGAACCTGGTCCCAATGGGAAACTGCCTGAAGTCGAATCCCTCCACAACCAGATTTTCACCGAAATCGCCGTCACCCACCAGCGCACCTTTTGCCTTGAACTCTTCTATTTTGTCATAGGACAGCAGACTCACCTGGCGGTGCCATTTCCCTGCATGGGCATCATTTTCGATACCAAATTCCTCGATAAGCCTTACGCTATGGACATTCTTTTTCTGTACCCCTTTGATCTCGCTGATATTCGTTGCCAGTATTTTCCCCATATTTTCTTCCCCCTTCTACTTTCTTGCGCAGTTTGATGCTTCACCTGATAAAATTTCCAGTCCATGGTCCAGCTCCGAAATAATGAATTCCAGGCTCTCCCTTACGGCTTTCGGACTTCCCGGCAGATTGACGATGAGCGTATTTTTCCGGATTCCTGCAGTTGCCCTGCTCAGCATCGCTCTTTTTGTGACCGTCATGCTGTAAGCACGGATGGCTTCGGTAATTCCGGGTACAATTCTCTCGGTTATGGCAATAGTCGCTTCCGGCATGCAGTCTCTCTGTGAAAAACCCGTTCCTCCGGTCGTTAAAATGAGGTCAGCCACCACGTCATCGGCGATGTGACGCATCTCTTCACTCAGGCGGTCCCTGTCATCGGGAAGCAGAATTGTATGAACGACCTCATAACCATTGGCTTGTGCAATCTCCCTGATCACCGGTCCGCTGAGGTCTTCCCTCTCTCCCCGAAATCCTGAATCGCTGGCGGTAATTATTGCTACTCTCTTCATCTTGTATCTCCTAACCTCCAATTTGTGACATCGTATGATATTCTTCCTGATCGATCTGACTGCTCAAAAACATGTGCTCTACCGGTTTCTCTTCTATGGCCTGAATGATGGCTTCTCTGATTTCTTCATCTGCAGCCCCGCTGCGCAGGAGTTTTCTGAGATCTTTTCCAGTTTCATACTGAAGACAGCTTTTCAGATACCCTTCCGAGGTCAGCCGTATACGATTACATGAATCGCAGAACTTATGGCTGATGGAGCTGATGAATCCGATTTTCCCCTTAAAACCATCAACTGAATAATAGTGTCCAGGACCAAAGCCAAGTTTCCCTGTATAGGGGAGCAGTTTCCCGAACTTGTCCTCAAGCATCCTGATGATTTCAGTTTCACTCAGGAACTCATATTTCTTCCCTAGTCCGATGGGCATCACTTCAATGAAACGGACATGCATCTTGTTGTCTCTTGCAAGTTCAGCGATATCCACCAGGCTCTGCTTTTCAAATCCCAGGGGCAGACAGTTGAGCTTCAGCGGAATTTCAGGATGGGTCAGTGCTTTCTGAATTCCCCTGTACGCTTCCGAAAACAGGTCACGTCTCGTGATTTCTTCAAATTTCTTAGGATTCAGTGAATCCAGGCTTATGTTGATTCCATCAATTCCTGCCTCAGCCAGATCATCCATGAGATCTTCAAGAAGCACTCCGTTAGTTGTCACCGTCACCTTGTCAATTCCTTCTATGGCCTTGATTCTTCCTACCAGTTCCACAAAATCCTTTCTTACCAGAGGTTCTCCCCCTGTCAGCTTCACTTTCCTGATGCCGATATCCGCCAGTATTCTGCAGACCCTTTCGATCTCTTCAAAACTCAGAAGCTCTTCATGGGCTGCCATGCGCATGCCTGTTTCAGGCATGCAGTACACACATCTCAGATTGCAGCGGTCGGTTACTGATATACGGATATAGTCGATTGTTCTGCCCTGCGCATCAATCATAACTGAAGTCACCACTCTTTCCGCCAGTCTTTGTCATGAGGTGAATCGCTGAAATCACCATTTTTTTGTCAATGGCCTTACACATGTCATAGATGGTGAGTAGGCTCACGCTGACTCCTGTCATGGCTTCCATTTCAACTCCCGTTCTGCCTTCTGTTCTGACCGTGCAGATGGCCTTGATTATGCATTTCTCTGTATCCAGTTCGAAGTCGACACTGCATTTGCTGATGAGTAACGTATGACAAAGCGGTATAAGCTGAGCCGTATTTTTCACCGCCATGATGCCCGCAATTCGTGCTACGCCTAGAACATCACCTTTCTTTGCACTCCCGGTGACAACTGCATCCATGATTTCCTGACTGACTTTTATCTCTCCGGTAGCTACAGCCTCCCTGCTGGTGACATCTTTCTCGGAGACATCAACCATCACTGCATTCCCTTCCTGATCGAAATGTGTAAATTCCTTTTCCATTTTCTCTACCCCTTTGTTCATCCCCTATGAGCAATACAGGAATTGTCTTTCTGAAGTTCTATGGAATCAATGCTCCCGTTGATTCCGTCATACTGGAGCATCATTCCAAACAGTGTTCCTTTCATGCCCAGTATGATTTTAATGCATTCGTTCGCCTGAAGGCTCCCTATTACCCCCGCTGTTGTTCCGATTATCGGACCCGGTCTCGGAATTTTCATGTGTTCAAATCCCATACACTCAAGGCATGCCGATTCGACTCCAATACTCATAATCCAGCCGTAAAACCCCTCCACACCAGCTTCCACCAGAGGAATATTTCTGCTTAGACACGCCCTGCCCAGTAGAATCCTGGTTTCGATGTTGTCGACACAGTCGATGACAACATCTGCTGAATCGATGAACTTTCCGATATTATCAGTGCTGATTTTTTCATGAAAGCCCACAATCTCTATCTCGTCATTCAGGTCCTGAAGACGTTCTTTAGCGCATACCACCTTAAGCTTTCCGATATCCTCTGCTCCGTAGAGAAACTGGCGATTCAGATTGGACTCGCTTACGACATCGAAATCGATGATCACCAGTCTGCCGATACCGGCACTTGCCAGGTAGGTAAGCACAGGACTTCCAAGACCTCCGCAGCCCACGACTGCTACAGTCGACCGGTTCAGCTTCTCCTGTCCTTCTATTCCGATCTGCTCCATCAGGATCTGGCGCTCATATCTCATCTCATCCCCCTCCCACTGGAGGAAATATGGCTAAAACGTCCCCTTCATTGATGCTGTCAGTGAATTTGGAATGGCGGCCGTTGATCAGATATATCGCAACCTCGTCATGGGGAATATTCAGGTAATCCAGAACATCACCGGCTTTCCTGAACTCTTTCGCATCCAGAAACTGCACCTTTTCCCTGCCTTCTCTGAATGTGGCAAATAGTCTTACCTCTATCATTTTGTCCTCCCTCCAGTTTTGATTCAGTAAAGTTCCAAAAAAATATCCTGACAAACTCGCGGATCTCTTCATCAGAAATCCACGCGCATGTCAGGATATATCAAAGGTTAATTCAATTTACTTATGGAAAAGTTATTGCACCTATATTCAAAATGAAATCCTGTTAAACCAGCTCCAGACGCTCCAGAGTCTCCTGAGTCGGGAACGCATCAACCCAGCCACGAGCCTCATAGTATTCAGGCAAAGTGATGCTTAATTTGCTGACCATGCCTTTGGATGGGCCGTCAGTTATCGGTTCTTCAGTCAAACGCTTAGGTAGTCTGTCGTCTTCTGATTTCATTCCAGCTGCCTTGTTGAACAGACGCTCGATATTGTAGATACGCTCTCCAGCCATCAGCAGTTCTTCAGGAGTATGCTCTGTACCTGTTCCCGCATTCAGCAGACTGGCATAATCAGGCGCACCTAATGCAAACGACGTGAACAGACATAACCCCATAGAGTCGATGACCGCTGTCAGGTCTTGAAAAATCTTGGTCCACTTCGCTTTTCCTTCTGTTTCTGTACGATCCAATGCCACCGGCAATCCTAGAATTTCGGGAGAAATCGTATATGCGCGCACATGGCATCCACCACGGTTGCTTGTCGCATAACCGATACCTATCCCCTGGATACCACGGGCATCGTATGCAGGCATCTCCAGTTTTTTGACAGTCATAGAAATTTCCGGGTGTCCATAATATTCACATAGACGATAGGATCCGTCAGCCATCAGTTTAGCCAGCGGCAGTTTGCCTTCACCCATTCTCCTGGTCCATTCAATTACTGCATCAGAACTGCCCCATACTAATGGGATTCCATCGCACTCTTCTTCCTTGATATACCCTTTCTGATAAAGTTCCATAGCCGCAGCTATAGTACAAGGTGTAGATATTGCATCTAAACCATATTCATTGCAAAGATGATTTGCCATATTGATGGCACTCAGATCACTGATACCGCAGTTGCTTCCGTATGCCCATAGAGGTTCATACTCTGGACCACCGACTTCTTTATCATTAATACTGATCACTCGGCCGCAACCGATCGGACATCGATGGCAGAAGTACTGCTTCTCTAGATATTTTTCTTTTAGGGTCTCTCCTGAGATATCGTCTGCCTTTTCAAAATAGGATCCCTGCCAGTTATTTGTAGGTAATGATCCCGTATTGTTGATGATATTAACAAGAACCGCAGTTCCATATGTAGGTAGTCCGGCACTTGTTACGCCGTTTTCTCTGATTTTCTTGAGACATTCCGCATTGACTTCCTTCAGTTTTGGTGTATCGAAAGGCTCCATGACATTCTTTATCGAGCTTGCAGATATGGCTTTCAGATTTTTCGAACCCATAACAGCTCCTACACCGCTTCGTCCTGCAGCACGATGCTTATCGTTGATTATCGCTGCAATTAGCGACTGATTTTCGCCTGCTGGTCCGATGTTCAGTACAGAGCATTTCGGATGGATTTCTTTAAGCAGATCATCAACAGTCTCGCTTAACATTCCGACGTAAGGTTCAGCGGAAAGAATTTCGATCTTTTCGTCTTCGATATTGATATAAACCGGTTTTTCCGATTTTCCTTCAACAATCAGCGCATCCCATCCGGCATATTTGAGTTTTGCTCCCCATTTTCCGCCAGAGTTTGAGCTCGCGATCATATTGTTGAGTGGTGACTTTGTGACAACCATGTAACGACCTGCAGTTGGAGAATTCGTTCCTGTCATTGCTCCTGTGACATACACCAGCTTGTTGTCCGCTGATAATGGATCCACAGTTGCGATGCCTTCATCATAAATGATTTTGCTTGCCAGGCCTCTTCCTCCGATGTACTTTTTTGCCAGGTCAAAGTCCAGAACCTCTGTCCTGATCTCACCTGTGGTAAGATTGATTCTTGCGATTTTACCATTGTAAGCTGTTTTCATGAATACTGACCCCCTTAAAATTTAGCGCACGCATTCCGAGTAAGCGTGCATTGTTAATTGAGATAACAATACCTGCAACAAGGAATCCTTTCCAAATACGGGAGGCATTAATATATAACGGTTAATACCCAATGGTCATATCCCCTTTGGATATGACTCGGATTCTATAGACATTATATAATATGCAGAATATTACTACAACATTTATTCATGAAATGTCTCATTATTGACAATAATCCGAATATGGACCTAATATTTAACAAAATGATTATTCATCATTTATTTACAATCTGATTTCATGCATTAAGTATAATGAAACCAATAAATGCAATTGAGGTAATCAATATGGTAAAAGAAACAGAACAGATACCAGAAAAAGCAGAATCACTTCCTCCTCACTGGAAGAGAGACACTGTCGTATTTCTTTCCAGTCAGGCTGTATCTCTATTTGGATCATCGCTGGTTCAGTACGCCATCATGTGGTATATTACCCTGACGACAAATTCAGGGATTATGCTCACGCTGTCGACTCTCTTCGGATTCATGCCTCAGCTCATCATATCGATCTTTGCCGGTGTATGGGCAGACCGATATGATCGAAAGAAACTGATCATACTGGCGGACCTTGGAATCGCATCTTCAACTTTCATACTGGCCATTATCTTCCTCTCCGGATACAGAGGAATTGAAGCGCTGTTTATTGTTTCGTTTATTCGATCGATCGGAGCAGGTATCCAGACGCCAGCAGTATCGGCTATGCTTCCTCAGATTGTTCCTAAGGAAAAGCTCATGAAGGTAAACGGCATAAACTCAAGTGTGCAGTCCATCATGATGCTTCTTTCCCCTGCTTTGAGTGCACTCCTTCTTACCTACTCGGATCTACCCGTCATCTTCTTCATCGACGTCGTAACCGCAGTATCTGCAATCGTACTTCTCATGATTCTGAAAGTCCCGACACACAGACAGGCTTTATCCGAGCAGAAGGAGAACTATCTGTCAGATCTCAAAAACGGAATCAGGTATGCCAGCGGAAACGGCTTTATCGCCTCTCTCATCCTTGCCCAGCTTATTCTCAGTTTTCTTGTGGCTCCGGTGGCCATGCTTACCCCTCTTCTTGTAGCAAGAAGCTATGGAGAGGAGTACTGGAGACTCACACTCAACGAAATCTCATTTTTTGGCGGAACCATAATCGGAGGTTTTCTTATCGTGATCTGGCAGGGATTTAAGAATAAAGTCCGGACCTTCTCCGTCTCACTGACTGTCCTCGGTCTTCTTACTCTTTTCATGGGTCTGACAAACCAGTTCTTCCTGTATATTTCGGCAATGGCATTCATTGGACTGGTCATTCCCTATTTCAATACACCGATAGTCACGCTCCTTCAGGAGAATGTTCCCGAGGACAAACTGGGAAGAGTCTTCAGCCTGATCAGTGCATCATCTATGATGATGCCTCTAGGCATGCTTCTATATGGACCACTGGCTGAAGTGTTTTCCATAGAAAGCATTTTAGCCGTTACAGGATTGCTCATGATCATCCAGTCTCTTTTCATCTACAGAAATAAAAAACTCCTTAACTACCATGAGCAGGATTTCCGGTAATTCATAAATACAGGTTGCCTTATCTTAAAGGTTATAGATCACCAAAGGAGGTTAGCGATGATATATATCACAGGAGATATGCATGGAGATATAGAACGATTTAAACCGGAAAACACCCCGATAGTCAGTGAACTTAAGGAAGAGGACTGTTTTCTCGTCGCAGGTGATTTCGGATTTCTCTTCAGGATGAACAAAGTCGAGGAGAAAAATCTGGATTATCTGGAGAACCTTCCATTCAAAGTTCTCTTCATTGACGGGAATCACGAGAACTTTGACGCCTTAAACAGCTATCCGACTGAAATGTGGCATGGCGGAACAATCCACCGGATAAGAAGCAATGTCTTCCATCTCATGAGAGGACAGATTTTCACCATAGAGGACCGGACTTTTTTCACCATGGGCGGAGGATTCAGAATCGACAAGTTCCTGAGAAAAGAAGGGGTTTCCTGGTGGAAGGAGGAAATTCCATCAGACGAGGAATTTGATGAGGCAAAAAAAAAGCTGAAGGCGCATGATCATAAAGTGGACTACATCATTA
>Ga0194137_10002313_pt1 | contig 11286 bp, 3 predicted proteins | sample TARM_MetaG_T3_14_FD_134025 | JGI IMG/M metagenome (GOLD analysis project Ga0194137, IMG submission 134025) | Freshwater microbial communities from Pennsylvania, USA, analyzing microbe dynamics in response to fracking - TARM_MetaG_T3_14 (version 2) | ecosystem: Environmental > Aquatic >...
CCGCACGTCCGCGCCTGAGAAAGAAAAAAAGAAAAAAAGCCCAACTGACATTGGACTTGAAAAGATTAATACCTTAGATGTTGACCAAAATGGTTTCATTGACCATATTGCTTTTGTTTTTAATACAAATGTAAACGATGAGAGTTACAATGCATTATTTGCGCCGATCTTTATGACGGGAGAACCTCTTGACGTTGAAGTTGATTCACTTGCAGATATGTCACAAACAGGCATTACAGATATTAAAAATGACAGAATTGTCTATATGGCAGTTCACGAGGGACAAGAGGTGAATACTGGGATTTCAGGCACTGTTTATATAGAAGAGCCCGGTATGATTAAAGCCATGAACGGTACTATACTATCTACACTGGAGCGACCACTTGATGACATGGTAGCGCCGGTACTAATGGAGATAAAAAGCGATTTAAATGGCGACGCCATGGATAAAACGCTTTCATTTGTCTTTTCAGAACCCATTGACATTGAATCCCCAATGGCGTTCCTAGACTATTTTGTGTTTGAAAACGAACTGTCAAATGTAATGAATCCCTTGTGTGATTCTGCTACTTTAAGCAATGCCACGGTGACGCTTAAGGGCTTAAATCATGAATTTGTTAGAAGACTCATGATTCAAAATCCAGTGATTATCGCAACAGACGACTTTGTTATACAAGATTATTTAGCAAATGAAAGGTCTTTATCTGAAGAAGTGTTGCCGGTAACGACAGTTAATCCAGATATGAAAGTCGCTATTTTGGAAGACATTACAGTGACGCATATGACGACAGACGATATGTTTATTTACCACGAGGATGATAGTACACCTTCATATGAAGAGGTTCAAACGACAACGGGTGATACGGTAATGTATACCCTGTATGAAAATACATCCTCTTATGAAACCGTTCAAACGACAACGGCGTCCCAGTACAAAATAACGCTAGCGTTTTCTGATTTTCTTGCACCAGAAAGTATCACGCATTTCGTTGTAAATATAAAGAATTACATGACGCTTGATAGTCAAGAGGCCTTTGTTGATGCAACTGACATTGTGATAGAAAACTCAATGGCGGACAAAATAACGATGACATTTACACTTAGTTATACCATGGATTCTCCTATAACAGGTGATCTCATCACGATTGATTTGTCGGAGTTGACTGATATAACGGGATATGACGTTGTCACCTCTGAAGGAAAGCGTCTTGCCTATCTTCAATATTCGGGAAGTACATTTGAACAGGTCTTACAGCCGCAAGTAACGTCCTACATGCATTTGATTGCCGCTAAAACTCGGGATGTTAATGCAGATGGCTATGTGGATCACTTGGAACTTACCTTTGACGAAGCGGTAGACGATAGCAGTTTTAATCAAAGTGCAAGTTTTAGTATCGAGTCTTCAGACCTTGGAACGGTAGATTCGTCAGGTATTGCAACGACTACTGTTGAGTCATTTGGCGACATTGCCGATGATGCCACCGTATTTTTGAGAATCAACGAAGATTTTTCAAGTTACAATACAGCGAGCACGGGACTTTTAAAGATATATAGCGAAGGACTTTTAACCAGTGATACAGGGCATCTTTTGGAAGCTTACGGTGAGGGATATCCCATTGACGATGGGGCACCACCACAAGTGGTATCAGTCAGTGTAGATTTGAGCAGTGATGCAAAATCTGATGGCATGAAGGTGACCTTCTCTGAAGTGGTTGATAATATGGATGTCTTGTCCTTCTTTAACAATGTTAGAATAGGTGATGTCGATTCTTTGGATTACAGCGAGGCAATAGGGCTGGATACAACGGCCATGATTGCAGAGTCTGACTCAACTCATTTCAAATTGACCAATGCCACACGGGCGTTTAACACTTTTTTCATGGCAAACGATCCGGCATACTTGTATGTTAACAGTGGCATATCACTGGAAGATCAGTTGGGCAACCACATGCCATATGATAACAAAGTAATTTTATTCAGCAAAATTCTTCAAGATGAGACAGCAACTGTAGTGAGCGACGTAATGCTTTCACAAGCATCATCATCTTTTACTTTGACGTTGACTTTTGATGATTATTGGGATCAAAATACAATGACATCCTATCTATCGATGGGCATGTATAATGTTGTCATTGATGTAGCCTCTGGTTATGGTAATGTGGATGCGATCACATCAGATGATGCGGCAAGAAAAATGGTTTTCTATTTGACACTAAATGCGGAAGGGTATTCGCTAGGTGATACACTTGAAATTGATCTCAATGGTTTACTGGATTTAAAGGGCAATCAAGTGACGAGAACTTTTGTTCAAACTCCAAAGGAAATAATTACATTTGAATATAATGGTTCAGAATTTATTGAAGTGGATAACCCGACAAATTACGATCTTGAAGTGGTTTCGGCAGCTATTTTAGATGAATATGACATCAACAATGCTTCAGCAGGTCACGATGGGTTCATCGACTATTTAGAGGTTGAATTTAATATGCCGGTCGCCGATAGCACTTATAACAGCGTATATGGGACCTTTCAGTCTAATGAAAGTTATGTGATGCTAAGTGACACGAATGTTAAAACAGGCATGATTGGGGATATTGTCGACACGCCAAATGACAATATCATTTATCTACCACTAACAAACAATTCAGACGATATACCTGATACCTACCTCACAGGTGAAATGCTTTATGTTTCAGATGGATTTATAGAAGCTGTTTCAGGTGCGATGGTGACGACAACACAGATGGTTACCGTCAAAGATAAAGCAAAACCAGTCCTTATGGAAGTGGGGGTGGCAGTAGGTTACGACAGTAATGCTATAGGTGAATCACCTGAAAATTATATGTCAATAAGCGTATCCGAACCGCTTGTGCCAGCAAACGATACCATCATTTCAGGTGATGAGTACGGTCTTGGCGAGGGCACTGTGGCCGAAGCTTTATTCAAACTACTTCGGGTGCGCACAAACTTTGAAATTTCAACGTTAACCTATGAAGATGCTTTATCTATAGACCTCACGGAGGCACTCTTTAGTGATGAGGTGGATAAGGTGGGTGGTTTCTCCTACGAAATGTACAACCTAACCTATGATGCTATGGCGAAATTAACGGCGTTTGGTTACCAAGAAATCATATTTCCAGAAGACATGGCAATCTATGATGCTAGTGGGTTGGCCCTTCTAAATACACCTGACGGGACCTTCTTTGAGGAGGTGACTTTCCCGGTTGAGAATACCGATTTAGAATATTTTAATGTTTCAGGAACCGACAGAGTGTTTAGTGTGAATATGGTATTCGACAATTATTTGAGCCAGACATCAGCTGATTTACTGAAAGAAGCAACCACAGCCAGTTTATTAACCACTAATTTCATGGGTTCGGGAGATGAGAGTATAGCAAATCTTGTCGTTACAGTCAGTAATGTAACAGATGGACAAGCGGCTATCACGCTAGAGATAGCATTAGTACCTGAGTATACACCTGTGATGGGGGATGAACTAACAATTGATTTTAGTGGGTTAACGGATATTTATGGGACGCCAATTTATTTTGATGGTGATAGCCAATATCAAAAGAAGACCATTGTCTTTACGGGTTCAGAATTTATTGATATCTTGGATTGGTTAGTATAGGCGCTTAAAAGGATGAGGTGAAAAAATGATGAAACAGAAGATAATGCGCGCAGCGCTTGTCGCCGCGGGCTTGATAATCTTAAATACGTCGTTTGCGTTTGGTCAAACGGTTACGCGTCTGTTTGATGCTACAAGCGTGGCCTTAAGCGATGTGGCATCGGGTTTAAACCAACCTTACGGCATTGACGTGGTAGGCAAAGAGGTCTATATAGCAGATACCTACAACAATATGATAAAAAAGTTATCAGGTGGTGAAATTACCACTTTAGCTGGAAGCTATAGCGGTAAAAATAGTATGGGATTTCCAATGGGAGGACTGGTTGACGGTGATGCTCTTGAAGCCTCCTTTAATAAACCACGTGATGTTATCGTGACAGATGATGGCATTATCTATGTGGCGGATACAGGCAATAACGTCATCAGAAAAATTGAATCAGGTCACGTTTCGACGATTTCAGGGAATGGCAGCCAAGGGAATGGCGTAGGGGCACCACAATATACGTCGTATCATTTGCCCACAGCACTTGCTCTGGACTCAAATGAGAATCTGTATGTGGCCGATACGCTAAACCATGTCATCAAAGTGATATCGCCGAACGGCAATAGCACAGTATTGGCATTCAAATCACCAGAAGGCTCTGAAACCATAACCTTGAATGAGCCAAGTGATCTATGGTTTGACACAAAGGGTGATTTGTATATTCTGGATAGTGGTAACCAATGCGTGAGAAAAGTTTCAAATGGTGTGATAACCACTGTAGCGGGGATAAACTCATCTGCTAGAGATGCCAACGGCTATGCCGTCCAAGGCTACCGTGACACGACGGCATCAATGGCATTGTTTAATTTTCCAAAGGGAATAGCGATGGATGAAAGAGGTAATTTGTTTATTGCAGACACGTGGAACAATATGATTCGCGTAGTCCTCGTCGATGGCAATGTAAAGACACTATCAGGAGATCTCTATGCAGGAAATGTTGTTGGAGACATTGCAACGGCTAGATACGATGCCCCAGTTGCGTTAGACGTTGAAGGGGATGATCTTTACGTGAGTGATCGATGGAACAATGAAATAAAACACATTGCTCTAAATATGAGCACAGATGCGTTAAAGCTAAGTACAGACTATTTAAAAAAACAGATGGAGGGTTCTAAGGACTATTTAGACGCCGAGACCCCTATCATCTATTATCATGGCGTAGGGAGTAAGAGTGACGCTACTGTGCTGCAACTAGAAAACAGAATCTATCTGCCGTTTAAATCTTTTGCCTTTGCGCTAGGCTATGAGGTAACATGGAATCCCCAGCTTCATGCTGTCGTATTAGAAAAAGAATCACAAAGGCTTCTTGTAGATGAAAGCACGAGTCTTATGCTCGTTGATGGAAAAAGTTATCTTACACCAGAAGCACTGGATCATTTGTTCCACGTAACGGTTCAATACGATGCCGCTTTAAAGGGCATTTTCGTACTCGATTGATAACCAATGAATAGAAATCTTATAAAAATCAGCCTGAGTCTAGGCTGGTTTTTTTTGAATAAATAAAGGAGGGCGAAAAAGTATCGTTTCTTGCGTTAGGCCACTAGAACTCCATTAGCACAGCTAATAGAAGCCATTAAGAACATTAACTTCATTTAGGGAACGTGCTGTGATATGATGAAATCAACTTAAAAACAAACGCAATGCCTAGCAAGTGCTTGTAAAGATAATTTTAAATTGGATGTGTTCGGAGGATAATATGGTAAAGAGAATCATGGTCTCTAAGAAATTAGGATTTGATGTTGAAGCAAGAGAAATGTGCAAGGATATCGTTGAAACACTACATATTCAGTCGCTTCAAAGCGTGAAATTTATACATTGTTACGACATGGATGAAATGTCTCCAGAGAATATGATACTTGTGACAAAGTCTGTTTTGTCAGAGCCAAATGCTGATGATATTATACCGTCATTACAACTTGACGCTGATGAGACTGCTTTTAGAATAGCCCTTTTACCCGGACAGTTTGACCAGCGTGCAGACTCTGCTGCCCAGTGTATTGCACTGGTGACTCTAGAGGAACAACCTGTTGTTGAAGCCTCAAAAATCGTTGTTTTAAAAGGAAAACTTTCTGAAAAAGAAATAGAAGCAATAAAGCACTATATGATAAATCCCGTTGAGTCGCATGAAGTGACCCTCGAAGTCCCTAAGAAGGTAGGTCTTCCCACCGAAGAACCCTCTCCAGTGGCAGTTGTCAGTGGTTTTGTGGATTATAATGAAGCAAAACTAAGGACTTATCGACAAGAAATGGGCTTTGCCATGACGTACGAAGATCTCAAATTTGTACAAACCTACTTTAAAGAAGAGGCAGCGAGAGATCCTTATATCACAGAGCTCAAAGTTATTGACACATATTGGTCAGACCATTGTCGTCACACGACATTTTTAACAGAAATTACGGAAGTCGCTATTGAACACAGTGATTTTACGGCACCTATAGAAACCGCTTATGAAACCTATTTGAAAACACGTGAAACGTTAGGGATCAGCCAGAGAAAGCCCCTTACGCTAATGGATTTGGCGACCATTAATACCAAGGCGTTGAGATTCAAGGGGGGACTGGAAGACTTAGATATATCAGATGAGATCAATGCCTGCTCTATTGAAGTGGATGTTGAAATTGATGGCGAGAAAGAACCCTGGCTCCTGATGTTTAAAAACGAAACACACAATCATCCTACGGAGATAGAACCTTTCGGTGGGGCGGCAACGTGTCTGGGTGGCGCTATTCGAGATCCTTTATCTGGAAGAAGCTACGTCTATCAAAGTATGCGCGTTACTGGAGCGGCAGACCCTAGAAAGCCATTTGAAGAAACCCTTGAGGGTAAACTCCCACAGAAAATCATCACACAAAGAGCGGCAGCGGGTTTCAGCTCGTATGGGAATCAAATTGGTCTTGCAACAGGCCATGTAGCAGAAGTATATGATGATGATTTTGTGGCAAAACGCATGGAAGTTGGTGCCGTTATTGGTGCGGCCCCAAAAGAAAATGTGGTAAGAGAGCAGCCGATCCCAGGAGATATTATTCTACTTGTAGGCGGGAGAACAGGACGTGATGGTATTGGCGGTGCCACGGGGTCTTCAAAAGAACACGATGAAGAGAGTTTGATGAGCTGTGGTGCTGAAGTCCAAAAGGGGAATGCACCTGTAGAACGAAAAATTCAACGCCTCTTTAGAATACCTGAACTGTCAAAAATGATAAAACGCTGTAACGATTTTGGGGCAGGTGGCGTTTCTGTTGCCATTGGTGAACTTGCGGATAGTCTAGAAATTAATCTTGATGCGGTGACAAAAAAGTATGATGGCCTTGATGGGACGGAGATTGCGATTTCAGAATCCCAAGAACGTATGGCTGTTGTGATTTCGCCTGAAAATCTAGAAGCCTTTAAAAGACACTGTCATAACGAAAACCTAGAAGCACATGTAGTGGCAAGCGTAACCGATACTGGAAGACTCGTTATGACTTGGCGTTCACAGGAAGTATTAAATCTTTCACGTGCCTTCCTCGATACCAATGGTGTTGAGGGTCAAACACAAATAAAAGTATTAACACCCAATAAAATAAGTTTCTTTAAACAATATGAAAATCAACATGAACATCTTGAAAGGCTTTGGCTTGAAACATTAGCTGACTTAAACACATGTTCTCAAAAAGGACTTGTTGAGCGCTTTGACAATACCATAGGTACTGGTACTGTGGTCTTGCCATTTGGCGGCAAGACACAAGAGACGCCAGCACAAACCATGGTGGCTAAAATCTCTACTTTAAAGGGAGAGACAGATACCGTTTCAATGATGAGTTATGGGTATGATCCTAAGATAGGAAAGTGGTCGCCATTCCATGGTGGTTTCTATGCAGTGGTTGATTCTATTGCAAAATTAGTTGCCACGGGTGCTGATTATAAGAAAATTCGTCTATCCTTACAAGAGTACTTTGAAAAATTAGGCTCTGATCCAGAAAAATGGGGAAAACCTTTTAGTGCACTGCTGGGTGCTTCGTACGCGCAGACCGCATTTGAAACAGCTGCAATTGGGGGAAAAGATTCTATGTCGGGTACCTTTAAAGATATTAATGTACCTCCAACTCTGATATCATTTGCCGTTGCGACAGGACGTGCTGATGACATCATAACACCGGAGCTTAAAGCACCTAAACATGCGCTTTACTATTTACAGGTAAAGAGAGATAAAGCTGAAATGCCAAATCTTGAAAAGCTCACAGCAGCCTATGGCTTTATTTTTGAACAGGCTAGGAAAGGGCATATTTGCGCAGCGCATACTGTAGGTACAGGAGGTCTTGCGGCAGCACTTTCTAAAATGAGTTTTGGAAATGAAATCGGCATGAGAATAGAAGATTGTGCAAAAGAGCATTTATTTGAGCCAGCATATGGCAGTATCGTTCTTGAGCTTAGTGACGAAGCGGTTAAAATATTTGAAGCACATGATGATTTTATAAAAATTGGTGAAACAACAGAAGATAAAGTGATTAAGCTTAGAGAGCTATCACTGCCAATAGAAAAAGCCCATCAAGCGTGGACAAGTCCCCTCAACCATATTTTCCCGCAAGTCCATGACGTGGATAATACGATGGAGATGCCATGTTTTAACTATAAGACGGCGGTGAGAAAGACGGCGAGTGTTAAAATTGCAAAGCCTAGGGTCTTTATCCCAGCATTTCCAGGGACGAATTGCGAATGGGATACACAACTTGCATTTGAAAAATCGGGAGCAAAAGTGAACCCGTTTCTCTTTAAGAATTTAACACAGCAAGACGTACTTGCTTCTATAGATGAGATGGTGAAACTCATAGATGCCTCTCAAATGATAGCTTTTCCAGGTGGTTTTAGTGCAGGTGATGAGCCTGAGGGCTCTGGCAAGTTTATTGCCTCCATTTTTAGAAATCCTAAGGTAGCAGCATCAGTGATGAGATTGCTAAATGAAAGAGATGGTCTCATCCTTGGCATTTGCAATGGTTTTCAAGCCTTAATCAAGTTGGGTTTACTGCCATATGGTGAAATTCGAACACTAGATGAAGATTCGCCAACACTTACCTTTAATAGTATTGGTAGACATGTGGCCAAACTTGCACCGATTCGCGTAGCTTCGAATTTATCGCCGTGGCTCTATGATGTTGAAGTAGGTGAAGTCGTACAGAATGCCTTTTCTCATGGCGAGGGTAGATTTTATGCAAATGACACATGGCTTGAAACACTTGCAGATAAGGGTCAAATCGCAACGCAGTATGTCGATCTAAATGGTAGGCCAACAGCAGACGGACGTTTTAATCTCAATGGGTCTGTGGCTGCAATAGAAGGGATTACATCAGCAGATGGTCGTATTTTCGGGAAGATGGGACACGCAGAGCGTATCGGTAAGCATCTATATAAAAACGTCTATGGTAAAACAGATCTTAAAATATTTGAAGCAGGTGTAAAGTATTTTAAATAAATTTGACTTGTAAATTTAAAACAAACGCCCTTGTGTGTATGATAAAATACACCCAAGGGTGTTTTTTACGAAGACAAGAGGAGGACTAAAATGAAATTAAGAACAATCATGTTGCTTATGGCAATCACGCTTATATTTTCTTCTGTAACGTTTGCTGAGAGCGCGGTGACCTTAAACATTAATGACCAAGTCATTGAGAATAATAATGAAGTGATTTACCGCGATGGTACCTTATATGGACAAGTTGCTTCGTTTGCAGAACGCTTTAGTGTCGAGACAGTATGGTTAGATGTGGCGAAACTCTATGTTTTAAAATTCGAAGATAAAGTGATAAGCTATGGAATTAACACGGATAAGATGCGCGTAGGACAAAAGGCAACGATAATGCCACTGTCTACAAGACTAGAGAACAACAGACTCTATGTGCCCATGCAAGAACTTGAAGTACAATTCAATTTAGAAAGTGACTGGGATGCGACCACCTTTACCTATCGCTTGATTAGTAAGCAAATTAGTTTGGATGAAGAAGAAATCACAGAGTTGTCTTACTCAGATGAAGATATCCTCTGGCTTGCACGTATTGTAGATGTTGAGACTGGAGATGCGTCAGTGAACAAGCGCATTGCCGTGGCAAATGTTGTGCTCAATCGCGTAAAAGACGAACGCTTTCCCAATACCATATACGATGTCATTTTTGCATCAGGACAATTTCCACCAGCGCACAAAAGTGGCTTTAATGACCTAGTGCCAAAAGAGGAGAGTGTTATTGCCGCCAAGCGTGCATTAGCAGGAGAAAACAATATTAGCACATGTCTTTACTTTAACTACATCCCCTTTAAAGGAAAATCAGCGGACTTTTATAAAAAGGTAGAGGGCGATTACTTTTATTATTAAGAGGGACAAGTGTTTGATAAATTGTTTAAAAGAGTGTGCCTCGACAAATAGATTGCTATTTTCTAAAGGTGTTTTATAAAGCAGAGATAGAGATAATTCAAAAAAAGAAAGAGGGTTACCCTCTTTCTTTTTTTATGCTAATATGGTAAACTCAAAACAGAACATATGTTCTATTAAGGGTGTCGTGACATGCGACATGCGATATAAGATCCTATCAGTGTAATCCTATAAGAGGTGATGTAATGGAAATCATGGATAAATTAAAAATTTTGGCAGAAGGTGCGAAATATGATGTATCTTGTTCATCGAGCGGGCATGAACGCCAGAATCCTGGTAAAAAACTTGGCACAACTTCTGTAGCGGGGATTTGCCATAGTTGGAGTGATGATGGCCGCTGCATCTCCTTGTTAAAGATTCTTATGACAAATTATTGTGTGTACGACTGTGCCTATTGTGTCAACCGATCTTCTAATGATGTGCCACGTGCAGCGTTTACACCAGAAGAGGTAGTATCGCTAACGATTAATTTCTATAGACGGAATTATATTGAGGGACTTTTTTTGAGCTCTGGCATCCATCGTTCTCCAGATCATACCATGGCACGCCTAGTGGCAGTGGTAAAGCAACTTAGAACGAGAGAGAGCTTTAATGGATACATACATTTAAAAGGAATTCCTGGTGCAGATCCAAAGTTATTAGAAGAAGCTGGACGCTATGTGGATAGATTAAGTTATAATATTGAATTGCCAACAGCGAAAGGTCTGAAATTACTTGCACCTGAAAAAGAGCGTCAAGATATTATTCGGCCTATGCAATTGGCACATCAGTTGATTATAGAGCAACGCGACTTAAAAAAACATATCAAGTCAACCCCTTCTTTTATTCCCGCAGGACAATCTACACAGATGATTGTAGGGGCGACAGATGAAACGGATTACCATATCCTCAAAATTTCAGAAGCGATGTATGAGCGCATGGCGATGAAACGGGTTTATTATTCTGCCTATGTTCCAGGGAGCACCCACCCTGCTGTGGTGACCAGAGGTACGCCGCCCCTCAACCGGGAACATCGTATTTATCAAGCAGACTGGCTCTTAAGATTTTATGGCTTTAAGGCAAATGAAATTTTGACGCCAGAATCGCCGGACTTAGATTTAATGCTAGATCCCAAATGCCAGTGGGCGCTTCGCAATATGGCTTATTTTCCAATGGAAATTAACCGTGCCCCCTTAAATGCACTGCTTAGAATTCCTGGCATTGGCAATATATCAGCAA
>Ga0194137_10002315_pt1 | contig 11275 bp, 1 predicted proteins | sample TARM_MetaG_T3_14_FD_134025 | JGI IMG/M metagenome (GOLD analysis project Ga0194137, IMG submission 134025) | Freshwater microbial communities from Pennsylvania, USA, analyzing microbe dynamics in response to fracking - TARM_MetaG_T3_14 (version 2) | ecosystem: Environmental > Aquatic >...
GGCTCCGAGTTGGTTTCCGGGAAGTCCGGCGGCGGTGGGGCGGAAGGTGGATATGCTGACCCGTTTCGAAATCGACGGCTTTAACGCGAACACGGTCGAATATTTTCCGCATTTCGATTACGCGAAGGATCCGCAGGGGAATTTCCAGACGGTCACGGGCCTGGAGGAGGGGTTCCATCTGCTGACGGCACGCACCTTTTTGGAGCGGGCGGGACGGGCGTCGATTTACAATACCTTCAAGCAGACGTTTTATTACGACGCCCAGCGTCCGCAGGGGGAGATTCGCTTTCCGGAAAACGACGGGGACACGGTGGGCGGTTCCAACTACGGGGTGGTTGTGCGCACGGATTCCTCGGTGGCGGAAGTGTGGGTTCACGTAGACGACGGGGACGCGTCGAACGACGACACGGCCACGGGATCGCGCAACGGCAACGGGGTCGGGTTTGAACCTTTCACCGATTCCGACCGGGACGGGGTGCGCGACGCCGGAGAGGCCTACGAGGACTTGAATGGAAACGGGCAATACGACGACATTTTGGCCGATTCCTGGGTGAAGGCCACGGAGGTGACGCCGGGGCTGAGCGTGACGCCCTCCGATCCGTCGTACACCCGGGAGTGGCGGTTTGACTATGTGAATATTCCGGCCACGGGCTCGGCGGACATCCAGGTGCGCCTGCGGGAAGTGTCCTCCGCCGGATTTTCGGATTTTTCGCTGAACGACGTGGACGGGCATTACACGACCCTGACCCGTACCGTGAACACGGCGGGTCCGGACGAGCGGATGTTTATCGCCTACCCGGCCTCCGACGGCGAGGTGGTGGGGGACGACTACGTGATGAAGGTCTTTTTCACCAAATCGCTTGCGGATGGCCTGGGCGAGCAGGAATTGATCGACCGGTTTCTGATTCGCATCGGGTCGACGGAGGCGGGCGACGCGGGCATCGCCCGGGATCGTTCGGACTATGAGATCGAATACGACGCGACGGGCGCCTACCATGCTTTGGCGTACAATCTGCCGAATTTGTACAACGACGTGCCGGAGTATGTGCATAAAATCACGGTGATTCATGATCGGCCCACGGGATTCTCCGACTTCGAGGCGACGCGGTTGGTGAAGGCGTTGCCGGTGAGCACGCCGCGGGTGTTGATCGTGCATCCGCCGGAACTGGGATCGGACGGACGTCCGTATGAAATCGTGCTGCCGGACGTTCCGGCTCCCTCCACCGAGGATCGGCGATTCACGATTCGGGTGGCGACCAATCTGGACGCGACGGACGTGACGTTGTCGTTCGTGGACGCGAAGGGATCGACGGTGGGTTCGCCGGTGACCTCGGAGGAGGGGAGCAGCCGGTACTGGGACTTCACCTGGGACATCGTGGAGGAGGGACGGTATCGCTTTACCGCCGAGGTGACGTCTCCGGGCGGGACGGCCCAGGCGTCGCGGAATACCCCGGTGGTGTTCCGGGAAGTGGTGGACGGGGACGACACCGACGCGGACGATGACGACGACGGGTTGAGCGACGGGGACGAAAGCACGGCGCAGTTGTTGCCGAATCAGAGTCCGGATGGCGGGATCACCCCCGCGCCCAAACCGAATCCGGAGCAGTGGACCAACGGGGAGGTGCATGTGTACTACGCCTTCGGAAAGAGCAATCCGCTCTCGCCGGATACGGACGGGGATGGACTGCCGGACGGGTTGGAGGTGGGGTGGCGCACGTCGGACGATCCTCCCACCGATCCCGCCGCGGATACGAACGGGGACGGGTTCCCCAATTTCATCGGCGACCTGGACCCGCCGTTCTACAACACTCTGGACAACGAAGGGAGCGTGCCGGGTGTGAACAGCGCCTCCGAGGGCGGGGACCGGGCGAAACAACTGGCGGGGTCGGTGACCGATCCCACGAACCCCGATTCGGACGCCGACGGCTTGCCGGACGGAGTGGAGGACGCCAACCGAAACGGCTGGGTGGACGGCGACGGTGCGCCGCTGGGCACCGCCGACGCGCCCACGCTGGCACGCGACTGGCCCAACGGGATCATGGATCCCGGAGAGGTTTGGACCGAGACCGATCCGAACAACCGCGACACGGACGGCGACGAATTGACCGATGGGTACGGCGAGGACAAGGACGCCGACGGCGCGATTGCCGGCGACACCGACGGGGACCGGGTGTACGACGCGGGAGAGGCCTGGACCGAGACCGATCCGTTGAACCGCGACACGGATGGCGACGGCCTGCCGGACGGCTGGGAAACCACGCAGGGGCTCGATCCTTTGGACGATGGGACGGACGACCTTTCCACCGCCGTTGCGGGGGACGGAGACCCGAACATGGGTAGCGGCGGCGATCCGGACGGCGACGGGTTCACCAACGCCCAGGAATTGCTGAACGGCACCCGTCCTTTGGTGGACGACAATCTGCCTCCGCCACCGGCCAGCTCGATTGTGATCGGTCCCGGAGACACCGAAACCTATGGCGGCGCGACGCACGCGAACGAATTCACCGACTGGACAATCGACGACCTGCTGGTGCTGGACGAATACCAGGGCAACGGCACCAACCGCCAAGGCGGGGATGTGTACCGGGGTTGGGACGGGTACGATTTATCCCGCGACATCGTGGCCTTTTATTTCCGCGATGGCGGGGGCGACGGGAAGCTGTACTTCCGGGTGGACTTCCACGATCTGTCCGCCTACGCGGAGGAGGGGAATCTGGACATCTACGTGGTGATCGACACGGGGAACCCCGCGGTGGGCGAATCGGCCCTGCCGGACGAGGTGGACACCCGGACGGAGATGAATTGGGAGGCGGTGGTGGCCGTCTACCGCAGCAACGACGGGGCGGTGTACGTGGACACCGATCCGGCGCAAAACACGACGGCGATCGGGGAGGACCTGTTCTCGCATGGAGTGGTCCGCCGGGACGGGGCCACGCCGGACGGCTTCGGGTTGGCGTATTTCAACTCGGAACTGGACGCGGCGGAGTTTTCGATCGACCGCGACGCGCTGCTGGACGCGGGCTGGAACGGCAATCCCGAGACGCTGAACTTTCAGGTGTACACCACCAAGGACGGGACCGGAAACGATCCGGTAGGCGCGGGCGACATCGGAGGCCGCAGCGACATCCGCGACACGGTGTACGACGACTGGCTGGCGTCGGACTACTGGCGCGACCAAGGGAATATCGGCGGATCGGGGTCGGTGCTTGAATCGTGGTTCGGGCGGAGCGGAGCGAACGACCGGGGCAAGCGGGCGAAAGTGGCGCTGGTGTTTCACGGCAACCAGGCGATCCGCCCGGGCAGTGAGATCCAGACCTTGCTGAACAACGGCGCGGGCGCGGGGTATCATCGGCTGACCGACGCGCACGGCGCGTTCACCGAACCATTGAACCTGCATCTCACCGCGACGCTGGCGGCGGCCATTCAATGGGCGTCGGTGGATCCGGCCCTCAACAAACCCTGGCGGGACGGTCCGGCCTTTAACGAGGCCCTGGGCGGATTGATCGGGGAGGGCGTGGTGCATCTGTTGGGCACGACCTTTTCGGACCACATGTTGCCGTTCACGACGGACACCTTCACGGCGGACAACGTGGCGCTGGCGGAACATGTGTTGAATGAAATTTATGGGTCGGCCCCGTCCGATACGGTGTTCTGGGCTCCGGAGCGGGTGGTGGACGACGGGGTGCTGACCACGGTGGCCTCCATGGGGTACACCCATTTGGCGGTGGACCAGATGCGCCACATTTTCAAATGGTTCGGACGCAACGCCGCCTTGGGCGAGGCCGGATACCGGATCAACCGGGTGAACGGTATGGACTTGTTCGTGCTGAACGATTTCGCCAGCGGATTCCGGTTCGAGACGCACGACGGGGGGATGAATTTCCCGATTCGGGAACTGTTGGGGCGTCGCGCGCGGAGTGGAACCCAGGACCAGGTGCTGACCCTGGTGGGGGATTGGGAGGATTTCGGGGACGTGGAGAAGGCGGACGCCTACGAACGGAATTTGAAATGGTTGGCGAACCGTCCCTGGGTGGATGTTGTGTCGCTGGACGCGATCGCCGCCGGGGAGGTGGATCTGTCGCGACCGGCCGACGGGACGGGCGACGCGTGGGGCGTGGTGGATCACGGAAGCGGCGTGTCGTTGCCGATGACGGCGAAGGACTACATCGATCACGCGACCCAGGAGGACTACACCCACTGGTACGAGGGGCAGTCCGGGCGGGAACAGGGGTTGGAGGGCGCGGTGTTCGATATTCGCGGCGGGGTGGCGATGCCCTCCGCCTTCGGGCGCATGGGCGACACGGGGATCGTGGAGGAGGCGCGGAGCCGGGTGTCGGCGATTTCCGATCCGGACAGCGGACCGGGGCGGCTCGGCCGCGCGGCCCTGGGGGCCGCCATGTTCGTCACGGCCTTCCACAATCAGAGCAACAACGATCTGAGCAAGTTCAGCACGGGGGAATACATTTCACCCGACACGGATTTCAACACCCTGGCGGACTTCGCCCGCCGGGCCCAGTCGTCGGCGCGTCATTCGGCGCTGTACAAGCGGGTGGACGAGTGGGCGGCGGCGCCGCCGTCGGTGGCGACGGCCTCGGAGGAGGACGTGGATCTGGACGGGGAGAACGAGTATCTGCTCTACAACGGCGAGGTGTTCGCGGTGTTCGAGGCGATCGGGGGTCGGATGACCGCCGGCTTCGCCCGGAACGACGTCACCGGCGACGTGTTCCAGGTGGTTGGTGCGCAGCCGGCGTATCCTGGAACCGATACCGAAGAGCGGGGGACGGCCAACGTGGTGTCGGGGGAGGTGGACGCGCATCACACCGCCGGATTTACGGACTGGTTTGCGGACGGGCCGGGAGGGCCCAGCTCGCAGTACGTCAACGCCATGTACGGGGTGGGCGTGTCCGGCACGAACGGTTGGATGTTCACGGCGCCAGGGGGGCATATTGTAAAAACCGTCTCGTTGTCGGACGCGGGATCGGCGTTGACGGCGGATTACGCGTTGAGCGGAGACGTGGACAAGCTGTTCGTGCGGACGGGCCTTTCGCCGGATTTGGAATCCCTGCTGGTGCGCGGGCAGAAGGACCTGGCGTTCGGGCACGACGGGACGGAGGGGCGCGTGGCGCTGACGAACGCCTATCTGGAGCCGGTGACGGTGGCGGTGGAGTATTCGCCGACGACGGTTCTCTACAACGCCTCGGCCGTGGACGACGATCCGGGCGCGGGAGTGGAGTGGGACACGGTGAACATGCGGAACCAGGCGCTGACCCAGCAGGTGGAACTGACCAACCGGGATGGGGAAACGAGTTTCACGCTGTCGTTGCGCATGGAGACCGGAGCCACGGATTCGGATGGCGACGGTATGCCCGACTGGTGGGAGGATCTGCACGGGCTGGATCGGAACGACGACGGCTCCGGAGACGAGGTGAACGGCCCGGAAGGGGACGCGGACGACGACACGATTCGCAATCTGGACGAGTACATTACCGGGCTGGATCCGACCGTGGACGACGCGGCGGACTTTCCGCAAGCGCGCCTGGCCGAGGCGGTGACGCCCGGCGACTTCACCCTGACCTTTCCCGTGCGGGCGGGGCGCACCTACCGCATCCGGTATGTGGACGAATTGACCGGCACCTGGCAGAACGCGGTGTCGTTTACCGTCACCGAAGACAATCCCGTCTACACCTGGACGGACGACGGAACCTTCACGGCCCCCGATCCCTCCACGGTGGACCAACGTTTCTACTACATTGAAATCACACGACCATGAAAACACTCTCCTTCCTGACTCTGATTTGTCTTGTCGGTCTGCGGCTCTTCGCCGCTCCCGGCATTGTCTGGCATGAACCCGAATACGCCCATCCCGACCTCGCCGGCCCCACCATGCGGGATCCGCTGTACGAGGCGGCGGACCAGGATCTCACGATCTATCAGGGGTTTTACAAAGACGGCGGGAACAATGGAAATCAGACCGGTGGCGCGTTGATTTACCGCGTAGTGCCCCGCACGGGATCGCCGGGGGTGTGGACGAGCGTGGCCCTGGACCATCACGCCGATGTCGGAGGCAACCAGTATTGGAAGGCGACACTGCCGTCGGCGGCGCTGGCGGCCACGGACGTGATCGAATACGTGATTCGGGTGGATTTCGATGGCGTGACCGGATCGAATCCGGAGACCACCTATCTGCACGGCGGGGATTTGCGGAACGGTTTCACGGCCACCACTTCGGAGACGGCGGCAAAGGCGGATCCGTATTCGATCCGCAATCGGCCGGGCTGGATTTATCACGCGTCGAACCGGTCGACCGCTGGGGATGATCTGCAGTTGCGAGTGAAGTCGGGGTACATCGGACCCGACAACGAGGAGGCGACCTTGTGGTCTACCCACGGAGCGGTGTATTACACCACGGACGGCAGCGAGCCGGGCGGGTCGCTGGGCACGCCGTCGGGCTCTTCCGCGGCGGTGGCTCTGACCTTCGACGGCACGGCGATGGACAACTCGGGCAATGGAAACGCCGCCTGGTGGCGGGCGACGCTTCCGGGCGTGTTAGACGGTCTGCCGCTGGGCGGGCAGGTGAAATACAAGATCGGCTTGTGGAACGCGGCGACCTCGGAGGAGAAATTCGCGGACCATGTGGCGGGCGTGGAGGACGCGATGTTCACGCATCAAAACGGCCAGGTGGGGGAGCCGGATTTGACGGTGAACGGCTTGAACGCGAACTACACCACGACCAAACTTTTCATCGACGAGGTGGCGGATGAAAGCGTGGATCTGGAGATCGTGTTCCAACCCGGGGAGGCGAACGTGACCGTGGCCGAGGTGTACACCAACCTCAATCGGCGGGACCGGGCGAACGAGGACGCGAACAACGACGGCTATGACGACGGAATCAGCGGCATCGACGGCAACGCTCTGGTGGCGGGTGACGACACGCACTATTACAAGGCGTACACCATGACCGACGTCGGAGCGGGGACCTATACCTTGACGTTGCCAGCGGAGAAGACGGGGGCGTACCGGTTGACGGCGCGGTGGAAGGTGGACGGGGATCCCGAGTGGCGCTGGTACACCAACCAGGCGGCGAACCGGCGGGACCACGCGATCACGGTGTCGCCCCGGGACGCGCGGGACATTGTGCTGTATGAGATCAACGTGCTGAACATCGAGGCCACGGGGGACACCTTTGGCGACCGCTCCACCATCGAGGACATGCACAACGCGGCGGGGGCGCCGCACAACGGAAACAACCGCTGGGATCTGGAGTACCTGAAGGCGCTGGGGGCGAACTGGCTGTGGTTTCAACCGATCCACCCGCCCGCCCGCGACGGACGGGAGCCGTCGGGAGGCTGGGGGACGGCCACGCCGGCGTACGAGCCCGGAAGCCCCTACGCGGTGAAGAATTTTTTCGAGGTGAATCCGATCATGACGGCATCGTTCAGCGGCGATTATAAGAACAACGCGGATTTGCTGGACGCGACCAACCGGCAGGCGGCGATGTCGGCCTGGCAGGCCTTCGTGGCGGCGGCGGACGCGAAGGAGGTGGGGATCATGCTGGACGCGCCGTTCAACCACACGGCCTTCGATGTGGAGTTGGGGGAACCGGGGGTGGCGTTGCTGCAACCCGACGGCGCGTCCTGGAGCGGGACCGACGAGATCCGCAATCGGGAGGCCCGCTTTTTCTCCAAGGAGGGGAACTACGCGGACCGGGCCTCGTCTTCGGCGGACATCGCGCCGGGGCCGGACCGCTTTGACTTCGGAAAGTGGAACGACGTGAAAGACGTCTATTTCGGTCGGTACGACGCCCTGGTGGAGGTGGACGCGGAGCCGGAGCGGTCGAGCTATACCAACGAGGGGGACTGGTTCGACGCGGCGGATTCGGACTGGACAAACGCGGATTTCACGCAGGGGGGCGTCTCCAAAAACGTGACCCGCCAGGTGTGGGCCTATTTCGCGGAGTACGCGCTGCATTGGCTGGAGAAGACCGGGGTGCCGGAGGGGACGCCGCACACGGAGGCCAATCGGCATCTGGGGATCGACGGGCTGCGGTGCGACTTCGGGCAGGGGCTGCCGCCGCGGGCGTGGGAATACATCATCAACGTGGCGCGTGAACGGAAGTGGAACTTCGTGATGATGAGCGAATCTCTGGACGGCGGGGCGGTGACGTATCGCTCCAACCGGCATTTCGACATCCTGAACGAGAACATCGTGTTCCCCTTGAAATCGGCCTCGACCGCTCAGGATTACCGGAACATATTCGAGGGGCGGCGCGCGGCCTACGGGCAGGGGTTGGTGTTGATCAACAACGTCTCCCACGACGAGGAGAATTACGCGGACCCCTGGGAGGCGCTGATCCGTTACAGCGTGGCGTCGACGCTGGCGGGGGTGCCGATGCTGTTTCCCGGGCAGGAACTCGGGGTATCCACCACCTACGGGTACGACCACTACGAGGTGAATTTCGGGAAGGAGATCCCGCACTTCAAACGGTTCAATTCCATGCAGCCGATCTGGAACGATTCGAACTTCGGCAACGATCAGCTGTATCCGGTGTACGCGGGCATGGGCGCCGCGCGGAACTTCAGTCCCGCCCTGCGCGGTCCGAACCGGTGGTTTCTGGACGGGGACGGCGGAAATTCGAAGATCCACGCGGTCGCCAAATACGAGACTCCGAACGCGGAGCCCGCCCAAAGCGACGTGGTGCTGGCGTTCTCCAACCTCGACCGGAACAATGATCAGAGTGACAATTATAAACTGTCCCCCGATCTCGCCGATTTGCTGGGGTTGCAGGCGGGAAGGGTGTACAACGTGAAGAACATCGCGGCCTACGAGAATCCGGCGATCGGCATGGGCGGCAGGCGGGACGCGTGGTTGTGGGGCGCGGGTCGGAGTCGGGACGAGCTGGTGAACACCGGCTTTCTGGTGGCGTTGAAGGACGTGCCCTCGGCGGACGCCGAATGGGAGACCGCCCCCTTCGAGGCCCAGTATTTGAAAGTGTACGACGTCACCGCGCCCACCGCCTCGCCCGAGGCTCCGGATCATCCGGCTCCCTACGCCTACGCGATCGGCGCGTCGGTGACTTTTGATTGGGCGGACATGGCGCCCGATTCGGGCGGCGTGGCGCCGGACTACGAGGTGAGCGTAACGGTCAACGGTGGAGACGCGGGCACGTTCGTGGTGTCGGACAGCCAGTACGAGGTGACGGCGTCGGAAGGCGACGAGGTGTCGGTCACGGTGCGGGCGGTTAATCCCGAGGAACCGTCCAACAAAGGGCCGGAGGGGAGCCCCAGCGAGACGGTGAAGCTGCTCAACGCGGCGGAGGACGAGGACGGGGACGGACAGACCAACGGGGACGAGGACGCGGCGGGCACCGATCCCCGGGATTCGGGCTCGGTGTTCCGAATCGTGGGAGCGACCTGGCAGGCCAACGGGGACCGGGAAGTGACGTGGTCGACGGCGCCCGGAAAAACCTACGACGTGCAGGTGTCCACGAGTTTGGAGCCGGAATCGTGGTCGGATCTGGCCACCGGATTGACCGGGGGAAGCTACACGGACACGGCGACGGTGACGGGCGCGCGGTTTTACCGGATCGTGGTACGTCCCTAAGCGGCTCTTCCGGGGAATGTGGAGGTTTGGGGAGAGGGAAGGGTCTGTGAAAAACGGCCTCATTATCGAGGTGGGTTTCTTTCAGGTGGGTCCCCTGGTTTTTGCCTCCTTTTTGGGTGGTCAAAATTGTGACAATAGAACTAAGATAAACTGACGACAGTCTTATAATAGATGAAATAAGATAGATATGTGCGGGGAGGCCGCTCTCAAGCGGACCGTAACAACCTAACCTTGGAGACACCATGGTATCCCGAACCCTCCGACCCTTAATCGCGCACTGTCTGATATGGACGCTGCCACTGATTGGCCTCGCGGCCCCCTCCGCGGTGGATTCGATCACCACCACCCCCGCGACCTCTCCCTCCACCTACGTCGAAGACGGAGACGGCGTGATCACTCTTTCCGATATCACGGTGGGTGGCACTACCCATTCGGGGTTGACCGGAGCGTCCGTCTACGGCGGCAACGATCTGAACGTCGGCCTGTACATGTGGACCGACACGTCCCCCGGCAGCAACGCCGCGGCCACCGAAGGCTTGCGGGTCAACGCCTCCGCCGCTGGCGGGAGTTCCGACAATGGCGACTATCTGTTCACCGGCGCGTCGGACACCGATACCTTCTTCCTCTTTGAGGTCGGCGGCAACGACAGTTTCACCCTGACGCCGATCGACGGGTCGGGCAGCGCCATCGGCACCCTGAGTCTGACGGTGACCTCATCCCATTTCGGAAGCGCCGTATTGGGTATGCAGACGCCGAACAAAAGCACCGGGGGCACGGGCTCCAACGCGACGGTGCACGGCACGTCCTTCACTCTGTCGGATTTCTCCGGCAGCGGCGACACCTCGAGTTTCGCCGGGTTCAACGTCGCAACCTCCGGCGGGGACCTGACGGCCCTGGCGCGTGCCGGCGGCGGGGGAGCGCCCTCGGGCGATGTCGACGGTGTTCTCAACCGCTATGGCAACTGGGGTGTCTGGCAAGGATGGGACGGATGGGAGTACGGCGACGCTCCGGTCGAGACCTTCACCAACACCTACACCACCACCGAGTTCGGCGGCACGGTGACGACCTTCACCTTTTCCGATCCGAAAACCGGCGTGGACATCACCGACCCGGACAACCCGGTGGAGGATTCCGGCACGGCCGATTCCAACTTCGGATACGAGGACGGGGAACGCATGATCGGGGTGGGCGAGCAAACCCTGGGCCGGTTTTCCCGGGGCGAGCGGTTCAGTTTAACCTGCAATCGAAAATTCAAATACACGATGTTCTTCTGGCGTGAGGTTAGTCTGGACGCGCACCTTCATATGGAATGGACCCAGGATGGCGTCACGCGGGAACTTAGGTTGCTCGTGCCCACCGATGACATGCTGGACCTCGCGTCCTACGACGTCGTGGTTGACGCCGGCACCCCGATGGTGATCACCAATGTGTCGGACGCCAGCGAGCCCTTCGGGGCGCGGGTCGGAATGAAATACTTCATTGGCTCTCTGCAGTTCGCGGAGGAGCCGTGGTACGACATGACGGTGAACGGCGGGATTCCCCAGATGATCGGGGTGAACATCGCCGGAGCCGAGTTCATGCCCAAGGCGTTCTATGAAACCGTGCGGGCTCCCGAACAGTGGGAGTACTACGGCAACCGGGGCATGGAACTGATCCGGTATCCCTTCCGGTGGAA
>Ga0194137_10002317_pt1 | contig 11265 bp, 8 predicted proteins | sample TARM_MetaG_T3_14_FD_134025 | JGI IMG/M metagenome (GOLD analysis project Ga0194137, IMG submission 134025) | Freshwater microbial communities from Pennsylvania, USA, analyzing microbe dynamics in response to fracking - TARM_MetaG_T3_14 (version 2) | ecosystem: Environmental > Aquatic >...
GACCGCCTGTAGCTCAACGCCACCGGATCAACTGCCTTCAACCCAAACTGCACCGGGCACCGCTTCCCGTCCGATCCTGAGCGCGGGCGAAGCGAAAAACTTCGTGGCGGCGAATTACTTCGCCTCCCTGACCCCGAACGCAGAAGCGTGGAAACCTTTCGCCATTCGCCTTCCGGCGCAGGCGAACTTCGTGGTTGGCCCGGCAGGCACGCCGGGTGTGACGCACACCACCATTCAGGCAGCGGTTGACGCAGCAATCAACAAGCACTCCAGCGATCGCCAGTTTATCGCCGTGATGCCGGGTGACTACGAAGGTACGGTCTTTGTTCCTGCGGCCTCCGGCAGCGTCACGATTTACGGTACCGGTGAGAAAGCGCTGGACGTGAAAATTGGTCTGGCCATCGACTCTGAAATGGACAGCACCAGCTGGCGTAAATTGGTTAATCCGTCAGGCAAATATATGCCGGGCAAACCGTCCTGGTACATGTTTGATAACTGCCAGAGCAAACGTACCGCGACCATCGGCGTGATGTGTTCTGCGGTCTTCTGGTCGCAGAACAATGGCCTGCAGCTGCAAAACCTGACCATCCAGAACACCCTCGGCGACAGCGTGGATGCGGGTAATCACCAGGCCGTGGCTTTCCGCAGCGATGGTGACAAGGTTCAGCTGAATAACGTCAACATTCTGGGCCGCCAGAACACCTTCTTTGTGACCAACAGCGGCGTGGAAAACGCCCTGCGTACCGATCGTCAGACCCGTACTCAGGTGACCAACAGCTACCTGGAAGGCGATGTGGATATTGTTGCAGGTCGTGGCGCGGTAGTGTTCGATAATACCGACTTCCGCGTGGTGAACTCCCGCACGCAGCAGGCGGGCTACGTCTTCGCCCCGGCGACCCTGTCTAACATCTATTTCGGTTTCCTCGCCACCAACAGCCGTTTCAACGCGGCCGGTAACGGCGTGGCGCAGCTGGGCCGCTCGCTGGATCTGGACGCTAACACCAACGGTCAGGTTGTTATTCGCGACAGCGTGATTAACGAAGGCTTTAACGTGGCCAAACCCTGGGCTGATGCCGCCGCTTCTGGTCGTGCTTTTGCAGGCAATACCGGTGCCGTGGACGATAAAGGCAACGTCCAGCGTCAGCTGAACGACGGTCGTTTCAACCGCGCATGGGAATTCAATAACCGTGGCGTGGGTAGCCAGGTGATTGTTGAGCCGAAGAAGTAAGCGCGCCAAACCTCGCCACGGCGCTGAGGAATTCCTCAGTAATGTAGCCTGAAATCACCAAGGACGCTCCCGTACCTGACATTAGCGAAGAATACTCTGAGAGATATTCTTCGCTAGTTTTAAAACCAGCAGCGTTGGATGCTGTTCTTAGCCACCAAACCTCCCTGGCCGGGCGGGGTGATTGCCATTCCCTTGAGCGTTAAGCCGTACTCATCTCAGCACTAATTTGCTCCAGAGATTTATCTTTTGTCTCAGGCACAAAAAAAACATTCAGTAGAAACCACAACAGGCAACAGAAACCATATAAAAAGAAGGGAAAGCTACCGTTGAATAACTGATTAAGCACCGCGCTATTAGTCAACATCGGGAAGGTTTGTGACACAATAAAACTGCCGGTCCAGATAAGGAAAGTGGCCCAGGACATTAGTTTGTCACGAATGATATTAGGCGCGAGTTCCGGGATAATTATCCATAATATAGGGCCGACGGTTCCGCCAAAAAAAAGAATATAGATAATCATGATCGCCAGCATAATAATACTGGTAACGCCCATCCAGATTAATACGCCAAGCAGCGTGATGGATAAAAAGCAGACAAAGGAGCCGATAATCAAAAGCCTGCGCCGACCATATTTTTCCACGCGATAGACGGCCCATACTGCCGCAGCAAAAAAGGCAACCCCAATAGTTATCTGCTGATAATAAGCCGTTCGTTCATTAGCGATGCCAATGTTTTCAAAAAGCACATTACCGTAATATAAAACAGCATTGATGCCACAAAGATTAGCCAGCAGGGCCATGCTGAGGATGATTAATGATACCCGCCGATATTTTTTCGACAATATCGGTTCACTTTTCACCGTAGCACCTTGAAGCTGGAATGAATTCCTGATTTCAGCAATTTCCATTTTACTGTCATAGGTCTTTCCGTTAATGGCAATGATAATATCATTCGCCTCAGCCTCACGGTTTTTATTGATTAACCAGCGAGGTGATTCTGGCAGGAAAAATGCCAGTAGCATAAACAGGCAACCGGGAATCGACATGGCGCCGAGCATAAACCGCCATGCATGCTGGGTCGCCCATTCTGGATCGGGGACCCAGCTAGCCACCAGCGCATTGACCAGATAGACAGAGAGAATCCCGAAGGCGATCATCATTTGATAAAACCCGAGTGTTTTACCACGTATCTTTTGCGCTGAGATCTCACCGATGTAAACGGGTGCAGTTGCTGAGCCTAAACCCACACCAATTCCGCCGATGATCCTGAAAATAATAAACATCGTGAAGTTGTAGGGAAATGCAGTAAATATACCCGATAAAAACACCAGCAGCCCGGTGATTATCAGCGCTTTTTTCCTACCCAGCGAATGAGTAATAAACTGGCCGCTGAATGCGCCAATCATAAAACCCAGGACAACCGAAGAGACTGCCCATCCAGTCCCCATAGCATCAAGTGAGTAATATTTAGCGAGGTGCGCTATCGCACCAGAAATAACAGCAGAATCAAAACCATACAACAATCCTGCCAATGAGGCAATAAGGGAGATTTTATAACTCATACGATGAGTTTGTGTTGTATTCATTGTCTACACCAGTCAGTGAGATTTGTTTATTGCTGGAACAGCCTTGTTTTTGATACGGTTCGACCTTTCAATATATTCAGGAATTTTCTTCATAGACTCATCAAACCAGGCATCGGGATCGGTGCTGGCAACCAGGCCAAAATTACCCCAGGGCATTAATGAACCTGAACGAATGATCACCTTAGCTTTGCCGTACACGGAGGAAACTAATTCTTGATGGGGAATCAATGTGAAGTCCGCACCGGAACCGGTAAATATTTGAGTAACGCACTCAAGTAACCTGGGGTTATTTTCTGGCACTTCTTCGGCAAAAATTACATTTTCAACAAATATCTCTTGCAGCAAAACACGTAATATCTCAAGAAGATCAACACTGCCAGCACAAAAGGCAAGATCAATTCTGTTTGCATGTTCGGGTATGGGGGCACCGGCATCGGTAACCAGTATAATATCTCCATGACCTAAACTGGCTAAGGCTGATGCTACTTGTGGATGCAATATCTTTCCAGGTCTCATACTCTTTCCTTATTTTTGCTTAGGGATTATTGATAATGTTTTTAGCTCATTTAATTCTTCCACTCCTGGTATTGACCGTCGTTATTTACGGTGCAATTCAATTTCTATCTCTTCCAACGTTTTTCCTTTTGTCTCCGGTACCATCGTCACAACAAAAATTAATGCAGCAATGGATGTTGCAGAAAAAATGAAGAATGTATTTGCGGCGCTAATATTTTCTACCAGCACCGGAAAAAAGCGTGAGACAAAGAAATTGCCGCCCCATAATGCAAACGTAGCAATGGACACCGCAATGCCGCGCACATGAATGGGGAAAATCTCAGAGATAATCACATAGGCGACAGTACCATATGAAACGGCAAAAATTGCCACATACGCCAGAATACAAATCAACAACAGAGTGGTGTGCGTTTCGCTGGCCCGAAATAACATCCCGGTACAGCCCAGCGTAATCGCCATGCCGACAGAACCAAAAATCAGCAACGAGCGACGCCCCACTTTATCGATAATCCACATGGAAACCAGCGTGGCAATAACCAGCATCAGGCCAATCAGCACCGTAAAAGACATCGCCCCGCTGACGTCCACCCCTGCCGTTTTAAAGATCTCCGGCGCGTAATAGAAGATGGCATTAATACCGGTAATTTGCTGGAACAACGCAACGCCAAAACCAATCACCAGGGCCTTGCGCAGGCGCGGTGCGAACAGTTCACCCAGACGAGATTGACGTTCATTTTGTAGCGCGGATTTAATCGCCTCCAGCTGTTCTCTGGCGGCAGCCTCGTCCGGGTTGATTTTACACAGCACGTCCAGACCCTGGCTGTCGCGACCTTTGCTTACCAGCCAGCGCGGGCTTTCCGGTACCCTGGCCAGCAGAATCAGAAAGACAATCGCCGGAACAATACCGGTGGCAAAAATAACCCGCCATCCCTGTTCAATATTCCACGTTTCACTGGCGCTATTGGCGATGATGGCCGCAATGGAAAAAATCGCCAGGTTGCCGATACAGTTGAATAACTGATTTAACGAAACCAGCCGTCCACGAATGTGAGCCGGGGAAACCTCAGCAATGTAAAGCGGCGCAACGGTGGTTTCGATACCAATGCCCACCCCCACCATTATGCGGAACCACACCAGCATTTCTGACGAAACCGCCATCGCTTCGCCCAGCACGCCGAAGATAAAAATCAGCGCCGTCAGCAGCAGGACTTTTTTACGCCCTACGGCATCGGAAAGCGGACCCGCCAGCGCCACCCCAATGATGCACCCCACGATAATTGATGACGTCACCCAGCCGATGCCGTCGGCATCAAGGGCAAACTTATTCTGCAAAAAACCAACGGAACCCGAAATGCTGCCATTATCAAAACCAAACAGAAATCCACCGACGGCGGTAACGAGTGAAATCAACAAGACGTTCCGCATCCAGACATTTTTTTCAGAGGTATCGGTATGACCGATCATAATACTCTCCGTATCACGCAGGTGAGCGTTGCGGGGGGGAAACCGCGCGTACTACGCAGTGTTGTTGTAATGCAAAAAGGTTGACATCCGCAGCCAGCCCGGCCGTTGGACTGGCTGCGTTAGCCGCGCCGCAGGCCGCAGCCAGCCTCAGGTGAGCCACCCAGCCAGCCTGTGGCCGGGCAAGCAGGCTGGCAATCAGCCCCGCAGAGTAGGCATCACCGGAACCCACCGAACTGACCGTCTCAACAAGGGGCGAAGCTATCTCGTAATCACCGTCCGGGGTCAGCGCCAGCGCAGGATGCTGCCCGTCGGTGATGATGACGCAGCGAACGCCCTGAACAAGCCAGTCGCCAGGCAAATCCCGCCCCGACGCAGCCCTTGCCTGGCGTAGCTCATCACGATTGATTTTAATGATGTCAGGCAGCGCAGCGGCGGCATGCAACAGCGCCGGACCCTGAGTATCAAGTAGCGACAACACGCCATACGTGCGCGCCTGAGCGATCCAGCGCCCGTATTCATCCGGCGGCAGATTTTGCGCCAGCGATCCCGTGCAAATGACGGCGCTTGCGCAGGGAAGTTCATCCCCCAGCATGTCATGCAGCTGCTGATATTCATTGGGCTGTATAAACGGACCGGCGGCGTTGTACACGCTGGCGTTTTCCGGTGACGCCTTTTCCGTCACCACTTCGCAGATACGGGTACTGGCGGCGATATCGCACCAGCCTCCATCAAGTTGCTCCTGTGCCAGCAGTTCCCGGCACAGGCGACCTGTCGCACCGCCAAGGAAACCGAGCAGCCGTGGCGCCGGGGCATTCTCCAGCTGCGGCTGAAGTTGACGCAGCACCCTCGCCACGTTAACCCCTTTGCCGCCCGCCAGCGTTTTATCATCCAGCAGACGATGCACTTCTCCTGGCTGCTGTTTCTCTACCAGCAGCAGACGTTCAATGGCGGTATTCAGTGAAGAGATAATCACGTTCACAAGCAGCCCTCCCGATGCGTGGCAATAAGCCAGCTTTCGCGAGCGATTGTGGCGGCTCCCGTGGCAACCGGCTCCGTCAGTTCGCTGACGAACACCGGCATTTTCCAGCGACGTTTTCGGTGTTCGAGCATCTCCTGGCGTTGGAACAACGATCCCATCAGAACCGCGTCCTGCGGACATATTTCGCCGATTTCGCACATCCGGGTTAGCAACCGAAACGCCCGATCGGCAATATGATTTAGCGTCGCCTGAACGATATCCGCAGCCTGGATACCCGCATTCAGATGGTGCAACGAAAATAACCCCAGGTTCTCGTCTTCATTGACCGATACCGACACACCTGGCCCATGCCCCTCCTCCAGCAGGTCGTGGAAAAAGGCATCGTAGTTCCCGTGGTATAACAACTCCGCCAGCGTCTGGATGATTTTGCCAGACGGCGTGGCGCAGCCCATTACGTACTCACCCGGCTGCCAGGTGCGTTCAATATCCACGCCCAGTTGCCAGGCGACGGTCGTATCCGGGAAACAGGGCGTCAGTACCATCAGGTATTCAGACGTCCCTATTGAGTCAAAAACGTGAGTGGGCTGGCGGCTTTGTACCGCCCAGGCGCCGACAATTTGATCGTGGCCACCGATAAACACGCTGGCACCAGAGCACAGCGACACCCTAGGCAAGGAGTCCGCAATAATTTCCCCACAGCGCTCGCCGGTATCCGCCGTTGCCGGAAAAAGTTCAGGATGAAGTCCGAGCCGCTCCAGCGTGGGTTCGTGAAGCCGCATGGAGGGCAGATCAACGCACTGCGAATGGGTGATTTGCGAACTACAGGCTCGCCACTCGCCGGTCAATCGCCACATCACGTAGCTGCCAAAATCCACCCACTTGTCGGTTTGCCGCCAGATATCGGGATGATGTTTACGCAGCCAGCTTAATCGCTCCGGACTTTGGTTAGGACGCGAACGCATGCCGGAACGGGCGTAATGCTCCGGGCTGTCCAGCCAGCGGTGCGTCTCCGCGTCCAGTACGGCTTCGGGGTAGTTTTCCCACCAGGCCAGAGACGGGTAAATGACATCGCCGCAACGGTTTACCGCCACCGACTCTTCCTGACCAAACGTGCCGATGGAAATGGCCGCCAGCGGTCCGCTGGCCTTCGCTTCATGGCGCGAATAATCCGTAATCAGCGCTGCCAGGGTCTGCCACACCGCCTGCGCATCGTGAAAGGTCAGCCCATCGCGCTGTATGGCGGGGGTAGGGTATTTTTTCACCGGCAGCAGCACGCCGTCCTCGCTGATGCCGATGATTTTTAGATGCGTGGTGCCGATATCTATGCCGAGAAACCACATTCTGATTGCCCTCGCTTATCTGTTATAGCCCTAATTTGCCTGGGTTCAGAATGCCATTCGGATCGAGCGCCTGTTTTAGCCGCCGCAGCAGCAAATGCGCGGAGCCAAGTGATTCACGCGCATAAGGGGATCGCACTAAACCGCCGCCGTGGTGGTGCGACAACTCCGCGTTGTGCTCAAGACAGACGCGCATGCTTTCTCGCCAGATGGTGCGCAATTTATCCACCGCCTCCTCGTCGCTTTCTTCACGCCCGAGCAGGATCATGTACATTGAGGTGCCCTGAGGGTAAACGTGGGAGAAATGCGACAGCACTTCGCCTGCCAGCGGGGTCAGTGTTTTGTTCAGGTCGTGGTACAGACGGGCGATACCGTCCCAGGTATGGGCGATTTCAATGGTCTCGGCGAAACCTCCCGTGGTATCGAGAAGCTGTTCCACCGTCGAGAAATCAAAGCGGCGATCCATCCAGTTGAGCACACCTTCCGTACCGATGGATTTTCCACCGTGGCGATGCACGATCGTCATAAACGCGTCCATCTCGGCGCGGGCAACAAGGTCGACGCCCTGGGTGCCGAGGAACATGACGGGTTTCTCTTGTGCCGGATTTTGCATCGCATGCCGGGCTTCTGCGGTGTCGTACAACCGCAGCAAGAACGGGCGTAATCCGGCCATCGCTTGCTCACGCATAATGTGCAGCCCCGCCTCAATGCCGGGCAGTTCCAGCGTGTCGTAAAGGCGTGTTTGCGGCAGTGGGAACATTTTCAACTGCACCGACGTCACCACACCCAGCGTCCCCTCTGCCCCAATAAAAAGCTGGCGCAAGTCCGGCCCCATCGCCGCTCGCGGTGAGGCTTTCAGCCGTACTCGTTCACCCGTCGCGAGGATCACCGTGTAGGCAGTGATCAGATCTTCAATGCCACCGTAGTAAGAGGAAAACTGCCCGGTCGCCAGCGTCGATAGCCAGCCGCCAACGGTGGACTGGTAAAGCGACTGCGGCGAATGGCCAAGCGTCCATCCCCGCTGCTGAAGCTCATCCTCCAGCTTGCCGCCGTTGTAACCTGTAGAGACTTCCACGGTCAGGTTGGTGGTATTGATGTCCTGATAGTGCACCATTTCGCTTAAATCCAGCACGATACCGCCACGTGTCGGTAAGGGCTGTCCCGTTACCGAGGAGGCCAATGCCCGGGGAGTCACTGGCGTATCGTTCGCCGTCGCCAGCGCCAGCACCTGTTGGATCTGGTGTTCATCGGTGACTTTCACCACAACATCGGCCTGATAATCGTGACACCCTAAGCGCCTGAGTTTTGTCGAGAGCGGCCAGGTATCATGGCTGGATGCCTGAAGGGTATCGCGATCGGTGAGTACCTGCTGTTCAGGTAGAACGTTTTTCAGCGCAGTAATGAGATGTGCAATCTCAGACATACAAACTCCTGCTTCACAATTTAAAGGGACAACCTGACGGTTTTGAAGGAACAAAACGTGCAGGGCAGATTTCATTGACATCGCTACTTTGGCTAATATACGATCAACATGCAGAAATCAGCAAATTGCATTTTGTATTTATTATCAACTTTGTGAAGGAGAGCAACATGGATTCCCGAACCGGAAAAGCCGTTCGCTTAGGCCGAATTTTACGCCCTGAAAGCGGACGTGCGGTGGTTGTCGCCGCGTCCCACGGCGTAATGGCCGGCCCACCGTCAGGGCTAAAAACACGCCACGAAATCGAAACCGTCTTTGCCCAATTGCGCGGTGCTGACGGTGTAATGGTCTCGCCGGGAATGATCCCGCTGGTCGAACCCACGTTTATCGGACGTGACCGTCCAGGTTTTGTTCTGCACCTCGACTGGAAAAACCACGCGCGGTCCATTTACACCCCGGGCAAGGATGGCCGTAGCGAAGGCGTGCTGGCACAGCTGGCTGAAATAAGCGAAGTATCGGCATGCGGCATTGATGCCGTGATGACCTATCTGTATCTGGGCCAGAAGGATACGGCGCTGGAACAGGCTGAGATCGTACGCAACGCCCGTATCGTCCGTGAATGCGAACGATACGGTATCGCGGTCATCATAGAACCGCGTTCTGCGCTGGAAGGCGTCGATCCCGATGCACTTAAAGCCAAAGTCATGAGCATGTATTGCCGGATTGCCGCCGATATCGGTGCCGATCTGGTGAAAGCGCTATGGCCCGGTTCAGTGGAGGATTTTGCTGTGGTAACGAGCACTTGTTATACTCCCGTGCTGCTTGCAGGCGGTGCGGGGGGCGAAGATCCGTACTCAACGCTGCAACTCGCGGCCGATGCCATACAGGCAGGAGCAAAAGGGGTAATGTTTGGACGGCGTATTTTCCGGGCACAAAAACCGGCTCATGTGCTTCGCGCACTGAACGCGGTCGTGCACGAAAACCAGAGCGTCGGGCAGGCATCACAGCTTCTGGAATAATAAGAGCCAGCTGAAATAATGACGGTTATTGCGCACGATGCGAAACAGCTTTCCCCGGTAGCGTTCATCGCCCGCACAATCATTTCTCTTGGACTGTCCGGCCGCCTGCCTACCACCTCATGGTTTCAGGAAGCGCTGGAAATAGGCTCAGGCACGGTGCAAAAAGCCCTGCTGGAGCTTAAAAAATCTGGCGCGGTCAGGCTGGTTTCTCGTGGCCATCAGGGGACTTTTGTGGTCTCCTGGGATTTCGCCCTGCTGTGGGATGCGGCGCGTATGCCACCCGTGCATATCCTGTTGCCGCCGCGCGGCTCCCAGGAAGCCACACAGGTCGCCTCAGCATTCGTTCAGCAGTGCGTCCGGTGGAATATCGTGAGTACCGTGGGTTATCTGCGCGGTGCGCGTTCACGTCTTGCCGCCTTTGAACGCAATGAGGCAGATATTGTTCTTCTCTCGTCCGGTTCTGCACAAATGCTGATGGCCGATGCGGCGGCGCAAGGTTACGCGCTGTTTGACGTTGGCAACGGCAGCTATTACCGCCCCGGAAGCCTGGTTATTATAGAAAAAACACCGGCCGCCCCCGCAGCTCGCCTGCGGGTCGGTATCGATTTTCACTCCAGTGACCATCAGCGGCTAACGCGAGCGCAGTTCCCTGAACAGCACTACGACTATGTGGAAGTGGATTTTACCCTACTGCCGCGTTCTGTTTTTCTCGGTGAGATAGATACCGGGGTCTGGCATCAGGAAGCGTCACTGATTCCACTCGATAAAGTCGGACTCATCACTCGTCCGTTGGACAATCCCCACGCGCTGGCGATGGCGCAAACGATCTCCGATGCAGTACTGGTTGTGCACTCGTCATCCCCCGTCGCTCAACTGCTACGCCAGATTGATATTCAGGCCTTAGGGCAGCAATCGTCACAGCCGCTTGATACCTTAAACGGGGTCCCGCTGGCGTTTCGCCTTCCATAAGAAAACGGCACTGATGACCGTTCTCTCCCGCCTGAATACTGCCCCACACGCGCTGAGAAACGGACTCACTGAGGTATCTCATCGGGCGGGGCATTGTGTCGCAGCGAACGCATCCCTGAAGGATGTCTGACCCGCTTTACGGCCTGGCATAGCGGTAAACGCATTGAGTGACAGGAAATCCGTCAATCGTGTCACGCTATGCCAGTCTCGTTTTCCGGGGATGCCCCGGCGCTGTGCCAGACGCTTATTAGTGCGCGTTAACCACCACCCACATCGGCCCCTGGCCTACCGCATAGCGGGATTTTTCCGTCAGCAGCCCCTGCGCACCGCTAATTTCGTACAGGGCAATATGGTGTGACTTCTGCCCGGCCGCAATCAGGTATTTACCGCTGTGGTCAACGTTAAAGCCGCGCGGCTGGGTTTCTGTTGGCTGGAAACCTTCGATAGCCAGTACGCTGCCATCTTCGGAGACGCTGAACACCGTAATCAGGCTGGAAGTGCGATCGCAGGCATACAGGTGGCGTCCGTCCGGGGTGATATGGATATCGGCCGCCCAGCGGGTGTCGGTGAAATCAGCGGGCATCATGTCCAGCGTCTGCACGCATTCGATATTGCCGTGCGCATCCTTAAGCTGCCACACATCGACTGAACCGTTCAGCTCATTCACGCAGTAGGCAAAACGCTGGTTTGGATGGAAGGCGATATGGCGCGGACCGGCCCCTTCAACGGTGGTCACTTCTGCCGGATC
>Ga0194137_10002319_pt1 | contig 11259 bp, 9 predicted proteins | sample TARM_MetaG_T3_14_FD_134025 | JGI IMG/M metagenome (GOLD analysis project Ga0194137, IMG submission 134025) | Freshwater microbial communities from Pennsylvania, USA, analyzing microbe dynamics in response to fracking - TARM_MetaG_T3_14 (version 2) | ecosystem: Environmental > Aquatic >...
AAGAGCTACTGGGCTGAGCAACCCAACAACTCTAAAATTTAATCAGCAGATAAAGTATCTGTGTAACCCGCTAGGGTAGCAGTAGTGGTATCGGATATACCATAGTGGTAACAGGCGTAGCCTGCCACACTAGAAGCTTGCTATTTCAATAGCGAGTAGTTCACGGAATATATTAGAATTGCAAGAATATGAATCTCTAAAGGGGCGATTAAGGTGTACAATGATTGTTATCAAATGAATCATATTCATCAATATGAAGGAGTTACAACCTACGATGACGGACATACTCACAGATATTATGGTTATACGGGTGGAGCCATACCAACGTATGGAGGACATGTTCATTATTATGGTGGATATACTACATTTGATGATGGCACGTTCATCAGTATTGTGGATACACAGGTCCAACTATACCAGTTCCTGGTGGGAATATTCACTATATGAGAGGTCAGACGACGTTTGTAGATCAACACGATCACAGATATGAAAATGATAGCTCGCTACAAGTATATCCTCATTATGAGAGATAATTTATAATATATTCACTATAGGGCAGGATTAAACTCCAGCCCATATTTTTTTGCAAAAAACTATAATGTCTCTATAAACGCATGTGGAGTACTGCGTTATATGGATAAAAAAGAGGTATGTTGAAGTCATAGACTTAGGAAGATTTCTAATAAATACCGAGATGTGTTTTATGTTACGCCTGGCGATAATGTTTAAGCTAAATTTTCAAAGAATATAGTATGGCCTTATCACAGAGAAACAACCCTGTCAAACGTTAATGTTTTCGCAGGGTTTGTTTAGCGTGAGTACATTCTTCAATATTATATAAATTGTAGAACCCATTAATTATTTATTTTTTTGATTTTGTGAGAACTATATCCAACATTATTCAAAAGCACTAAATCAAAAGGTACAAAGGTGAATACATATTTTAAAAGTAAATAATAAGCCCTATAAACGAGCTTATGTTCACTACTATTACCAATAATGGTTCTGAAATAGTTAAGCCACATAAAAATATAGGGAAAGCTATTACCTTGTCGATAGGGACGGGTTGATGTAGAGATAGAGGCCTATCTCAGATAACTAAGCTAAAGGTGATGTTGCACAGATACATCCTCTGGGTATAACAACATAACTGAAAATAGTGATCTGGGACAAGTACAAATGGTTTAAATGAGTCTGAAGCAATTATATAAATAGGAGCAAATACTGGCGATAAGGCAAAGTAATTAGAAAAGTTAGTGCTTTTTATCACTAGTATTGATAAAAAGGAATATGGCAATGTAGTAGTAAAATTCTAATTTAAACATTATATAGACTTATTTTAAAAAAAACAAATTAAGAGGATGTAGGTGGGATATCATTTGGTTGCGTAAATTACTCAAAATAGAAGACTAAAAAGAATCATATAGATATGGGTAGAAAGTATTAACCGATGGTTGACAAATGGTAAGCTAAATACATATAATATAGTTAGTTAGTTAGTTAGTTAGACTAACTAACTAACTAACTAACTAACTAACTAACTAACTAACTAACTAACTATAAATCCTATAGGAGATGATAACATGCAAGAAAAGATCGGACTAGCAGCAGAAGAAATAGCTATGTTTTGCAGGTTGCAAATGTATGTTAAAAAAGGGTTGCCCATTAGATCTAGTGAGATGGGGCTACTTATTTATGTACAGAAGCAAGATGAAGCTGTTACTCCGTTAATGATAAGCAATTTCTTTCAAATAGCAAAGCCATCGGTGACTGCTATGATTAATGAATTGGTTAAAAAAAATTATTTGGTTAAGATACCGTCGTATACTGATAGAAGAAGTTATACTGTATCTATTACTGAAAAAGGAGAAGAAATAGTTACAACAGCACATGAGGAATACTTTAAAGCCATAGCAATACTAGAAGATAGAATGGGAGCAAAGGACTTCAAATCATTTATTGAACTTATTCATAAGGCAAATACAATATTAAGTGAGGAGAAAAAATAATGAAAGTACTAGTAACGGGGGCATCGGGAAATGTAGGTAGTTACGTAGTTAAGGAATTATTAAAAAAAGGAGAGGATGTGGTGGCAGCAGGGAGAAATATAGATAGTTTAAATAGGCTATTTGACGGTAAGGTTGAGGCTGTTAATTTTGATTTCACGGATAAAAGTACATTCAAGGAGGCTTTACGGGGCGTAAATAGAGTTTTTCTTATGCGCCCTCCTCACTTAGGAAAACCTGAGGATTTGTACCCCTTTATTGATGCCATGAAGGCGGAACAGGTAGAATTGGTTTCATTTTTATCTTTGATGGGGGTTGAAAAAAATACGATACCTCCACATCATAAAGTTGAGAAGTACATTGAAAAATCAGGAGTTCCATATGCACATATTAGACCAGGGTTCTTCATGCAGAATGTATCGGGTATTCATTCTTTAGAGATTAAAGAAAACAATGAAATATTTATTCCAGCGGGTACGAGCAAAACAAGCTTCATCGATGCAGCAGATATTGGACTCTCAATAGCAACGTTACTACATGAGCCTGAAAAATATAGAAATACAGCCCATACGATCACTGGGCCAGAGTCTTTGGATTATTATAAAATAGCTGAAATTTTAAGTAATGTTACTGGAAAGAAAATAATATATAAAAAACCTGGTTTGTTAAAGTATAGAAGCTACTATATTAATAAAAGGGGATTGGATAAAAGTTATGTAAATGTAACAGTAGCTCTATACTTCATGACGAGAATGGGGACGGCAAAGATGATAACAGATGAATTCTACCAGCTTACAGGAAGAAAACCTAGGACCTTCAGTGAGTTTGCAAGTGAAAATATTAGTTGTTTTATTTGATAAAACTTTAATAAAAGTACAAATGATGAAATATTGAATATATTAGCACAGCATATGAGTATTTTGGGATTGTAGGGAATCACGGTTTATCCACTTTTTTTTCTGTATTAGTAAAACTATCCAGGGATTATACTTGGTGATCAGTAATAGTTTTCAAAGCATACAGAAAATAATATTTTATATATCTAATTTGAAGGTACAAAAAATGCAAAATTGAGATAGCATAAATAATTTTAATCTATAAGTAAAGTGTATAAATATTTTATGCAACTTATTAAATAGAGGAGGTATAAGAGGATGGGATTATTTAAGGATATTCTGTCAATATTTAAAAAACGTGAAATTTATCTTAAAGAAAAATATAAAGAAGTTGCTGACATTTATACATTTATCTTTGAAATGAGAGAACAAATTAATTGGAAGGCCGGTCAGCATGGACTATTTACAATAGATCATGTAAAGGTTAATAGAGCTACAAGGGCTTTTAGTATAGCTTCAATACCGTCTGAGGGTCAAATAAAGATTTCTATGAAAATTAGCGAGAATCCAAGTGAATTTAAACAAGCTTTATTAAATCTTCAATCAGGGATGAAAATATCCATGAGAGGGCCAATAGGATCTTTTCATCCTGAAAATCAAAAGCCATTATTATTTATAGCAGGAGGCATAGGCATAACACCTTATAGAGCTTTAATTAAAGACCTTTTATTTAACTCTGTAGAAATCTCTAAGGATGTTCAATTACTATATATGGATAGTCGAGAAGAATATATATATACTGTGGAACTAGAGGAAGCTAGGAAAATATCCTCTATCAAAACAAATTATTTAATTAAGCGGGAAAATTTAAGCGAAGAAATAGAAAAGTTCATAGCTAAGTATGACAATGAAGCTGAATACTTTGTTGCTGGACCAAAGTCTATGACTAATGCTATTGAAGCTTTATTAAAGATTAGAGGAATTAAGAAAAAGAATATAAAAAGAGATAAGTTTGTTGGCTATTAAATTGGAAAAATAAGAAAGAATAGTGTAGCTATTATAAACATCAGACTATTCTAGTAGATTCGATAATACAGTGATAGGGGGCACTACGAAACAATGGGAGCAACTGTATCTGATTAGCACCTTTGAGGCAAGTTTCACAGAATAGTCGTATATAAAAATGTATTGTTAAATTATATCTTGTTCAATGATTTCTGTAGATCACACCCTCTATAATTTCAGTGAAAAATAATGTTTGTGTAATAAATAAAAGGCTTTGAGAGTCAGTTGAGTGATGTTGATAAAATTACTTTTACTGGTTCTTTTTTAATTTATAGTGATAAAGGATTTCTCATAGGTTGGTGAAAAGTTTCGTATGTTTAGGGCTAAAGCCAAGGATGGGCAGTAAAAGATTTATTACATATAAAGGTGAGTTAATAAGTGTATAAAGCAGAATGTTTAAGATTAAAGAGTAAATGGTATCAATATAGAATGATAGCTTAGCTTATTACGGCGTTCGCACTGTATTAAAAATTATAAGAATGCGTATTAGTATTATTTGTCTATCAAAGAAAATGAAGATTTGGAGGGAATTTAGTTGAAAAAGAGGAACGTATTAAAAAGTATATTTTTTATTTTTTTACTTTTAAGCCTTATTGCTTGTGATACACAAAAAGATGATAATAAAATTATTCAAGAGCCAGTTGAAAGCGAAAACGATTTTGTATCAGTGGAGAAAATTGAAAGCTATGACAATATGGAGATTTCTGATTGGTTAGATGAGAATAGTGTAATTGTTTCAAAAGAAAATGATACATTAAAAAAAATGAGCTTAGAGGAACTTTCAGATTTATATCCTAGAAGTCTTTACTCATATAATATTAATACTAAAGAATATAAGCTTATAAAGGAACAAGAAAATATTTTCTTAGGTGGAGCGGTATTATCTGAAGACAATAAACATCTGCTTTATTACGGTAACTCTTTAGGTGACCCTATTTATTACGTTATGAATCTGGACAATTTAGAAGCTTTAAGAATTTCAGGAGCTTATAGTGCGAATTGGACGGATGAAGGAGTTGTTGTTGGTGCCAGTTACCTGGGTGGGGCTTATTCAGCAAGCACATCAGGGGAGATTACTCCAATAGGTGAGCTTGGAAATGGGTCCTTGTTTATTGTGAGAAAAATAAGGGATAGGGTTTATTATAATACAAATTCTGATGCATCTTTAATGGTATTAGACCTTTTATCAAAACAGAGTAAAAGTTTGAACATTGATAATGTTTATGATATTTTTCCATCACCGGAGGGAGATCAACTACTTATTTTACGAAATGAAGATTCTAAAGAAAGCCTTATCCTATGTGATAATAATGGAGGAAACATTCAAATTCTTGCAAAAGGTGAAAAAATAGGTGGTGTTGCATGGTCTCCGGATCAGAGAATGATTGCTTATAATCTAAAAGATAACGATGTTAACGGAATTTATATTTATGATCGACTAGAAAACAAAGGCACTAAAATAGTGTCAAATGTAGAAAATCCAATTATTCAATGGGGACCGTCTGGAGAAAAATTGGCTTATACGGAGTATAGTGAGTTCGAAAATAAAAGTAGTATCGTATACTTAAAGTATTACTATTTAGATTAAAGAATTGATTCATAAAGGAAGAAATATGTTTTTGCAAAAACACTTGCTAACTTAGCAAAAGATGTGATGCTAATAAAAGACAACATATTGAAGAAGTTAAAAAATAAAATGAACCAGGGAAAGATATTTGACTTTATCAGGAATTGATCAACTCTACTATCATCCCTACTTGGTAGTAATATAGGTTGATGTTAAAAGATTTCAATAAAGGTTTAAGATAAAAATTCAAGAGCAATGTATGTCCCCTAGACGAGTGTTTAGGGGATGTTTCTTTGTTAGAGGTAGAGATTTCGAAAAATCTACACAAAAGAAGGAATGTTTTATATTTTAGAGAATAGTTGTAAGATACATAGGGGGAGATGGGATGAGTAGAGTACTGGTTGTTGAAGATGAGGATATTTTACGCGAAATAATAGTAGATTATTTAGTTGATAATGGATATGAGGCATTAGAGGCCTCGGATGGGGAAGAGGCTTTGGCGGTTTTACAATCAAACTCTGTAGATTTAGTAATACTAGACATCGTCCTTCCAAAGATTGATGGCTGGTCAATATGTCGTAGAATTCGGAAAAGTTCAAGTATCCCTATAATTATGTTGACTGCACGTTCAGATGAGGATGATTCTCTTCTAGGATATGAGTTAGGAGCGGATGACTATCTGATAAAACCATATAGTCCCCGGGTTTTAATGGCAAAAGTGAAACGATTTCTTGAAAAATACTCGGGCAAGATGGATGAAATATTAATCTCAACTGGCGGTATTGAAATAAATATGGGATCAAGACTTGCTATTGTAGATGGGAATATAATTAATCTAACACATACAGAATTTGAAATACTCACTTACTTAATGCAAAATAAAGGAATTGTTATAACTAGAGAACAATTAATCACAAGAATATGGGGTTACGATTTTTATGGTGACGAAAAGACAGTAAACAGCCACATTAGAAACCTACGTGCTAAGCTTGGTAGTAAAGGGAGCTACATTGTTACGGTTATTCGTTCTGGGTATAAGTTTGAAGAGGTAAAGCTATGAAAAAAAGTATTGTTTTTAAATGGTTTGTGTTGACAGTTCTTTTATTTTCTACTATGTTTCTAGTTATTGGAATTACTCAAAATTATGTCTTTGAAAAATTTTATATAAATAAGAAATCCGATACTCTCAAAGCCAACATGGATGAGTACTTAAGCGTAGCAGAGGCAAAAGGGTCTGAAGAAGCATCCTTCGAACTGTATAGGGATAATCATATATGGGTTACAAAATTAGATAAATACGGGCGTATTAGTGATATAGATGATTATTTTATTGAAGTTAAATTGAAGGACCAGTCCGATGATAATTTGCAAATTCCAATGTACGCCTTTGAAGGAGAGTTTTCTTCTGATGTACCCTCTTTGTTAAAGGTCGGAGATGAGGTGTTTATTGATGCAGTTAATATAGATGATGAGTTGATACCTTATTTGATACAGACTGATTCGACGGGAGTCGTGAATTTAAACATTGCAAACAAGTTACATGGTCCCAATGCCGATAAAGCTTATAGTCAACTCAGTACTAGACTATACCGGGGGACTGTAGAGAAAACTGTTTTTCCGGAAGACCGTGAGTATATTTCATTTCCTTATCAGGAACATTTTTTCCTTGAACAGGTAAAAGAATTCCAGGTCGATCTACTGGGGTACTATGGAGAAAACCTGCAAGAGACAAAAGAAATTAACGTAAAAGAAAATTTTGCTGAATATAGGATAATTATTAAACCTGTTATTAATAGTGGTGAAACGGGATACATTTTTGCTATGACTTCTCTTCAACCGGTAAATGAAGCCATATTGGTAATCCGCCAATTTTATCCTTACTTTTTTGGATTTGCGTTTTTATGTATAATGATTTTAGCATTTATTTTTTCTAAGTGGCTTGCGAAACCACTGATATCAATTAACAAAATCACAGAGAAAATAGCTAGCATGGACTTTTCAGAAAAACTGCTGGTTAATTCCTCTGATGAAATAGGTCAGCTATCAGAAAATATCAATTATCTATCTAGTCAGATGGAAGTATATATTGATCAACTTAAGGAGGATCTAGATAAAGAAAGAAAATTGGAGACCATACGTAAGGAATTTATTGCGGGGGTGTCCCATGAACTGAAAACTCCTCTTGCTGTTCTGAAAAGTTGTCTATCTATTTTAAAAGATGGAATAGCAGTTGAAAAAAGAGAACATTACTTTCAGGCCATGGAAGAGGAAATACAAAGGACTGACATTCTAGTTATGAATATGCTGGACTTGGCGAAGTATCAATCGGGAACATATAAGCCGAGAATGGCACCCTTTGAACTAAAAAAAGTAGTAAATGAAGTATGCATGTCATTGCAGGATCAAATAAATGATAAAAATCTCGCTCTCATATTACAGCTAAGTCCTTATATGGTGGTAGGCCATAGGGGGCTAATTAGTCGTGTAATTACTAATTTTCTAAGTAATGCAATTCGACATACAGGAAATGGCCACGAAATTCAAATTACTATAACATCTAATGGACAGAGGGCAGAAGTTAGCATTGAGAATCAGGGGAAACCGATATCAGAGGAAGATAGAAAAAACATATGGAATCAATTTTACCGTGTGGAGGCTAGGACATCCAAAATAGGTACAGGTCTAGGACTTTCCATTTCTAAAGAAATATTGGAGCTTCACCATGCGGTTTATGGTGTAGAAAATACAAAAGATGGTGTGCGTTTTTTCTTTTCACTGCCATCCGCATTAAATCATTTAGCAAAAGATTTTAAATGAATTTTACTTGGGATGCTCTTATTAATAAAATTCAATATTTTATACGAAACAGCTATGATGTACTAATAGCTGTTATTTTTTTATTTTAGATTAAAAATAAATCAAAACTTTATGTTATCTGCACCTCTTATGCATTTTGTAGCTGTAATATTTGTTTATCAAATAAAGAAAGAAGGTATTGCATATGAAAAAAATATTAATTAGTTTTATGATATGCTTTATGTTAGTTGGTATAACAGCTTGCGGAAACAGAACGGTAAAAAAGGATATTGAAGTTCGGTTTGAAAACAGTATGTTTTTAGGAGATTCAATAACCGAGGGCTTTGCTATTAATGAAATACTTCCGAGAGAATCTGTATTAGCTGGGGCAGGAGCCACAGCAGGATTTATTTATGAAGATATTGATAAATTAGTAGAACAGAAACCAGAAAATATTTTTATTATGTTAGGGTCAATTGATATTCTCATGCCAGTTGCGGACCCAAAGGAATTATTCAGAAGTGATTTAACGAAGTTGATTAATAAGATAAAGGATGAGTTACCGGATAGTAATATATATCTTCAGTCCATAACACCTGTAACAGAGGAAGCTTTAGAGCAAGAGCACCGCTATGATAGGATAGAGGAATATAACAAAGTTTTGAAAAGATTAACTGATGAATTGTCCGTTAGCTATGTAGATGTAGGCATATTAGCTCAGAAAAACCCAGCCTTATATGCCGAGGATGGCATTCATTTCAAGAAAGAATTTTATCTCCTGTGGCTGGAGAAACTTTCTGAGTTAATGTAACGGTGGAGCTCATATGGTTTTCAGTAGTCTACTTTTTACGTTTGCATTTTTACCAGTTACAATAATTGTATATTATTCATTAGGAGAGCATTACAAGAATATAGTTTTGCTTACTGCAAGTTTATTTTTCTATGCATGGGGAGAACCTGTCTATGTATTATTGATGTACAGTTCTATATTAATTAATTACTGTTTAGGTAGGTGCATAGAAAAAGCAGGTGATAACAGGCGAAAAAAGAATTTTTTATTAATTACAAGCCTATTGTTAAATTTGGGTTGCTTAGCTTATTTTAAATATTTCGGTATGATAATAAATACAATGGCAACCTTTGGTGGGTGGGATTTGAATATAACAACACCCGTACTCCCCATAGGAATTTCCTTTTATACATTTCAGACATTATCTTACGTGATTGATGTTTACGGGAATAGAATAAGGGCGCAAAGTAGCCTGGTTCTCTGCGCCCTTTATATTACTATGTTTCCACAGTTAGTAGCCGGGCCTATCGTGAAATATATAGACATTGAGTCACAGCTGAGTGTAAGATCAATGAACTTTATAAAATTTCGTTCTGGATTGAGGAGATTCTTGTGTGGACTTGGGAAGAAAGTGCTTCTAGCTAATAATATAGGACTAATTTGGTCAGACGTAAAAGCTATGCCTGGTATTGAAGTTTCAGTGGTAATGGCATGGGCTGGAATAATTGCATTTACATTACAGATATATTTCGATTTCAGTGGGTATTCAGATATGGCTATTGGATTAGGAAAAATGTTAGGATTTAGGTTCAAAGAAAACTTCAAATATCCATATATTGCAGAAAGCATCTCGGAGTTTTGGCGTAGATGGCATATCTCTCTGGGATCATGGTTTAAGGAATATGTATATATTCCCCTTGGGGGAAGTCGTACTACTAAATGGAAAGTGATACGAAACCTATTTGCAGTATGGTTTCTTACAGGACTTTGGCATGGCGCAAGTTGGAATTTTGTTTTATGGGGTCTTTATTTTGGTACTTTAATATTTTTAGAAAAATTGTTTTTATATAAGTGGATATTACAATGGCCTAAGGTTGTCCGTCATATATATTTATTAATGCTTGTTGTAATAGGCTGGGTGTTTTTTGAATTCACCAATCTATCTGATACGTTGAATTTTTTACGTATTATGTTTGGGGTGGCTGGCAACGGGATTATTGATTACCAAGGAATTGTGATGTTAAAGTCCTATGCAGGTTTGTACATTGTTTGTATTATTGGTACTTCACCTTGGCCTAAGAAAATAGCATTATTACTTAAAAGAGTTCATTTCAATATTTACAGATTAGTAGAAATCCTGTACTATTGTACATTAATGTTTATTTCGACAGCTTATATGGTTGGATCAACTTTTAATCCATTTATATATTTTAGATTTTAACATGGAGGACCTATATGGGAGAGAAAAAAATGAGAAAATATAATAGTATGCAGAAGGTTGTATCGATTTCACCGTTTTTATTTATACTTACCGCGCTTATTTTGCATTTGACTCTACCGAGTAAAACCTTCTCAATAGAGGAAAGACGATATTTAGCACAATGGCCGGATTTCTATATTGAAAATGTTTTAAATGGTAGTTATGAGACGAAAGTTGAAACATATTTCTCTGATCAGTTTCCCTATAGGAATTTTTGGCTTTATATTCACGAGAGCTCAAATCGAGTGTTACTAAAAAAGTAATTCATAATACTTTACCGGAGAGTTAATCTTTTAATTCTTAATAATTTATTTATAATTAGTAGGACCTTGTTGTCTTTTAGGACAAAACTATACCTAAACCGTTTGTATGAGGTAGATTACTATGGGTAAATCACATGAAAACGAAAGGAAAACCCCAATGCCTTATGGTATTTAGGTTTTCTTTCGTTTTCTAAGGTAAAGTGTAATAGTGGGTTAATAGTGGATTAATAGTGACTAAGAGGGTAATATATCAGTGTATATGCAAGTATTTGCTCAATAGTTCTAAATCAATTTGGTTCATATATTTTTTTATTAATAGAATAATAGACGAAAGAAGTGGATAATAGTTCAATTAAAAAAGGCTGTTATTATCTTAGATTTTATTACCTCATTTTATTTTTTATGAACTAGGTTCTGATTATGGACATCTTTATCTAATTTGTATATATAATCGTA
>Ga0194137_10002320_pt1 | contig 11258 bp, 5 predicted proteins | sample TARM_MetaG_T3_14_FD_134025 | JGI IMG/M metagenome (GOLD analysis project Ga0194137, IMG submission 134025) | Freshwater microbial communities from Pennsylvania, USA, analyzing microbe dynamics in response to fracking - TARM_MetaG_T3_14 (version 2) | ecosystem: Environmental > Aquatic >...
CCAGAAGCAGGTGATCGAAGCCCAATGCCGCGCATCGCTCCAGCATGCTATCGAGTTCACCGGTCGTGCCTGCATGGCGCAGGCTGATGGAATAGATTCTGGGCAGAAAAGGCATGGTTGTCGGCATCGTCGTCGCTGCATTCGCTGGTTGAAAAGAAGCGTGCCTTCCCGCAAGCAATGTTTGCAGGGAAAGCCATCCGGAAAAATCTTTTCAAATAGAGCATCCAAACTGACAATTTGTTCGCGGACCGAAATGCAGAAATCGCAAGCTTGGAGAGTATTGACGAAGAATGAGGCGGCGCAACCCTCAGTCGGCACGGATGGAGGCCGCCAAATCGGAGGACGGCGGAGCAGCACGGGCAGAAGACGACATGCCGGCAGGCACTGCATTTGCGGAACGGCGCCGTTGATACCGGCCGCTCCCACCGTCCCCATATCGAGCCGGCCAGTCGCCTGGCGAGGAATCTGGCGGGCGCCGGACCAGGTTCAAGGTTCAAGGTTCAAGCCTGGAGACCCAAGGCCCGGGGCGCGGCGTAGCAGCGCCGCGGCAAGGAGTTGCAACGCCGACATGCGCGGCCCATGGCGCCCGCTCCCGGCGTACGCGCCAGCACATGCGCTGGCGGCGGCATGGCTTGGCGTGAACCCCTCGCCCCGATCAGTCGATGGCACGCCCCAAGGCCCCGGTTTCCTTCCTACCCGTTCTCTGCTCGGCCAGACAGCGTTCCACCATGTTCAGGAGGGCTTTGGACTGGTATCCCCGTGCCAGCGCAAGCAACTGGTTGACGAACGGAAGGTAAGTCTCGTCGCGCTCGGCCAGGCTGTCTGCCCAGCGCATGATCGCGTTCATGTTTCCCATCCGGGCCAGGCCGTGCAGGATTTTCATTTCCTCTTCCGGCGGCATCGGCAACGCCCCGGCAGCCTGGCGTTCCGGCGCTAACGTCTGCGACGTTTCGACCTTCCAGACCAGCCCCAAAAGGGTGGCAACCCGCGTCAACAGCTGTTCCCGGTGAATCGGTTTGGGAATGAATGCATTGGCTCCGGCCAGCAGGCAGTTGCTTGCATCATCGCCCGAAGCGCTGGCCGATATCGCAATGATGGGTACGTCCTTGACAGCCGGCAGCTGCCGTAGCCGGCGCGTGGCTTCCAGGCCGTCCATTTCCGGCATGACCCTGTCCATCAGGATCAGCTCCGGTTGCAGAATGCATGCCTTTTCCACGCCATCGCGACCGTTCACCGCCTCGATCATCTCGAAGCCCAGCGGGCTCAGCATGTCGATCAGCATTGCCCGGTTCTCCGGCATATCGTCCACCACCAGTATCTTCTTGCGCAGCCCCTCGTAGCCGGTCACCGGCAATTCGGCGTGCAGCACCGCCGGCCCGGCCGCCAGCACCGGCACCCACACTTCGAACCAGAAGGTGCTGCCCTCGCCGGTGCGGCTGTCGACCCGGATGTCGCCCCCCATCAAACGCACGATCTGGCGGCTGATTGTCAGCCCCAGCCCGGTACCACCGGATCGTCGCCGCATATCGCCCGCCTGCTCGAAAGGCTGGAAAATGGTTTTCAATTCGTCTTCGCTGATGCCGACGCCGGTATCCTGCACCTCGAAGCGCAATTGTCCGAGAGACGACCTACGCACCCGCAGCGTTACCTGACCGCGATCGGTGAACTTGATGGCATTGGCCAGCAGGTTCAGTAGAACCTGCCGCAGCAGGCGCGCGTCGACATGAATCCCGGCGGGCAAGTCCGGCGCGGTGTCGATGGCAAATTGCAGCCCCTTCTGTACCGCCTTGACGTTGATGATCTGGACAATGACATGCAGAAAGTCCGCCAGCCGTATATCGTAGGGATTGAGCGACAGCTTGCCGGCTTCGATCTTCGCAATGTCAAGGATATCGTTGATCAAGGTGAGCAGATGATCCGCGCTCTGCCGGATCACATCCATGCCCGCGAGCTGCCGCGCGCTCAGCGTTCTATCCTGGCGCAGGATCTGTGCATAACCCAATATGCCGTTCAACGGCGTGCGCAGTTCATGGCTGATGTTGGCCAGGAAGGTGCTCTTGGCCCGGTTGGCCGCATCGGCCGCCTGTCGCGCCGCCTGTTCCGTCTCGGCGCGCTTGCGTTCGGTCAGATCGAGTACAAACGCGACGCCGTGCTCTTCCGAGCCCTCCATCAAGGCGGCGCCGATCAGCACCGGAACAAGCATTCCGTCCTTGCGAATGAATTCCTTTTCATAGGCGGAGCAGGCGCCCCAGTTCCGCAGTTCCTCGATGGCCCACGCATCTGCCGCCAGATGTTCCGGCGGCGTCATTTGCGCCCATCGCACCTGACCCGATAGCAAATCTTCCCGCGTATAGCCGACCAGACGAAGAAAGGCATCGTTGGCCTCGCCGATTCCACCCTGCAGATCCCAGAAGAAGATACCGATGATATTCGACTCCATCAGGCGGCGGATGCGCGCCTCGCGCTCGCGCAGGATCTTCTCCATCCGCTTGCGCTCGCTGTTTTCCTGCTGGAGATCGGCATACAGCAGCGCATTCTCCAGCGAAATCGCGGCTTGCGCGGCAAGCAATTCCAGCACCGTTACGCGCTGCGGTGTGAATGCATGCGTAAGAAGCGTGTTCTCCAGATACAGCAGTCCGGTCAGCGCGCATTGCCGGACGATGGGAATGCACAATACCGATTTCGGCCGGTGTTCGAGCAGGTACGGGTCGGCGGAAAACGGATGCGGCTCGGTCGCATCAGCCAAAAGCACTTGCATGCGGCTGCGCCGCACGTAGTTGAGAATCGCCGACGGCAAGTTCGATGCCGGCGTCACCTGCCCGAGATGCAAGCGCACCTGCACCTCCTGCTGCGTCACGCCGGCCTGGGCCGCGACGATCATGTCTTCGCCGCGGACAAGGACCAGTGCCCCGGTCTGCGCGCCGGCATTCTCGAGCATGATGCGTATGAGCGTATCGATCAGCTCGTCCAGCACGATCTGGCCGGAGATCGCTTGCGACGCCTTGGCGACCGACAGCACATCGAGCTGCGCCGCGCCGTGCAGGAATGCCACGGCAGGCGAGGCCAGCTGCAAGCGCAGTTGCGGGTAACGCCCGTCAAGTTGTGCAACCTTGCCGTCGGCGCCCCAGCGCGCGAAGCAGCTGCGCGCCTCATGCAGATAGGTATCGGCGATCTTCTGGAAGCCCCGCGCCCGGTAGAACGCCGAAGCCAGTTCGTGCGCGATTGCCTGGTTGTGCACGAAGCCGTTTTCGCGGGCCGACTGAATGGCCTGCTCATACAACCGCATGGCCTCGACAATGTTGCCTTCGATGCGCGCCACCTCGGCGGCTACCAGCGCATGCTTGTCAAAAAAGGTCGCGGAGGCATTCTCCGCCCATTCCCGCAGCTGGGCGCAATGCATGGACAACTGCGTACGCAGTGCGCTACGCCGTTCAGGCGGCAGTTCATCGCAGATTGCCGCGATCGTCAGCGCCGTGTAGTAATGGTAGTCCAGCAGTTGCAGCGTGCCTTCCGAGGACCACAGCAGATCCCTGGCATTTTCCGATGCCGAGATCGCCGCGTCATAGTCGCCCGACATGAAGCGGATCTGGAGCTTGATGATCCAATACCAGCAAACCATCGTCGTCATGCGGCTATTGCCCAGCTGCGCCTCGAACGCCGCTTCATTGAAGACGCCTTGATCGTCGTGCAAGGTGCGCCCGCGCATGCTCTGGATGAAGTGCTGCTGGCTGACGATGATATTGATGACGTCACGGTATCTGATCTTGCGGGCGAAGCCGATACCGGTCTCCGATTCATGCCATACCTCGTCAAGCCGGTCGCCGCGCGCCAGGAGAGCGGTGAGGAGGCAGTTGCAGCTGTAGCAGGCGTAGGCGAGGTCTCCAATTTCAACGCCCGAGCGGAAGGTCATCCGGAAGAGATCGGCCGTTGCCTTCAGGGGCTGCGTCCACACGGTGACATGGCCTACGGCCAGATAAAGCTTGGCCTTGTTGGCCACGAGGCCGCGCTTGTCACCGATATCCAGCGCGAGCTTGCCGCACCGGTAGCCGTCCGCATAGCGATGGAAGATGGGGCCGAGAAACATGCCCAGCCATGCATAACCGTTGGCGGATGCGCCGGCTATCCCGTGCTTCAGCGTCAGGTTCGCCATATGCAGGAGGTGCAGTTGAACCAGGTTGGAGTCGGTGAAAAACGCGGGGCCGAACAAGGACGACAGCAGATTCATGGCAGCCAGCATTTCCGGATCGGTCATCGCAGGCAAGTCGGCCAGGCTTTCGATCGAGCGTTCGCCCATGTTCTGCCAGAACCTGTCGTACTCGGCCTGAACCTGCTCCCGGCTCGGATGCGCCGACAGCTCGATACCGAACAGGCGCAGTCCCTCGAGCACATTGTCGATCGCACGCGGGCAGTCGGACGTGACTTCGCATAGTTGCACCTGCAGGTGATACACGGAGGCCTTGTCGACGGCCGAGGCAGCCTTCGCCAGTAACTCGGGAATGAGGCGCTCGGTGATTTCACCGTTACGGTTCAGGAACTCGCAGGCGGCGCGCTCCAGCCAGAGGTTGAACATCAATTCATACCGGGTGCGCCAGAAATCGTCGCCAAGCAAGGCCATGCCGGCCGCAAGATAGACGCAGGCCGACGGGTAGGCCATTGACGCCTTGGCTCTCCTGCCGGCACGCAGATTGAGTTCTGCCGCTTGCGCCTTCTCGTCCGGGGCGACAAGCAGGGGACCGCCGTGGTTGAGCTGATTCACGACATCGAAGAGCTGCTCGTCCAGATCGTCTGCGGCCAGACCCTTCATGAGTACGCGGCCGATGTGCAAATGCATTTCATCGCGGCGCGTTTCCGGAATGAGCAGGTAGGCCGCCTGCTGGATGCGGTCGTGCAGAAACTTGGCGCTGCCGCCGGTGCAAATGAGCAGGCCCTCCTCGATAGCCGGGGAGAGACGCTGTTCGACGTCCGAGCTGCCGCAGGCCAGACCGAGACTGCGCAGATCGAACTTGTTCCCGAGGCAGGCTGCCAGCTGCAGCAGGTCCTGCGTTTGCGCCGGGAGTTTCCGCAGTTTCCTCACCATGAGATCCACGACGTTGTCGGCGAAATCCCTGGCTTCGATCTTTCCCAGGTCCCATTTCCAGACGCAGTCCGTCATGTCATGCCAGAACAAGCCGTCCTGGTGCAATGACGCGAGGAATTGGGTAAAGAAGAACGGATTGCCGTCGGTTCTCCTGAAGACCTGGTGCGTAAGCGATTCGCTAGTTTTCTTTCCTACACGGAGCGTGTCCGCAACCAGCTGATTCAAGTCCGCGACCGAAAGCGGAGCGAGCTTGATGTCGACGACTGATACGCCGCTGCTGCGGATGGACTCGATGCTGGCCGCGAGCGGGTGGTCCGCGTCTACCTCGTTGTCGCGGTAGGCTCCGATGAGCAGCAGGTAGCGGGTGTCGGCATGGGAAAGGATATGCTCGATGAGCATGATGCTCGGTGCATCGATCCACTGAAGGTCATCAAGGAAGAGCACGAGCGGATGTTCCTTGCGCGTGAATACGCTCAGGAATTGCCGGAATACCGTACGGAACCTGTGCTGCGCCTCAACCGGCGGCAGGTCCGGCACCGGAGACTGCTTGCCGATGATGACTTCCATCTGCGGCAGCACGTTGATGATCAGCTGACCATTCATGCCGACCGCCTCCTGGATTTCCCGGCGCCAGGCGGCAATGCTCTCTTCGCTTTCGGCAAGAAGCTGCTGCACCATTGCACGGAACGCCTGGGTCAAGGTGGCGTACGGAATGTCACGCATGTACTGGTCGAACTTGCCCGAAATGAAATAGCCGCGCTGGCACACGATCGGCTTGTGCAGTTCGTGGACCAGCGAGGATTTCCCGATTCCGGAGTATCCCGATATGGTCGCGAGCGCCGCGCGTCCCGTCGCCGCCATGCCATCGAACACGGCAAGGAGCTGCGCAAGCTCATGATCGCGCCCGTAAAGCTTGCACGGAATCTGAAAGCGCTCCAGGACATCCGCTTCTCCCAGCGGGAACGATTCGATGCATCCGAACTGATGCCATTGCGAAATACACCGGTCGATATCGAATCGCAGGCCGCGTGCACTTTGATAGCGTTCTTCCGGCAGCTTGGCGAGCAATTTCATCACGATGTCCGAAACCGGCTGCGGCACTGCGGGCACGATTTGGCGCGGCGATGGCGGCGTGCGCGCAATGTGGCAGTGCGCCCACTCCAGGGGATCGGTGGCGGCAAACGGCAGTCGGCCGGTCAGCATCCGGTAGAACGTGATTCCCAGAGAATAAAAATCGGTCCGGCAATCCAGCGGTCGATTCATGCGTCCGGTCTGTTCCGGCGACATGTAAGCCCAGTCGCCAATGCGCAAGCTGCGCTGTCCGGAGGAGAAAGCGTCTTGCCTGTGCGCGGCCGCAAGAGTCAAATCCATGATCCGAAGCTGATGGTCGGGCGTGACCATCATGTTGAGAGGCCGGATATCCTGGTGGATGATCGGGGCCGCATGCAATCCGGCCAGGGCGCGACTCAACTGGCCGGCAATTTCCAGGCTGGCGGCCAATTCCAAGGGGCGGCCGCTCGCGAGAACGGTTTCGAGCGATTCCCCTGCGAAGTCTTTCATGACCATCGCCGGGCAATCCCATTCCTCGACAAGCGATGTCGGCCTGACGATCTCCGCCAGGTTCAGAGACTGGAGCAATTCATATTCCTGTCTGAACCTGGCTGTCTTGTCCGAGCTTGCGCCTGCGTCCTGGGAATCGAGCAGTTTCAACATGACCTGCGACCCGTCCGTCAGGACGATGGCGCGGCTGAGCGTGGACCCCGCCGTGGTGCAGATACGGTCAATTATCTGAAAGGTCGCGGATGTCATGTGCTACCCCACGGTTGTCTTCAAAAAAGCAGCGGCCTTCCCGGTCGCAGATAACAGATACATCCGTGCCAGGACAAATGTCTTGACCGGCGACCCTCACGAGCGCAGTCCCCCGCTCCTGCCTCATCCATCGCGCGGACGTCCTTGCCTGTCTTGCCGGGTTGGCGCGTCATCCGGCGGTCGCGGCCAGTATCGTCATCAAGCGGTACGGTACGAACCGGGATGCTCATGATCAGTCTCCGACCTTCGGCAAGGTGAACTTGAATACCGAGCCCTGCCCTAATTCGGACTCCACCCAGATGCGGCCCTGATGATGGTCGACTATACGCTTGCAAAGGGCAAGGCCGATACCGGTGCCTGGATACTTGGCGCGAGTATGCAGGCGCTGAAACATCACGAAGATGCGCTCGAAATACTCGGGCGCAATGCCAATTCCGTTATCGCGGACAGACAGGCACCAGGCGCTTCCGGCATCCTCGGCGTCGATGCGGATGACCTGCGCCCCTCCCTTGCCGAATTTGATGGCATTGGCAATCAGGTTTTGAAACAACTGCAGAAGTTGTCTTTCGTCCCCCATCACGGTCGGAAGATCGCCGCAGACGACGTCGGCCCCGGAATCTTCAATTGCAGCCCTGAGGCAAAGAAGCGCATCGCTGACGATATCCGCGCACGACGTCGGTTGCAACGGCCTGGCGCGCGAACCAAGGCGCGAGTACGTCAGCAAGTCATCGATCAGCGTCTGCATGCGCTTGGCGCCATCGACGGCAAATGCGATGAACTCGGTGGCGTCGGCATCGATCCTGTTCGTATAGCGCTGATCCAGCAACTGCAGGTAGCTGGTAATCATGCGAAGCGGCTCCTGAAGATCATGCGACGCGACATAGGCCAGCTGCTCCAGTTCGGCATTGGAGCGGGCCAGTTCCTTGGTCCGGCATGCCAGGACTTCCTCGGCCGCGCTACGGGCCGCGATCTCCTGCTGCAAGAGCCGGTTCTGCGCCGCCATCGCGCGCTGCATGGCCTGAAGCGCCAGGTGCGCATTGACGCGCGCGAAAACTTCTTCCACGTGGAAGGGCTTGGTGATGTAATCGACGCCCCCGACTTCGTAGGCTTTCACCTTGTCGCCGATATCGGCCAGCGCAGTCGTGAAAATGACGGGGATATCCCTGGTTTCCCGATACGACTTGAGGCGACGGCATGTCTCGAAGCCGTCGATGCCGGGCATCATGATGTCCAGCAGGATAAGGTCCGGCTTGGCGAAACGGGCGCGCTCGACGGATTCCTCGCCGTTCTGCGCAACGATGATCTCCAGGCCATTGGCGCTGAGGTGCTCGGCCAGCACCGCAACGTTGGCTACCGTGTCGTCGACGACCAGGACAACATGCCTTGTCGAGGAATCAGGGAGGCAATACATGGTACGTTTCTCGATTCGCGCGCTTGGTGGTGGTGATGGGCTGCCGCAACTTGCCGGTTTGCTTCCTTACTTTGGAGGAAGCGTCACGATCGTCAGCCAGAAATCCTTGATTGTTCGTACCGCGGTGGTGAACTGATTGAAGTCGACCGGCTTGGTGATATAGCAGTTTGCGTGAAGGTTATAGGCGCGCAAGATATCTTCTTCCGCCGACGAGGTCGTCAGGATCACCACGGGAATAGACTTGAGAAAGTCGCTCGACTTGATCTCGGCCAGTACTTCACGGCCATTCTTGCGAGGAAGGTTAAGGTCGAGCAGGATGAGATCCGGGCGGGGCGCGCTCTCGAATGGAGAACGCCTATACAGGAAATCAAGGGCCAGAACACCATCCTCGATGACATGCAAGGTGTTGGTGATCTTCGCATCCTTGAGCGCTTCGCGGGTCAGCCGCACGTCGCCAGGACTGTCTTCTACCAGCAGAATCTCGATCGGGTGGAGAGCCTTCAACACAGCCATTGTCATCCTCTTTGCCGCCCGGATGGCGTACCGGCGGCGTCGTCATTGTGAGACATATCCTAGATCAGTCCCGAGGCACGGCCTGCCATGGGATCGCATCTTTTTCCGCCCGCCGCGTTGTGCGCCTCATCCATCGCCGGCCATGAATTCTGATCTGCAACTGCGGCCTTGCCGGACGAAAAAATCCATCGCTCCCGTCTGTCACCTCATGCCCTGGGATGGTATTACCTGTCCAAATCAACGTTGTCGCCTTACCGCAGTTTTACGCATGTCATGAAGGCGGCGCAACCGGTTTCCGGAAAAATCTCACGGAACGTGTTTACCTTGATATGAATGGATCTGGGCGACATCGGCACAAAGGCCCCGCTTGTTCAGCAATCTCTCGAAATCGCTGCTGGACACCGCCTTGCTATAGAAAAAGCCCTGGGCCGATGAACAGCCGTGCGACTGAAGGAATCTGACCTGCTCGACCGTTTCGACGCCTTCGGCCAGTACCTTGAGACCCAGGCTGTGGGCCATGGAAATGATGGCGACGACGAGTGCCGTGGCATTGCGGTCGGTGTTGATTTTGCGCACGAAGGACTGATCGATCTTCACCGTATTCACCGGGAAGAGCATCAGGTAGGCCAAGCTTGAATACCCCGTCCCGAAGTCGTCCACCGCCAGTTGTATTCCGAACTTGCTCAACTCCTGGAGAGCGGCGAGGTTCTCATCATTACGCTCGAGGAAGACGCCTTCGGTGATTTCGAGGTCAACATTACCGGGCGGCACCCCGGACTCTACAATGATCGCCTTGATGGCTTCATGAAAGCCGGGCTGGTAGAACTGCCGCGGCGACAGGTTCACCGCAACGTGCATGCCGGAATGCCCCGCTTCATGCCAGCGCTTGAGTTCGCTGCATGCCTGGCGAAGCGTCCACTCGCCGATCGACAGGATCAGGCCCGTTTCTTCCGCAATGGCGATGAACGGCCCGCAGGAAATCGGGCTTCTGCCCGGCTGCCGCCAGCGCAGCAGCGCCTCGGCGGAAAAGATCTTGCCGCGGGCAAGATCCACCTGCGGTTGATAATGAAGTTCAAGTTCGTCATGCGCAAGGGCGGAACGCAGCCGCTGTTCCAGCTTCACGCGCTGCTGCACCGCCTCGTTCAAGGCGGCGGTGAAGAACTGGTAATTGCGCCGCCCGTTGCCTTTGGCGTGATACATGGCCGTATCGGCGGCACGCATCAAGGCATCCACCGTGACACCGTCGTGCGGGTAAGTACTTATGCCGATGCTCGCACTGACATGCATCTGGCAGGCATCGACATCGAAGGGCGCCACAAGGGCTTCCTGGATTTTCTGCGCGACAGACGTGGCGCTGGTGTTTCCAGGCAGTTCGGGCAAGCACAGGACGAATTCGTCGCCACCGAAGCGTGCCAGGCTGTCACATTCGCGCAGGCATTCCTGCAACCTTATAGCAACCGCCTTGAGCAGACGGTCCCCCATATGATGCCCGAATGAATCGTTAATGTGCTTGAAGTGGTCGAGGTCGATAAATAGGACGGCGACCTGAGACGCGTTACGCCGTGCGTGCGCAATCGCCTGTCTGAGCCTGTCCTGCAGGAGCACCCGATTTGGCAGTCCGGTTAAGGCATCATGGTGAGCAAGATAAAGGACATTTTCCTCCGCCAGCTTGCGTTCCGCAATTTCCGCCTTCAGTGCAGCGAAGGCATTAGCCAGTTCGGCCGTGCGCTCCTGAACACGATTCTCAAGCTCCGCGTGCGCCTGCCGCAGCGACTCCTCGGCCCGGCTGCGCTCCATCGCATAGCGGATGGAGCGCACGAGCAGGGCACTATCCACTTGCCCTTTAATCAGATAGTCCTGCGCACCCGACTGGACTGCCTGCAGCGCAACGGCTTCGTCGGATAACCCGCTGAGTATCACAAGGGTGGGCATGTTAGCCACCTTTGATCGAGCCAGCGCCAGTGTCTGCAAACCACTGCTTTCAGGCAAACCGAGATCGAGCAGCAGGACATCGACGTGATTGTCCCTAAGATAGGCAAGACCGCTGCTTAATGTTTCGTGCCAGGTCAGCTGAAACACCATATTCTCCGCAGCAGCCAGCATGAGCGAAATCAAACGTGCGTCGCCACGATTGTCCTCTATCAGCAGCACATGGATGCAATTCTTTTGCATTACACCGATTCCTGCGGCTCGTCATCCGCCGATAGTGTCGTCTCTTGTAGTTAAATCTTGTTAAAGCTTTCGCTGGCAGGACCATTCTAGGAACTTTATATTTTCAGCGCAAGCGATCTTTGAACGTCCTGCTTTAGCGACATATTCGTGTGTCCTTCCTGTGTTGCCGCATTAACCGGCGGAGCTCGAGCCAGCTTCGATAGCGCAAGGCATTCCAGCAATGTCCATGGAAACTCGACGGCATTTCGTCGATAACGCCGCGGCCGCGGCCGCGGC
>Ga0194137_10002322_pt1 | contig 11250 bp, 10 predicted proteins | sample TARM_MetaG_T3_14_FD_134025 | JGI IMG/M metagenome (GOLD analysis project Ga0194137, IMG submission 134025) | Freshwater microbial communities from Pennsylvania, USA, analyzing microbe dynamics in response to fracking - TARM_MetaG_T3_14 (version 2) | ecosystem: Environmental > Aquatic >...
TATGATGGTTTCCAGAAACGAGAGGGTGGCGATCAGCCAGAGCATGTGTTTGGAGCCGTTCAAACGCTCCAGCCAGTGCTGGGTACGGGTAGAGATCAGCGCCATCGTGTCCTCCTGACGTAACTGGCATGGCCGACTGGCGTCGGCGCACATGATGAATGTGCGGGGTTGTCGTGTAGAGTAGACTGTGACTCACATGAGTGATCATCATATCGTCATCATTCCGGCAGAGCCTCACTATCTGCTCACTGCGCAGCAGGTAGCCCAGGCCAAGGCTGCGTTGTGGCAGTGGATGCCCGAGGCAGAGAGTATAGACGAGCAGGTATCGAAGCATGTGATGTTTCATGACTGTGGCAGCAACTTCGAGTACGTGCGCTGTCACCTGTGCGCGCAAGAGCTGACCCTTCCTGAGTGGCATCTCCTGATGGATCAGGATTACGACGCACAGCGTGGCTTTGCGCTCCTTCCTCAGACGCTGCCGTGCTGTGGCAGTGTCGCCAGCGTGCACCAGCTCGACTACTCCTTCCCCCAAGGGTTCGCTCGGTTTTCGCTCACGGCCATCAACCCCAGAACAGGGGCCATGAGCCCTCAACAGACCGAGTCGCTGCAAGGCCACCTGGGGCAACCCTTGCGGGTGATTTACCGGCATGTGTAGTGCGCAAGATTCGGGTAGGTGTCGGGCCTTTCACTGGGTAAGCTTTAGCGAGCATCAGCCTCTTTTTGCCCCTTTGCCCGTGAGATGGACGCGATGAACGACTACGCCCGTATCGAAAAAGCCATGGCCTTCATGGTGGCCCACGCCGCCCAGCAGCCGAGCCTGGAGGCGGTGGCCGAGCAGGTACACTTGAGTGCGTTCCATTTTCAGCGGCTGTTCAGCCGCTATGTAGGGGTGAGCCCGAAGCGCTTTTTACAAGCGTTGACGCTGGCGCGGGGCAAGCAGTTGATTGCTTCTTCCCAGAGCCTTGCCGACACCGCCGAAGCGCTGGGGCTGAGCGGCGGCTCGCGGCTTTACGATCATTTCGTGACGCTGGAAGCGGTCACACCGGGGGAGTTCAAGCGCCAGGGGGAGGGCGTGGAAATTGCTTATGGGGTTCACCCCACGCCGTTTGGCCAGGTGCTGGTCGCCACCACCCCGAGAGGCATTTGCCGCATGGGCTTTCTGGCAGCGACACCCGAAGCGGAGATTCTGGCGCAGCTGGCCGCCGAGTGGCCGCGCTGTACCTTGCGCCACCAGCCGGACACCACGCGTTACGCCGTCGAGGCGCTGTTCGAACCGCCGCGCAGCGCAGCGCCTGGGGCACTTTCGCTGCATGTGCGGGGCACCAACTTTCAGCTCAACGTATGGCGGGCACTGCTGATGATTCCGGATGGGCAGCTTGCCAGCTACTCCCACATCGCCCAGTGGCTGGGGGCGCCGAAATCGTCTCGGGCGGTGGGTAACGCGGTGGGTGCCAACCCCGTGGCGCTATGGATTCCCTGCCACCGGGTGATTCAGCAAAGCGGCGCCCTGGGTGGCTACCGCTGGGGGCTGGAGGTGAAACGCCAGGTGCAGGCCTGGGAAGTGGCCCAGCATCTGGAATCCTCGGAAAGCGCTTGAAGCGAGTGACCGGCTAGTGCCCAGCTAGCGCACGCTAATGTCCAAATATGGACCAGCCCGTGCGTTGCACGAACATCTCCAGGGCGCGCACCCCCAGAAGGCTGTTGCCGTAGCTATCCAGCCCCGGCGACCAGACGGCCAGCGAGCCGCGCCCCGGCGCAATGGCCAGAATGCCGCCGCCCACGCCGCTCTTGCCCGGCAAGCCCACACGGAAAGCAAACTCCCCCGAGGCATCGTAGTGGCCACACATCATCATCAATGAGTTGATTCGGCGTGCCCGCTGGGGCGACACCACCCGCAGGTTGCTGGGGCGGTTGACGCCGTCGGAAGCCAGAAACAGCCCGGCGTGGGCCAGTTGCTCGCAGCTCATGGCGATGGCGCACTGGTGAAAGTAGGTGCCAAGCACTTTGTCCACGTCGTGGCGCAGCCGCCCAAAGGCTTTCATGAAGTGCGCCAGCGAGGCGTTACGGTCCTTGTGCTGCATTTCCGAGGCGGCGACCTGATGGTCGAAGCAGATGCTGTTGTCGTCGGCGATATAGCGCACGAAGCTCAATATTTCGGCCAGGGTTTCCTTGGGGGCGTGGCCCATCATGATGGCGTCTACCACCGCAATGGCCCCGGCATTGATGAACGGGTTGCGCGGTTTACCGCTCTCGTGTTCCAGCTGCACGATGGAGTTGAAGGGGTCGCCGGAGGGTTCGCGGCCGACGTTGGACCACAGCGCATCGCCGAGCTTGCCCAGGGCAATGGTCAGGGTGAAAACCTTGGAAATACTCTGAATCGAGAACGGCGTGGTGGCGCAGCCCGTCGAGAAGCGCTCGCCCTCTACGGTGGCCAGGCTGATGGCAAACTGGTTGGGATCGACCTGGGCCAGTTGGGGAATGTAGTCGGCCACCTTGCCGCGCTCGGTGGCGTGGGATAGCTCGTCAGCAATCTCGTTCAGTAGCGTTTGCATCTCGGGCGTCGTTGTTTGGCAGCGGGAGCCGCTACCCTAGCGGAAAAAAGCCCAGCTGTCTGCTGGCGGCAGCCCGCTGAGGCGCTGCGCAATAACCTTGATAACCCTTTGAGTTGATAAACATGCTGTTTGCAGTGGGAGCCCTTGCAGCGGGGCCGGTGGCATCTACACTGCAGCCTGAACCCTGCCCGGTCAAAGGAGGTTTCATGGATAGGATATCCAACGCGGGGCCGCTGATGCTCAAGGTGCCGATGAAGTCCATGGCGGTGGTGCTGGACCCCGCCGATGCCAACGATGTGCTGGAGCATACGCCCACCCCCTTTTCACCCAATGAGCAGGCCAAGCACAGTGCCCTCAGCCACTTCGAGCCGGGGTTCTCGCTGATTTCCGAAGGAGAGGCCCGCGAGCAGCGCAGGGCGCTGAACGAGCGGGTTCTGCAAAGCGATTGTCCTCACCATGATGCTTCCCAGGCGTTCGTGCAGGTGGTGCAGGAAGAGGTCACGGCGCTGCTGGAGCGGGTCGCCACCCGCTATGACGAGCTGGATTGGCCGACCTTTCTGCTGACCTGGGACCGCATCGTTCGTCGCGTGGTGCTGGGCGACGCCGCCGCCGATGACCGCGTACTGACCGAGGAGCTGACTGCTCTGCGCAAAGCGGCCAACTGGGGCTTTTTGCGCCCCAAGCGCCAGCGCCTGCGCAAGCGCTTCGAGCAGCGCCTGGCGTATTACCTGCGTGAAGCGGCACCCGGCAGCCTGATGTCTGCGCTGGCTCCGCAGTGCCCTGGCCGAGAGCAGGCACCGTTGCAGCAGGTGCCTCAATGGCTGTTTGCCTTCGAGCCGGCGGGCATGGCGACCTTCCGCGCCCTGGCGCTGCTCAGCGCGCATCCTGATGTCGCGGCGCAGGCGCTGGCCAAAGCGCAACAGGGCCACCCGCTGGACGATTTCAAGGCCACCCTGTTGGAAGCGCTACGCCTGTGGCCCACCACGCCGCTGCTGCTGCGCCAGACCACCCAGCCAACCCAGTGGCAGGCGGGCACCATGCCCGCCAATACTTCGGTACTGATTCACGCACCCTACTTTCATCGCGACGAGCGCTACCTGCACGCCGCCCATCGCTTCACCCCCGAGCTCTGGCTGACGCCGGAAGGCCATAGCCACACCCAAACGCCTTGGCCGCTGGTGCCGTTCAGCGGTGGGCCGGGTATCTGCCCCGGCAGGCATGTGGTGCTGCTGGTGACCAGCCACTGCCTGGCTGCCCTGTTGGGGCAGGCCAGCATCGTACTTCATCCCCCGGAAAAGCTCTCCGCAGAGGCCCCATGCCGGGCCTGCTGAGCCCGTTCCATTTGCGCTTTCGGGTGCATCGTCGCCAAGCGACATCAGAGGCGAGTCGATAGAGCATTAGTCGATCAGCCCGTGCTCGTCGTAAAACGGGAAAGGCCCAGGATAGCGCTCGATGAACCCCTGGTGCGTCACCATGCCATTGGTCGCTGACCATTGGTGAAGCAGGTAACCGGGCGGCTCCATTTGAAAGTGAGCGGGGCCGCCTGGAGTAAGATCCAGGCTGACCTGGTGGGAAACCCCCGGGCAGCTAATGGCCAGGGTACGGGCAAAGCGCGCTTGAATTGAGCGGTGCAGATGCCCGCATAGCACGCGCTCGACCTGGGCATGGCGAGCAATGACGCTGGCCAGGGCGTCTGGATGCTTCAGCGGCTGAGCGTCCATATGTCCAATGCCGCTCATGAACGGATGATGATGCACCATCACCAGCGTTGGTTTGTGGGGTTGCTGGGCAAGCGTTGCCTCCAGCCAATGCAGGCTCTCCTCGCTGAGTTTCCCGTGGGGTTTACCGGGAACAGAAGAATCGAGCCCCACGAGCCGCACCGGATACTCCTCCACCACCCACTGCACGGCGTCGCGGTTCTGAAACAGATAGTGATGTTCGGGAAATGCGGCGCGTAGGTGAGCGCGGTCGTCATGATTGCCGGGAATCAGATACACGGGCAGCGTCAACTCGGCAAGAATCTGCTTGAAGGTAGCGTACTCGTCAGGCTGGCCAAAATCGACCAGGTCACCGGTGATGAGTACCAGGTCAGGCCTAGGGGCGAGCTGGTTGAGCGTGTCGATGGCGTGACTCAGCGCACGGGCGGTATCCACCTGGCGATAGGAGCGTTTGCCGCCCGCCTTGATATGTGGGTCGCTGATCTGTGCGATGAGACATGATGAAGGGTCGGGTATCGTAGTGTCGAATCCGTCATTAGCCATTGACCACCTCCTGAGTGCGTACCGAAGGCGTAGGCCTGTCGGGATGAAAAAGTACGTGGGCGGGTAGCGCAAGGCTAATGATGGCATCGTGGGAGTAGCGCTGGCGGGAAGAGGCTTCGACCTGAAGGGGGGCAGCGCCACCGGTGTCGACCATCAATCGTTGCGTCTGACCCAGAAAAATGCTTTGTACTACCTTGCCGCGTATGTCCGCTTGGGCAGCGGGGACGACCTGTATGTCTTCAGGGCGGCAGTAGACCGTGGAAACTCCCGTCAAATGCGGGGCCACGAGTTCGCCACCGTGGACGGCCAGCCCGCCATCGGCGCGGGTAGTGATCACCTCCAGGCAGTTGACCGCGCCAATGAAATCGGCCACGAAGGCATTGGCAGGCTGATGGTAAATTTCTTGAGGAGAGCCCAACTGAGCAATGCGGCCAGCCTGCATGACGGCGATGCGATCACCCAGGGCCATTGCTTCGTCCTGGTCGTGGGTGACGTAGACGGCGGTAGTGCCCAGCTCACGCAAGAGCTGGCCAATTTCGATCCGTAACCGATCGCGTAATTTGGCGTCCAGAGCGGCCAGTGGTTCATCGAACAGAAGTACTTTTGGCCTTACGGCAATGGCACGGGCGAGCGCCACACGCTGCCTCTGGCCTCCAGAGAGGGCGTCGATACGCCGCTCTCCAAAGCCTTGCAAGTCCACCATGCGCATGACGTCATCGAGTCTTTGCTCAATCTCGGCGCGGGGGAGACGCTGTATTTTCAAGCCGTAGGCAATATTGTCGGCCACGCTCATGTTGGGGAATAGCGCGTAGTTTTGAAACACCATGCCCACATCGCGTTTCTCGATTGGTAACGCCGTGACGTCGCGCTTGCCAAACTGAACGCGTCCACCCTTGTCGGGGCTCTCCAGGCCGCTGATGATGCGCAGGGTCGTTGTTTTGCCACAGCCTGATGGCCCAAGCAGGACGAGGGTTTCGCCTGCTTCGACGTGCAGGTCCAGTGGTTGCAGGGCCGTGTTGCCGCCAGCGAAGGTGCGGCTGCACTGGGTCAGGGTAATGCTGACAGATGAACTCATGTTGGTTTCTCGCATCAAGCAATCAGGCGTTAATGGTAGTGGTAGGCTCGGTCGTTCAGTGGCGTCGGGTGAGCTTGCCAGCCCACTGAATCGCCACTAGCAGCGGTACGACCATGACAAGAAAGATCAACGTATAGGCCGAGCCCACTTCCAGGCGCATGGAGGCGTAGCTGTCGGCCAGGCCGACAGGCAGTGTCTTGGTCAGTGGCGTATGCAGCATCCAGGTAATGTTGAATTCGCCAATCGACAGGGTCACCACCATCAATGCGCCTGCCAGAATGCCGCTCATGCTGTTAGGGATGACTACGCCGAAAAAGCGTTGCCTGAAATTTGCGCCCAAACTAGCCGCAGCCTCCTCCAGTTGAGGAAGCTTGGCGGTTTGCATGACGGCAAGCACTGCACGCACCATGAACGGGAGCGTAAAGAGCACGTGGCCCACCAGGATGAATAACCAGCTGCTCCGAAACTCACGATAGCTGCCATACGCCAGCAGCAGCGCCAGGGCGGTGGCCAGCCCAGGGACAGCCACCGGTAACAGCAGTAATTCTTCAATGGCGTTGGCCCAGCGCCGACGGCTGCGCAGCAGGCCATAAGCCGCTGGTACACCAATCACGACCGTGATCAGCAAGCAGGCAAGTGCCAGTTGGATGGAGAGCAAGATGGTGTCGGCATAGAGTTGCCAGACCTCGTTTACCCAGCGCAGGGTCAACCCACTCTCCAACCCCAAGAAGTAATTTTCGGTCAGCCCCGCCACCACCGACATGGCAACGGGTACGATCATGAACAGGCACACTAGTAGGGTGAAGCTCAGCTGAAGCGTGAAGCGTAGGCGAGATTTCATGCCGAAGCCCCCAGATTGCCGCCAGCCAGCCTGCTAGCAAGACTCAGTGCCAGCCAGGTGATGACGCCCAGCACGACGGAGAGGGCGGCTGCCATGGCGAAATTGGCGTAGTTGGTGAATTCACCGTAGATGTTGAGGGGCAGAATGCTCAGGCGTGTGCCAAGCGTAAATGCCGTACCAAAGGCGCCCATGCTGGTCGCAAAACAGATGGCGCCGGTGGACAGCAACGCGGGGGCGATGCCGGGTACGATGACGTCCTTGGTGACTTGCCAGGTGTTGGCGCCCAGTGATCGGGCGGCTTCCTCGAGGCTTCTATCCAGGTTGTCACAGGCGGCCATCACGGTGGTGATCACGCGGGGAATCGAGAAGTAGAGGTAACCGATGAACAGCCCGGCCAGCGAGTAAGCGAACATCCAGCGCTCACCAAACAGCCACAGGCTGGTTTGTGCCAGTGCCCCTTGTCGTCCTCCCAGCATGATGACCAGAAACCCCACGACGACGCCCGGGAAGGCCAGCGGAAACGTGAGAATCGCCACTAGGACCGATTTGCCGAAAAAGTGATGGCGAGCGAGAAAGAAACCGGCAATGCCCGCGATGGCCACCGCCGTGAAGGAGACAATTAGCGAAATACCGATGGTGTTTGCCAAACTGATCAAATACTGGCGATGGGTGAGAATGGTGAGATAGGCGCTGATGCCACTACTGCGGTCTGCTTCGGCCCCCATGACGATCAGTCGAGAAAAAGGCAGTAACCAGAAGGCGCAGAAGATGACCAGCGCTGGCAGCAAGGTCAGCAGCGCGGGAAGGTAAAGACGTAATGCATGACCTGAGCCACCTGGTCGTTGACGCAAGTAAGAAGCAGCCCCTGAGGGCTGCCTGGATGCCGCAGTCATGATTAACGCACCTCCGACAGATACCGCTCGGAGAAGCTGCGCTGGGCAGCCGCCATGGCGGTGTAGTCGACGGCTTCGGCGCGGGCGTAATCGCTATCCGGTAAGAAGACTTCCCGAGCTTCGGCGGAGATGGCGCTTTCACGTACCGGGCGTAGATAAGCATCGGCCCATACGGCTTGACCCTGGTCGGAAAGCACGAAATCGAGCACCCGTTGGCCGTTCTCCGGGTTCGGACCCTCTTTGACCAAGCTCATCACGTAAGGTACGACTACGCTACCTTCTTCAGGAATGACGAACGCCACGTTGGCCCCATCGCCATGACGAGCACGGTAGGCGTTGAAGTCGTAATCCAGCAGAATGGGAATTTCACCGGAAATTACACGCGCATAACTGGTTTGCTTGGGCACGATGGGGGCGTTGTTGGCGAGTTCGTTGAAGTAGTCGATTGCCGGCGTAAAGTCATCGAGGTCACCACCCATGGCCAGGTTGACCGCCACGGCTCCTACATAACCCACGAAAGCGCTGGCGGGGTCGAGATAACCCACCATGCCGCGATATTCGGGCTTGAGCAGGTCTTCCCAGGATGTGGGTACCGGTGCGCCATCCAGGGCATCGACATTGACCATGAAGCCAAGGGTGCCGGAGTGAATGGCGAACCAGTTACCCTCGGGGTCCTTCAGACCTTCCGGAATCTCATCCCAATGGGCGGGCTGATAGGGTGTCACCACGTTCTCTTCCATGGCTTGAATGCCAAAGGTCACGCCATAGTAGACGACATCGGCTACCGGGCTACCGGCTTCCGCCACCAGTTGGGCGAGTGATTGGCCAGAATTCTTGTTGTCCTGAGGAACGCGTATGCCGGTTTCCTGTTCGATCAATCGCAGTTGAGTGCCCCAATCCGCCCATTCCGGTGGGCAGTTGTAGCAAATGGCGCTATCGCTGGACTGAGCAAAAACGCCCCCCGATGCACTGATCACTGTCGTGGCGAATACCGCTTGATAAAGACGCTTGAGATTCATGATGTGCTCCTCTGAGAAGTGCCTAACGTGGACTTGCTGGGTGTCGGCATAGCGACGCTTTCGCCCTCACGCAGTGCGTAGGGCAGGGGAGCAGGGATACAGTTCTCTCCCCGAATCTTGGCTAACAGAACATGAACGGCGGTGCGACCGATCTCGGCACGGGGTTGCTCGATGGTGCAAAGTGAAGGGTAGAGGTGTTTGCCCAGGGCAATCCCATCGAAGCCCATGACGGATAGATCGCCGGGTACACTAAAGCCCCCGCGCTGTAGTTCGCCCATCAGGCTGATGGCGAGCAGATCATTGGTACAGATCACGGCCGTGAGCGCATTCACACCCGACAGCTCCGGCATCAGGCTGGCGAGGTCTGCTTGGGTATGACGCGCCATTTCCACCAGAGGGCGAGCTTCGAGCCCTGCCTGGGCCATGGCATGGCAGTAGCCTGCATATCGCTGTTTCGCTCGGTCCGACTGAAGCAACGGGCCCGCCACCATGCCAATGCGCGAGTGACCCAAGGCCATCAGATGTTGGGTAGCATCCATACCGGCAGCGTGATTATCGACGCCAATCGAGTCGAAACCGCTGTCGGCAGGTGGGTTATAGACCAGCAGGCAGGGGGTGTTTTCCAGCCGCAGCTTCTCCAATACAGCGCTATTGCCAGCATCGGCAACGGTGAGTACCAAGCCGTCGACGCGCTGGCGCAGCATCTCTTCGACGATGTCACTCTCGCGCCCTGGCGAGTATTCACTGGTGGTTACCAGCAATGAGTAACCGCACGTGCGGGCAGCCACTTCCATGGCTTGCAACTGCTCTGCAAATACCGGGTTATCGAGACTGGGAACCATCACGCCGATCATCAGGGTGGCTTGGGAGCGCAGCTGTTGAGCGACTTTGTTGGGCCTGAATGCCAACTGCCTGGCCGCATCGAAAACGCGCTCTCGCGTCGTCGGGCGTACCAGATCCGGCGTGGAAAAAGCGCGGGCCGCCGTCGCCCTAGAGACCCCGGCAAGCTTGGCCACACTGAGCAAATCAGCCATGCAAAAGTACCTATCGTTGAAGTAATGAGATCGATCTCATTTGTTGGGTACTAGGCTAGAGGGGGTATGTGACGTCTCCATGTCGGGAATATGTATTTTTGGCTTGGTTATGATGACAAAGCCACGAAGCCCGCATCCCTCGGGCCTTGATAAGCGAGTTTTCGTCTGGGACATTGCGCTCACCCAACGGGCTGGCTATAGTCTCGCTCCAGATCACTATGGCAACTTCTCTTCATGACCACACTGATGATTCAAGGCACCACCTCGGATGCAGGCAAAAGTACCGTGGTGGCGGGGCTGTGCCGTGTTTTGCAGCGGCGGGGGTTCTCGGTGGCTCCGTTCAAGCCCCAGAACATGGCGCTCAACAGCGCCGTGACCATCGATGGCAGAGAGATTGGCCGCTCCACTGCGCTTCAGGCCCAGGCGGCGGGGGTGATGCCGCACAGTGACATGAACCCGGTACTGCTCAAGCCGGAAACGGACCGGGGTGCCCAGGTGATCCTGCGGGGCAAGGTGCATGGCCATATGGATGCGCTGGATTATCACGCCTTCAAGCGTACCGCCCAGGAGAGCGTGATGGCCGCCTGGCAGGCGTTGTCCCAGCGCCATGAGGTGATCATTGCCGAAGGGGCGGGGAGCCCGGCAGAGATCAATCTGCGCAAGGGGGATATCGCCAACATGGGCTTTGCCGAAGCCGTGGATTGCCCGGTACTGCTGGTGGGCGATATTGACCGCGGCGGCGTGTTTGCTCAATTGGTTGGCACGCTGGCGCTACTGAGTGACAGCGAACAGGCCCGCACCAAAGGCTTTATCATCAACCGTTTTCGGGGCGATATTGCGCTGCTAGAACCAGGGCTAGAGTGGTTGGAAGCGCGTACCCAAAAGCCGGTGCTGGGCACGCTGCCGTATCTACAAGGGCTGCTGCTGGATGCCGAAGATAGCATCGGCACCGTGCAGGCGGAGAAAGAGAGCCAAACGCTCAAGGTTATCGTTCCTGCACTGCCGCGCATCAGTAACCACACCGATTTCGACCCGCTGCGCCTGCATCCGCAGGTATCGCTTAGCTTTATCGGCCCCGATCAGCCCATTCCCCGCGCTGATGTGATCATTCTTCCCGGCAGTAAAAGCACCGCTAGCGACTTAGCCTGGTTAAAGCGCCAAGGTTGGGACGCCGCGATTACCCGCCACCTGCGCTACGGCGGCAAAGTGCTGGGCATTTGCGGCGGTTTTCAAATGCTGGGGGAGTGGGTCGATGACCCCGACGGGCTAGAGGGCACGCCCGGGAAAGTCGCCGGTTTGGGTCTGTTACCGCTGACGACACGCATGGTGGCGGGCAAGCAGCTTCGCAACGTGAGCGGCGTGCTAATGGGCGAAGAAGCAACGGTCGAGGGGTATGAGATTCATAATGGTGTGAGCGAAGGTCCGGCTCTGAGTAGCCCGCTCTTCGATCTAGGCACCCACTTGGATGGGGCCATCAGCGAGGACGGCCAAGTGATGGGCACTTACCTACACGGCCTGTTTGATCATCCAGAAGCCTGCCAAGCGCTACTCACCAAGCTTGGCCTAGCTAAGGCA
>Ga0194137_10002323_pt1 | contig 11248 bp, 7 predicted proteins | sample TARM_MetaG_T3_14_FD_134025 | JGI IMG/M metagenome (GOLD analysis project Ga0194137, IMG submission 134025) | Freshwater microbial communities from Pennsylvania, USA, analyzing microbe dynamics in response to fracking - TARM_MetaG_T3_14 (version 2) | ecosystem: Environmental > Aquatic >...
ACCTTTTTCTTGTCGGCGGAGAACATCAGCAGATCCCCTTCTTCAACGCCGAGACGCCCGGTCAGCGCCTGAATCTCCTCCGGCTTGAGGAATTTCACGATCGGACCGCGCCATTCGCCTTCCTTCACCGTAATCCAGGCAAGTCCCTTGCCGCCGTAGCGGGCCGCGAACGGCTGCAGGTCGTCAAGCTCCTTGCGGCTCCATCCTGCGCAGCCTTTGGCGTTCAGGACGCGTACGACGCCGCCGGAAGCAGCTACGCTCGCGAACACCTTCACGTCGCTGTCCTTCACGATGTCCGTAATATCTTCGATTTCCAGACCGAAGCGCAGATCCGGCTTGTCGGAGCCGTATTTGTCCATGGCATCCGCATAGGTGATGCGCTGGAACGGGGCAGTTATGTCGGCGCCTACCGTTTCCTTGAACAGGCGCTGGGCCAGCTTCTCCATCATCGCGAGCAGCTGGTCTTGCGTCAGGAAGGAAGTCTCGATGTCGACCTGGGTGAATTCCGGCTGGCGGTCGGCGCGAAGATCCTCATCGCGGAAGCAGCGGGCGATCTGGTAGTAGCGCTCGACGCCGCCGACCATGAGCAGCTGCTTGAAGAGCTGCGGCGATTGCGGCAGCGCGTAGAACTCCTCCGGATGCACGCGGCTCGGCACGAGATAGTCGCGCGCTCCCTCCGGCGTGCTCTTGGTGAGGATCGGCGTTTCCACTTCGACGAATTCCTCTCCGTCGAGGAAGTCGCGGAAGATTTTGGACGCCTTGGAGCGGAGCAGCAGCGTGCGCTGCATCTCCGGACGGCGCAGGTCCAGGTAGCGGTACTTCAGGCGGAGAGGCTCGTCGACCTCGATGCCGTCCTCGATCGGAAACGGCGGCGTTTTGGCGGCATTAAGAATCTCGATCTCGGTGATGCGGACTTCGATCTCGCCGGTGGCCAGGTTCGGATTGCGAGTTTCCGCGTCGCGTTCAACGACGGTTCCCTTCACAGCGAGCACATACTCGCTGCGCGCGCGGTCGGCGATGCCGAGCGCGTCGCCCGAATAAGCCGGATTGAAGACGATCTGTACGATGCCCGTGCGGTCGCGCAGGTCGATGAACAGCACGCCGCCGAGGTCGCGCCGGCGCTGCACCCATCCTTTCAGTTCCACGGTCTTGCCTACGTCGGCTTTGGTCAGCCGTCCGCATTGATAAGCTTGTTCGCTCATTTCTGTCACTCCTTCGGATGATTGGCACGGGTTCCCATGCTCTATTTGAGGAGCCTTGAAATCGCTGGAAATTCCGATTCCGAGGCTAAGGCCGAACTTTCAAGGATGCGCTCGACAGTTGGATTCCGAATGCGGATCAGCCTTTGATTTCGGAAGCCAAGCTTGCGAGAGGAACCATGCGCTGCTCGCCGGTATCCATCTCCTTAAGGGAAATCTGGCCGGCCGCCAGCTCGTCGTCGCCCAGAATCGCCGTATAACGCGCGGCGTAACGGTCGGCCGATTTCATCTGCGCCTTCATCTTGCGTCCCTGATAGTCGCGTTCTGCGGACAAGCCGGCTTGGCGAAGCAGCTGAAGCTGCTTGGCCGTCTCACGCTCCGCCGCTTCGCCGAGAGCGACCAGATACACGTCGATGCGCGGCTTGGCCGCCTCGCCGCCCTGCTGGTGCTCCAGAATCATGACGGTGCGCTCGATTCCGAGGCCGAATCCGACGCCGGGCTGGTCCGGCCCGCCGATTTCGCCGACGAGGCCGTTGTAGCGGCCTCCGCCGCCGATTGTGTCGATGGCGCCGATGCCCTCCGCCTTGAACTCGAAGGCGGTATTCGTGTAATAATCAAGTCCGCGCACGAGCCGGGAGTTGATGTCATACGGGATGTCCATATCGCTCAGATGCTGCTTCACCTTTTCGAAATGCCGGCTGCTGGCTTCGTCCAGACTGTCGAGAATCGACGGAGCGCCTTCGAAGTGATGCTGGTCGTGCTTGCAGTCCAGTACCCGCAGCGGATTGCGGTCCATGCGGGACTGGCAGTCCTTGCATAGAACGCTGCGCTTGGGCTCCAGGAACTCAAGCAGCTTGCCGCGGAACGCCGCGCGCACCTCGGGCGTCCCGACGGAGTTGATCTCCACGCGCACGTCTCTCAGGCCGACCTCCGTGTAGAAGGTATATCCAAGCGCGATGACCTCCGCATCGAGCGCCGGATCGACCGACCCGAGCGCTTCCACGCCGAATTGGTGGAACTGGCGGTAACGTCCGGCCTGCTGGCGCTCATAGCGGAACATCGGCCCGATGTAATACAGCTTCGTCAGATCGGGTTCGCCGTACATCTTGTTTTCGACATAAGCGCGCACGACGCCGGCCGTTCCTTCCGGACGCAGCGTCAGGCTGCGCCCGCCGCGATCCTCGAACGTGTACATTTCCTTCTCGACGATATCCGTCGTCTCCCCGACGCCGCGCCGGAACAAGTCCGTCGACTCGAACATCGGCGTACGAATTTCGCGAAAGTTGAATCTGCGGCATATTTCCCTCGCCTTGCTTTCGACGAACTGCCATCTCTCGACTTGTCCGGGCAGCAGATCCTGCGTTCCCGGCATTTTTTGAAATCCCATAACCGCCCCTCCTTGCTTTTGCTCGCTATCATCGCATTCCAACCTATGTTCATCGACAAAAAAAGCTCTCGTCCGCTGACGACCCCGTAAGGTCGTCAGGGACGAGAGCTCGATCTCCCGTGGTGCCACCCTGATTCCGGACAAAAGGCCTAAGGCCGGTCCATCCGCTTCAAAGAACGGTTAACGCCCGTCACACGCATGCCGTCTACGCAAAGGCTGCGCCGTCATGCGCGCAAAAGCCTTCTTCGCCGGATGTTCTCCGGGATGTCATTCCTCCCGCCACCATAAGGACGCTTGCAGCCGTAACGGCGTCCCTCTCTGGATACGTGCGCGCAGAGTACTTCTTCCCATCATCAAAGGTTGGTTTCAATTGAGATTCATTCTACCGCTGTAAAGGGATCAAGTCAAGCCGCTCTCCTCGCAGGAACAAAAAAAAGAGCCCGGCAAGCGGGCTCTGAAGTCTTGCCATATTAAAAAGGGGGTCGAGATCAAGTATAGCCCGGCTGTGTTAAGCGATGATGTTGCCCAGATTACAATTGGATGACAAAATCGCTTCTGCCGGCATGAAAGGTCAGCTATCTTCCCGATCTTCCTTTTTGGGAGCGGGTCCGCCCCCAGCCCAGTCTTCCGCGAACTCCAGATCGTCCTCCAGATCGTCCAGCAGCAGCGCTTCCCGTCTGTCCGCCTGGAGAATCCGGCTGGAAGCGCGGCTCAGCATCTGCATTTTGCGTCCCTGCCGCATGGCGGCCACTTCCTTTCTCGCCGTCAAATCGCGTATGAAGCGTCTGTCGAGGTTCCGGTAAGTAGTGTTGCCGCATAACGTCTTCGTTAGTCCGGGAAGCAGGGATTAATCGCGGCTGTCCACGATCAGCGTAACCGGACCGTCGTTGACGAGGGATACATCCATCATGGCCCCGAAACGGCCCGTCTCCACCTGGAGCCCCAGCGCGCGCAGCGCTCCGTTGAACGCTTCGTAGAGCGGCTCGGCATGCTCCGGCCGGGCTGCGGACATGAAGTTGGGACGCCTTCCCTTGCGGCAATCGCCGTACAGGGTGAACTGGGACACCGAAAGCACGGCGCCGCCCGCGTCGAGCACGCTCAGGTTCATCTTCCCGTCCCCGTCCTCGAAGATGCGCAGGTTCGCGACCTTGTCCGCCATCCAGGTGATATCGACTTCGGTGTCCTCATGGGTAAGTCCGACAAGCAGCATCAGTCCCTGGCCGATGCTGCCGACGACTGCGCCCCCGACAGAGACCGATGCGCTGGAGCAGCGCTGAACGACGACTTTCACGATGGGCCACCGTCCTCTATCCTATTGCATGATGCGCTGAACCGAATAGATGTCCTTGACGCGCTTGATCTTGTCCACGACAGACTGCAAATGCTCGATGTTGCGGATCAGGATGGTCATATGGATGATGACCATCTTGTTCTTGCCCGTGCGTCCCGTGACGGCGGAAATATTCGTCTTGCTCTCCGCGACTGCCTGCAGTACCTCGTTGAGCAGGCCGCGATGGTCGTAGCCGGTAATCTCGATATCGACGCTGTAGTTCGACTCCGTCGACTCTTCCCATTCGACCTCGATGACGCGCTCCGCGTCGTCCTCCTTGCCTTCGACAGGAAGATTCGGGCAATCCTGCCGGTGAACGGACACTCCGCGTCCGCGCGTAATATAACCTACGATTTCATCGCCGGGAACCGGATTGCAGCAGCGGGCGAAGCGGACGAGCAGGTTGTCGATGCCTTTGACGGTCACGCCGCCGGTCGCCGCCTTCTTGCGGGTCCCCGGAGACTTCACCTCGGTCGGCTCGTTCGTAAGCTCGATCAGCTGCGCGGCTTCGGCTTCCCGCCGCATCTTCTCGGTCAGCTTGGTGCAGATCTGCGCGGCGGTGATGCCGCCGAAGCCGATCGCGGACATCATGTCCTCGACATCGTGGAAGCTGAACTTGGACGCGGCCTCCATGAGCTTGTCCTCGGCCATCCAGGCGGACGGCTCGAGGCCGAGCCGCTTCAGCTCGCGCTCCAGCATGTCGCGGCCCTTGATGACGTTTTCCTCGCGCCGCTCTTTTTTGAACCAGGCTTTGATCTTGGTCCGGGCATGCGAGGATTTCGTGATCTTGATCCAGTCCTGGCTCGGGCCGTAGGAATGCTTCGAGGTCAGAATCTCCACGATGTCGCCGGTCTTGAGCTTATGGTCGAGCGGCACGATCCGGCCGTTCACCTTGGCCCCGATCGTCCGGTTGCCGACCTCCGTATGGATCCGGTACGCAAAATCAAGCGGAACGGAACCGGCCGGCAGCTCGATCACTTCGCCTTTGGGGGTGAACACGAACACCAGATCCGAGAAGAAGTCCATCTTGAGCGACTCCATGAACTCGGAGGCGTCCTCGGCCTCGTTCTGCAGCTCCAGAATTTCGCGGAACCAGCCCATCTTGTCCTCGATATTGCCGCTCGGTCCCGCCGATCCTTCCTTATAGGCCCAGTGGGCCGCGACGCCGTACTCGCTCGTGCGGTGCATCTCCCAGGTGCGGATCTGGACCTCGGTCGGCTCGCCGTTCGGTCCCACGACGGTCGTATGCAGCGATTGGTACATGTTGGCCTTCGGCATCGCGACATAGTCCTTGAAGCGGCCCGGCATCGGCTTCCACAGCGTATGGATGATGCCGAGCGTCGCGTAGCAGTCCTTGATGTTGTCCACGATGATGCGGATCGCCATCAGATCATAGATTTCATTGAACTGCTTGTTGCGCATCGTCATCTTGCGGTAAATGCTGTAAATATGCTTGGGGCGCCCCGAAATATCGCCGTCGATGCCCATTTCCTCCAGCTTTTCCGTGATCCGGCCGATGACGACAGCGATGTACTGCTCCCGCTCCGCACGCTTTTTCTTCATCAAATTGGCGATCCGGTAATACTGCTGCGGATTGAGATAGCGCAGGGCGATATCCTCCATCTCCCACTTGATCGCGGAGATGCCGAGCCTGTGGGCGATCGGACAGAAAATCTCCAGGGTCTCGTAGGCGATGCGGCGCTGCGCCTCCTCCGATTGGAACTTCAGCGTGCGCATATTATGAAGCCGGTCCGCAAGCTTGATGAGAATGACGCGGATGTCCTGAGCCATCGCCACGAACATCTTGCGGTAGTTCTCGTTCTGCTGTTCTTCCTTGGACCGGAATTTGATCTTTTCCAGCTTGGTGAGGCCGTCGACCAGCATGGCGCAGGTATCTCCGAACCTCGCTCGGACCTGTTCCACCTCGACAGTCGTATCCTCCACAACGTCATGCAGCAGCGCCGCTATGATGGAAGTCACGTCCATCTCCATATTGACCAGGATTTCCGCCACGGCCACCGGATGGAGAATATAGGGCTCTCCCGATTTGCGCACCTGCCCGTGATGGGCCTGGTCGGCAAATTCATAGGCTTCCCGGATCCTGTTCAGATCCTGGTCCCTCATATAAGTCGACGCCTTAGCGAGTAATTGCTCTATGCCCATGAAACGTCCCTTTCCATCCAAATGTCATCGTTCGACTTCTACCGTGTCCCAGTACCTATGAAATAAGTTTAACTCCTATTATGCCCCTACAATACGGGCTGCGTCAACTGAACTTGAAGCGATCCGGTCCTCCCTCCGAACGCGGCACACAGGTCCACCATAAACAATGGTTCAAATTCCTTATTCTGTTATTCATTTGGCGGAAATGTCTCTAGATCGACAAAAAAAAGACGGCCGATGACCGGCCGTCATTATTTCCTGAGAAATAATTACCCATGAAGCATTTAGTATTTCATCAGGGAGAAGATGTCCAATCCGCCAAGCTTGGCGCGTCCGTCCAAATAGCCGAGCTCGATCAGGAACGAAGCTCCTACGACCTCGCCGCCGAGCTGTTCGATGAGGTTGATCGTCGTCGCGATCGTACCGCCGGTGGCGAGCAGATCGTCGGCGATAAGCACGCGCTGTCCCGGCTTGATGGCATCCTTGTGGACGGCGAGCGTGTCTTTGCCGTATTCGAGATCATAACCGGCCTCGACGGTCTCTCCCGGAAGCTTGCCGCTTTTGCGGATCGGCACGAAGCCGACTCCGAGAGCGATCGCAAGCGGAGCTCCGACGACGAAGCCGCGCGCCTCCGGACCGGCGATCAGGTCGATCTCTTTGCCGTGGGCCGCTTTTTTGAGCTCATCGATCGCCGCACGGTATACTTCGCCGTTGTTCAGCAGCGTCGTAATGTCCTTGAAGCGGATGCCTGGCTGAGGAAAATCTTCGATAACGCGGATATATTCTTTGAAGTTCATGATTGTCGAGCTCCTTTTATTCCCTATGCGGGTAGTTCGGTATGATGGCTTGATGCCGGCAAGCCGGCTATCCAAGATTTGATGTCTTCGGTGGCGGAAAAGAGCCTGGACATGATCTTCTCTTCTTCCAGCGCCTCCAAGTAAAGCGCGGATTCCGAGAGGTCCCTGCGGGCCGGGGCTTCGGCGGCTGTCCAGCCCTCGTCGCGCCGCTCGATGAAGCCCAGCTGATGAAACACTTCCAATGCCAGAGAGGCTCGCTCCGGCGGGCAGCCCGCAGCCTCGGCCAGCCTCCGTCCCGCCTGCCCGGCAGGCAGCGGAGACAGCTTGCGGATCCAGGCGTACAGCCTGCCCATGCCCGCCCGCTCCAGCCAATCCGCGGAGCCTTTCTGATCGGCCGGATAGAGCAGATGCAGCGCCTCCAGCCCATGGCTGAGCCGAAGAGCTTTCTCCAGCCTGATGCAGGATGACGGACTTCCATAAAGGATGATTTCCTGGCAGGAGAAGCCTCCTGCCGGAACCTCTTCGGGAAGGCAATGAGTCCATCCGGGATTGCCGCTTCCTTCGCTTCCTGCTGCGATCTCGAGAGCGCTGGACAAATGAAGCCTTTCCCTCGTCACGATGACGGCCGTTCTCTTTTCCTGCCGGAGCCTCTCGATGATCGAGGCGAGGCGGCCGACCGGATCCCTTGTCCCTCGGAAGTCGTACACCCTCGGCTCTCTGACCCTCAAATCGCGGATCATCAGCTGCGGCTTCCGCTTCCCGTTCCATTCGTTCACCGTCAGCTCCCCTACGATGTCCGCCCTCAAGGAAGCGGCGAGCGGATCGGCGAATTCGCCCATGCCGAATCCGATCGCGTCCAGCTTCGCCGGGGTGATGCCGCTGCTCAGAGCGAGCTTGAGATGCGTCTTTTCCTTGCCGAGCAGGCGGACATCGCCGATGCCCGCTACGCTGATCAGCAGCTTCGGCACCGGATTGCCGCTGCCGTAAGGCTCAAGCAGCGCCAGCTCGCCGGCAGTCTCGATCGACGCCTCCTCGATGGGACAGACCAAATCGATGTCGCAGACCGGAATGTAGTCCTCCGGACGCAGCTGAAGCTCCGCTTGCGCGCAAAGGGCTTCTTCCAGCTCGTCCAGACGGGTGCGGTGCAGCGTCATGCCCGCTGCGGCCGCGTGGCCTCCGTAATGCTCCATCAGTTCCTTGCAGGAACTCAGAGCTTCGAACAGATCATAACCCGGAATCGACCTTGCCGATCCTTTGCACATTCCCGATTGCTCGTCAAGTCCGAGCAGCACGGTCGGACGGTAATGCTTCTCCAGCAGCTTGGAAGCTACGATGCCGACAACGCCGGGATTCCAGCCCGCACCGGCGAGCACGATCACTCCGGGGCGGGGAGCGCCTTGCTCGTCGGCCCGGCGGCAGCGTTCCTGCCACATGGCTTCGGCTTCCTTGGCGATATCGGCGACAACCTCGCGGCGCTCGATATTGAGCTCGTCCAGGCTCGAGGCGATTTCCTCGGCTTCCTCCCGATTATCGGTGACAAGAAGGACTACGGCCGGAGCGGCATGATCGAGCCGGCCGGCGGCGTTGACTCTCGGCCCCATCTGGAAGCCGATATCGGAAGCCGTGACCGCCTCCGTCTTGATGCCGCCCGCTTCGGCCAAAGCCGCGAAGCCGGGGCGAGGCGAAGTTCGAATGACATGCAGGCCGGAGCGAACGATAATGCGGTTCTCGTCGGCCAATGGCATCAAGTCCGCAATCGTTCCCAGAGCGGCGATATCGCTCCATTCCAGGGGAATGCGGCCCAGCAGGCACTGGGCGAGCTTGAATGCGACTCCCGCGCCGCACAGTCCCTTGAACGGATAAGCGCAGCCAGGCTGCTTGGGGTTCACGATGGCATCGGCATCGGGAAGAACGTCGGGAGGCTCGTGATGATCCGTAACGACGACCGACAAGCCCAGCTTGCGGGCATGCGCGATCGGCTCGACGGCGCTGATTCCGTTGTCGACCGTGACGATAAGCGTGAATCCCTCTCTCGCAGCCTTGTCCACGGCCGGGATGTTCATGCCATATCCTTCCCGGGTACGATGCGGAATATAATAGTCATGGCGAATGCCCAGCTCGCGCATCAGAAGGATCATCAAGGCGGTGGAGGAAACCCCGTCCGCATCGTAATCTCCGTACACCAGCACTTTCTCCCCGTCTGCCGCGGCCTTCCGGATGCGGGCGGCCGCTTCCTCCATTCCCTTGAGCAGATAGGGATCATGCATCGACTCGATTCCCGCTCCCATGAAGTCATGGGCCGTTTCCGGCGTCATGCACCCTCTTTGGACGAGCAGCCTCGCCGCCAGCGGATTCAGGCCAAGGGCAGCCTGAATCGATTGCGCGGCCTGGTTTTCCTCTTCATTCAGCTTTCTTATGTTCCAGCGGGTTTTGGACCCGATCACGTTGTACCCGCCTCCATCCTTGCCATTCGGTGTGTAGCTTGCTGCTTATATCTGCCGCTTGCCGCCACAGGCTGGTTCTCAAAACGAAATCCAAGCAGAGAAACGCTGCCCTCTGCGGCTGCGGGCCGTTCCGGAAGACCGGATCAGCCCGCAGCAGGCGGCGGCAGCGTTATGCCCAGGACGGACCAGCCGGCTCTTACTGAAGCAGCGTCGGCATATGCTCCTGATTGGGATCATGATTGGATTTGTACGGATAGCCGGGATTATAAGGCTCTACGCAGATTTTGACGTCATGGATATGCATGAACCGCTTGAGGACCAGCTGCTTGACCCGCCGGCCGATGTCCGCCCCTTCGAGAACGGAAATCCGCGGATTGACGCTGATGACGATTTCGGCGGATATCCTGCCTCCGCTCATATGCGGCTGGACCGCTTCAACCGTCACGACGCCGTCGACTCTTTGGATGATCTCCGTCATGTCCTCGGCGAGACCGGAATGGTCTGCGGGTGCCGGTTCCTTCTTTTTGCCGGTTCCAAGAAAAAGAAGATAGCCCTTGTAGACGATGAAAGCCCCGATGAGGACCGATGCGGCAGGATCCAGATAAGTCATCCAGGTCCATCCGCTCTCGCCTCCGGCCCAAGCGCCGGCGGCTCCGGCGGCCGCCGTCAGCGAGACCGCCCATTCCCATCCGGGAATGGGGCCTCTTACGAACAGAAGCCGCAAGGCAAGGCAGATCGGAATGACGAAGGCAGCCGGCAGCTGCGGATAGCCGTCAAGCGGCTCCATCATGCGGTTGAGAGCGAGTACGGCCATCTGCAGGCCGATGACGATGAGAAAAATGGAGAACACATAAGCGAATGTATGCTCCCTGCCCATACGCTGCACGTTGTCCCCGCTGCGGCGGCTGTGCTCCTTGCCGGATGCTTGCGCCGCATAGGAGGAGCATGCGTCCGAAGCGGAACGGAAAGCATCGGACAGCAGAACGGAACTGCCGAAGAGGGAACCGGCCGTTCCCTTGATGACGGCGAGCCCGATATGGACTCCGGTCTCCCTCCGCCGGCCGGCCGCAGCTTGGCCGGATTGCGGTAGCTTGTCGGCCATGGCTTCAGCCTCCCGTTATGAAGCTGCCGGATTGCCGGCGGAAGCCGGCTTCGACTTGGAATTCTTCTTCATGAGCAGCCACAGCGGGCTTGCGATGAAGATGGAGGAATACGCTCCGCTGAACAGGCCGACCAGCATGGCCAGCGAGAACAGGCGGATCGATTCGCTGCCGAAAATGAACAGCGCCAAAGCGGCGAACAGCACCGTAAGCGCCGTGTTGATGGAGCGCGTCATCGTCTGCCATACGCTGTCGTTTACGACCTTGATATAGTCCTTGAATGTCTTGATCTTCGCGAATCGCAGGTTTTCGCGGATCCGGTCGAAGATGACGATCGTATCGTTGATGGAGTAGCCGATGATCGTCAGAATCGCGACGATGAACGGCAGATTGACTTCCAGGCGGAATATCGAGAAGACGCTGATGACGATGAAGGCATCGTGGACGAGAGCCACGACGGCCGCAAGGCCGAAGCGCCATTCAAAGCGGATGGCGATATAGATAATGATGCCGATGCAAGCCAGCAGCATCGCCTTCAGCGCGTTCCACTGCAGCTCGCGGGCGATCTCGACATCGACCGTGTTGACCTCGACCGAAGAGCCGGGATCGAACTTCGCTTTAAGATCCGTTTTGAGCTGCTCCTCCTTGCTCTGGCTGAGCACTTCGTCGAATCGGATCGTCATCCGGTTGTCGCCGAAGGTCGGCGCGTTGTGCTTGCCGAATTCTCCGGCCTGGAGATAGGATTCGATCTCCTGGCGCTGGGCGGACAAGTCCTTGGTCGACTTGACGTCCACGCTGGAGCCCGACTTGAAATCGACGCCGTAGTTG
>Ga0194137_10002324_pt1 | contig 11245 bp, 11 predicted proteins | sample TARM_MetaG_T3_14_FD_134025 | JGI IMG/M metagenome (GOLD analysis project Ga0194137, IMG submission 134025) | Freshwater microbial communities from Pennsylvania, USA, analyzing microbe dynamics in response to fracking - TARM_MetaG_T3_14 (version 2) | ecosystem: Environmental > Aquatic >...
CCATTCTTGCGTTCGGCGTCGAGCTGCAGGAAACCGTCGCCGCCGCGCCTGGTCAGGTTCAGGCCGCCGTTGCCGGTGCCGTTGAACTTGGAAAGCAGGCCGAGGGCCCAGTCGCCCTTGCCTGCGGTGGCGCTCAGGCCGACGCCCATCTGGTCCAGCAACGTCTTGGAAATCTCGGCTACCTTCACTTCCAGCATCACCTGCTGCGGCGCGCCCACCGTCATCATGTTGACGATGCGCTCGTAGCCGTTGGCGCCGACACCATTGGTGCCGCCATTGGCGCCGCCCTTGCGCACGAAGGCGCCGGCAATCGTCAGGATGCGGTCGACCGCGGCGGAGTCGCTGGCGGTGCCGCTGATGACCAGCGAATCGGCGGCGGCGCTGACCTTGATGTCCTTCTCTTCCGGCAGCAGCTCGCGCAGGCTTTCTCGCACGGCAGCGGTATCGATGCCGATGGCGATTTCCACCATCGCGCAGCGGCCGCTCTTGTCCTGGAACATCAGGTTGGTGGAACCCACCTTCTTGCCGAAGGCGAAGAACATGCCGCGCGGCGCGGCCGACGTCAGCGGCTCGATCTGGACGATCTCCGGGTCCGCCACGGCGCGCAGCCATGCCGGCGAGGGCAGCTTCAGTGCGGCCAGATCGATGCGCGTGGACTTGCCTTCGGCCACCCGCAAACTGGCAGCATGCGGGAACTCGCCGGTGCAGACCGGCGCGGCGGCAGCGCTCTTGGTGCCCGAGGCGGCGGCCGCGGCTTCGGTGCGCTTGGCCTTGTCGGCTTCCGGCGCCGGCTGCGTCGGCGTCGCATGGACGGCGCCGGCCAGGACGGCGGCCACGGCCGCGGCGATGCCATGCTGGAACAGCTTGCCGCCCTGCCTGGGCAGCGGCTGGGCATGCGTGTGCTTGGTTTTCTTCATTTCCCTATCCCCTTATCAAAACTTTGGAATCCGCGTTCAAGCCGGCCGGCTTAGCGGCACTGTGTAATGCGTCCCGAGCCGGTCAGGACCGACTGGCACTCTTCGGCTGCGGCCGGCTGGCGCGGCGCAGCGGCGTGCCTGCCGACCGGTTTCGCCGCTTGCGCCTGCGGTTTCGGCAGGCTGCTGGTCGATCTGGTTGCGCAGGACCAGCGAGAGCTGGCCGACGCTGCGCGCCAGGTCGAGCTTTTCGGCCTGCTCGGGCGTGACTTCCAGAGTGACCGCATTGACGACCTTGGGCTTGGTGTCGTTCTGGCTGGCTTCCTGGGCGACGGCGAGCACGAGGATGCGTTCCAGCACCAGCTTGGAAATGCTTTGATCGGCGGTGTCGGAGGCACGGCGCTCGCCCTGGGTGCTGACCAGGATGTCCACGTAGTTGCCCGGCAACGCGAAGCCCGCGACGCCGATGACGTCGTTGACGCGGACGGTCATTGCGCGCTTGCCTTCGGCGACGACGGCAGACAGGCCGCCGGTCGCGCCGGGCAGCGCCAGTTTCGATTCCAGGATGGGTTCGCCGCGCTGTACCGCCACGCGGGTGACGCGGCTTTCGATCTGCTTGGCCTCGCTGAATGCGCCTGCGGGAACGCTGTCGGCCGGCCAGTCGGCCAGGCGCACGACATCGCCGTTCAGGCGCGTGCCGAGGTTGATGTCGGTCGATGCCACCATGACCTTGCGCGTATTCAGATCGGCCTGCTGGTTCATCCACTGCGACGCCAGCACGGCGGCGCCGGCGGCAGCGGCGAATGACACGCCGATCATTACCATGGCTTTTGAGCCTTTCATACTTCCTCCCTTGTTCGTCTAGAAATTGCCTGGAATCGTTTGTGTGCCGCCTGGCCGGCCGTCATGGCAATGCGCCCGCAAGCCATGGAAGATCGATGCCGCTGCGCCTGATGGCGATGCAGGACAGCGTTCCCGCTGCGATGGCCACTGCGTAAGGCATCTTTCCCGCCGACTCGGGCATGGCTGACATGGTCGGCATCTCGTTCATCGCCAGCTTGAAGTAGCTGGCCAGCAGCATGGTGCGCAGGTTGTCCGCAAGGCGGCGCAGCTGATGGCCGCTGACCGCGACGACCAGCGCCAGCACGCCGCCGGCGATGAAGGTCGCCAGGACGACGCGCAGCGTCGCGTCAGATCCCAGGAAGGCGCCCACCATCGCCATGAGTTTTACGTCCCCCGCTCCGAGCGCGCGCAGCAGATACATCGGCAGCATGAGACAGAATCCGGTTGCCAGCCCCGCGAGCGCCCCGTCGATTCCCGCCGCGCCGGGCAAGGCGCTGAGGAAGCCGCTCCCTTCGGGCAGGATGATGTTGAGCAGGCATCCGGCGCAGATGCCGGCGAGGACGAGCTTGTTCGAAATGCGCCGGGACTTCAGGTCGCTGCACACTGCGGCGGCCAGCAATGTCCCCAGCAGGCACAGCACGCCGTCGGCGATCAGTGCAGGAGTAAGTTGTTCCATGATTTGCCTTCGGGCGCCTGGGTCGACATCGATACCTTGGTCGTCTGGTCAGGTCCGGCATGGCAGTGCGATGCCGGACCCGGCATCTGGTTTTTCGGCTGGGATCAGGCGCAGGTGACGGCCGCAGTGCCGCCGAGCCTGGTGGCAATGGTCTTGAAGGTTTCGCAGACGCGGCTGCCGACGCTTGTGACTGCGGCCACGATGACCACTGCGATCAGCGCAGCCATCAGGCCGTACTCGACGGCGGCTGCGCCCTCTTCGTCACGCAGAAAACGAACGACACCGGAGAAAATTTGGTTCTTCATACAAGCTTCCTTTCAACAGTAGTGACAATGACAAATGGATATGGAGTGTCGATGGCGAGGCTGGATGGGATGCTTGTTTTCAATGCATTTGCTGCTTCCCTCATGGCGTCCCCGTCGGCCGCCATTCCTCTTGATCGACTCAAGCAATCGTCCGCAGCGGCTCCGGTTTTCATTGCCAGGCAGTGAAGATCGATTACTTAGTTATGTGTGGTAACTGGAAAACCGGCGGTTCGAGCGGCCGCTGGATGTTGAGACTTGTTGAGATTCGGAGGGAACTTCGATGGGAAAAGGCATTGCAAAACTGACAGTGCCATGGAACCGGCCGCATGCCCCTGTGCTGCCTGCGCCCGGCTCTCCTGCCGTCTGCGGACGATCGGAACGCAGTCGCATTGGCCGAGGCTGCGGAAAGGCTTTTCTTTATTGCGCGGGCTGACGCTGCCAGAGGCTCAGGCGTCTAGTCAGGGTCCGGCGCCGCGTCTGACCAGCAGCCATGCGGCTACCCGCTCTGGCTTCCTCGGGTAATTTTCCCCGACCCTGGCCGTGTCGAGCAGAAAGATGAATTCCAAGGTAAATTATCGGCAACGATAAACCAATGACAAGACAAGGAGAATTCCATGAAAGCAGCAAATCTGATCGGTTTGATGATGTCGGCCGCCCTGTTCGCCGGCTGCGCCGGAACGGGCGGAAGCACCGGCACAGCGCAGGCGGGCGGACAGGCCACTGCCTCGGCGGCCACCAGCGACGCGGCCATCACCCAGGGCGTCAAGACCGCGCTCGCGGCGGACCCCGAGACGGCAGGCATCACGCCCGAGTCCGAACAGGGCAAGGTGCGCCTGAAAGGCGAAGTGAAGTCGGTCACGGCATTCCAGAAGGCGGCAGCCGCCGCGAAGAAGGTGCCGGGCGTCGTCGCCGTCGACAATCAGGTCATCGTCTGCATGACCTGCAAGTAAGTCCCTTCCGGCAGGCCGCTTGCAAGCCGCTTCCGGACGTCATTCGAACGCTTCGCCTGCACGTCCGCAAGCAGCCTGCTCCATCTGCATCAAGTCCTTGAGATCCCGCGCCGCACGAAGCGCGACATCATCGCTTCTACCGGCCCCTGCGCATGCAGCGCCAGCCACCACCGGCAGAACAGCACCTGGCACAGCATGATGAGCCCGATCAGCGGCACCATCAGCGCAGGCGCATCGGCGACCTGCCTGCCCCAGCCTAGCCCGATACCCTGCAGCAGCAGCACGCCGATGACGGACTGCGCCAGGTAACTGGTCAGCGCCATGCGGCCTGCCGGGGCCAGCCAGCGTTCCGGCCGCGCAGCCCCTCGCGCCGCGGCCAGCATGACGGTGGCCACATAGGCGGCTGCAAGGAAGGAGCCGCCCAGCGGCAGCAGGGAATAGACGGTCAGCCCATAGGCATCCGCATCGAAGGGATTATCGGCTTCGGTCAGCACCACCGATGCCCACAGCAGGTTGAACGGAATGCCGACGGCGTAGCCTGCCAGACATACCCTGCGCCACAGGCCGGCATGGCGCCGCGGTTCGGTCAGCCAGCCGGTGCGCACCGTGAAAATGCCCAGCAGGAAAAGCACCAGCACATGCGGTACCAGGAACAGTGAATTCAGCGTCACGGCGGTGTAGTCGATCAGCCTTTGCAGCATCTGCCGGGGCAGCGAACCGTAGGCGTAGGCCTCATGCGTCGACCGGGCTTCGCCCATCAGCCTGGTGCCCAGGGTGTAGGGGTCGCTGTCGGCATAGGCGGTGAGCGCCATGGCGACGTTGCAGGCAATCAGCGCCAGCCAGACCACCGACCAGTTCCACAGGTTGGCCCCGATGCGCTCGCGGGCGGCCCCCGCCATGCCGACGATGAGAAAGCCGACGCTGCCGTAGATGGTCAGGATGTCGCCGGCCCAGATGAGGGTGCCGTGCAGGATGCCCAGCATGAGCAAGGCTGCCAGCCGGCGGCGGTACACGCGGCGCACGCTGCTCCAGTCGGAAATCTTTTGACGCAGCGAATCGGTCTGCAGCGCAAAGCTTGCACCGAACAGGAAAGCGAAGATCGGATAGAACTTTTGTTCGGCAAGAAATGCAATCGAGAACACGGCCGCCTTGTCGGCAAGCGTCGCCGCATCAGGCAGGACGCCGTAGCGCAGCGTGCCGAAGCCCCATACGAAGGACCAGATATTGACGGCAAGAATGCCGAACACGGCCAGGCCGCGCAGGGTATCGATCTGCGAAAAACGCACCGGCGTCTGCGCCTGCTTGGCCGCCGTGCGGCTATCGGCTTGTTCTTGCACGTCTGCACTGCTCCTTCGTCAAAAATTGCGCGATTGCCGCATTGATCCGCAACCGCCCGCATCGGGATGCTTGGTTGTTGCAGCCGGAAGGCAGGCTGCTTCCCATGGCAACTTTGCCGGGATGATGCAATCGAAACGGATCATCTCATCAATGCGGAGCAAGACATCCATGAACCCCAATCAACCTACTCAGACACCGGGCAAGTCCGGAGGCGCCGTTCCCAATGCATTGCACGGCGAGGCAGGCCGGGAATCCGAAAGCCGTCTGCCTGTCGACAACCCCGTTCCGGTCACGGAAACCGGCACCGCCCGCGCCGCCAGGCAGGATGAGCGCAATGCCTCGCCCGCGGACCAGGTGCACCACGGCGGCAATGCGGCCGTGGTCGGCGCCGGCGGAGGAACGGATGCGGCGGCGGGAGCCAGCCTGGCAGGCAGCAAGCACGGCGGCCCCGGCGGCGCGAGCGCAAGGGAAACGGCGGATGCCCAGGGCGTGACAGGCGCGCCCGGCGGCGCCGTGGAAGGCGACCGGATCAGCCCTGCCGCCGGAGCGGACGCGGCGGGCGGCACCGGCCTCGGAACGGCCGCCAGTGCGGACGATACCCGTACCGGCACCGGCACGTCTTCCGGCTCGGGCACCGCACTGACCGGGGGCGGTACCAGCGGCGCACGCGATGCGGCCAATACCGGCGGTACAAGCGGCACAGGCGGCACAGGCGGTACAAGCGGCCGGTAAGCGCACGATGCGGGCTGCGCGATCAGCGCGGCCCGCCGGCCTTGGCCGCCTTGCCCAATTTGCGTTCGGCCTTCAGTCGCCTGCGCAGCACGAAGGCAAGCCCGGTGCACCAGGCAAGCGCCGCCGTCCATCCGGCCAGTACATCGGTTGGAAAGTGCACGCCGAGGTAGACCCGCGACAGGCCGACCAGCACGACGAACAGTGCCCCGGCAAGGGACCACGGGCGCAGCGCCGGTCTGTGCCAGATCAGTATGACGAGCGCCGTGACGAAGGCCATCGACTGCATCGAATGTCCGCTGGGAAAACTGTAGGACGTTTCCGGCGCGATCGAAATCCACAGGTCGGGCCGGGTACGGCTGAAGAGCTGCTTGGCTCCCATGTTGAGCAGGATGGCGCCGCCGAAGGCCAGCACCCAGTACACAAGGCGCGCCCAATGCTGGCGGATGATGAAATAGACGGCCAGCAGCAGTGCACAGGGTCCGAGCACGCGTATCGATCCCACTTCGGAAATGAACACCATGGCGCGGTCGAGCAGCGGCGTTGCATTCTGCTGCATGAACAGCAGGATGGGACGGTCGATCGCGAAGGGTTCCTTCTCCAGCACTTCCTCCGCCAGTTCGCCGAACAGGAAGAGCGGCACCAGCACGCCGATGAACAGGATCAATGTGTCCAGCCAGCGCCGGCGGGGCACCAGGCTCAGGTAATGCAGCAGTTTTCTGAAGGTGTCTGCCATCGGGCTTTCAATTGTTCAATTTTGGGTTCAGCAGGTTCATGAAGGCGACGGCGACGGCGGCTGCTTGAGAAGCAGCAGCGGCTCGGACGCCACCTTGAACTTCAGCGGCGCCCGCAGCCAGAAGATCTCGCCGTCGGTCGCCACCTTGGTCCACGCAGAAAGTACGAACTTCGGCTTGACCGTCAGTTCCCGCGCCGCGAAGCTGACCACGCTGTCGGCCTCGTCGAGCTTGCCGAAGGCGCCGCGCAGCATCAGGCCGATCATGGCCATCGGCCCGACAGGCTTGAGGGTCACGACGGCCAGCCGGCCGTTCTCGAGATGCTGCGCCAGCGGTATGCCGACCTGTTCCAGCTGCAGCGCATTGTTGCCGACGAAGACGGTCTGCGTGACGATGTCCCGGCCAGCGCCTTCTCCTTCGATACGCACCCGCAGGATGCGGTGGCTGCGCCACAGCGTCACGAGCGCCGACCACAGCGCCACCAGGCGGTGGCGCCCGAGCTGCCGCTTGTAGTATTCGCGGTCTTCCAGCAGCTTCGGATACAGGCCGAGGCTGGCATTGACGAGAAAGAGGCGGTTATTGAGCAGGCCGACCTGCACCGGATTCACTTCGGAAATCAGCAGCGCCCGCGTCGCCTCGGCAAGGTCTTCCGGAATGCCGTGGGTGCGGCCGAAATAATTGAATGTGCCTTGGGGCAAGACGCCGAAAACGCAGCCGCTGCCCAGCACTGCCTGGGCGACGGTATTGATGCTGCCGTCGCCGCCGGCGATCACGACTGCGCCGCCGTCGCGCCGGGCATCCTGCACCACCCGCTCGGCGGTGTCGCGCAGCTTGCGCGCATCCTTCACCACATGCAGCTGGTAACGGCTGCCCGCTGCGTCGAGCACTTCGCGGATGACCGCGCATTTACCCTCGGCATCCCGCCTGCCGGAACGGGCATTGACGATGATGTGATAACCGGTGATCGCGCCTACCGCCATTGCCCTGCTGCCAATCTGTACGGCGCGGCAAGTCCGCGCCGATCTTGCAAATTCGACCGGACGCTTTCTGCTTGAGCAGACGGGAGATCGTGCTTCGTGCTGGACATGGCGGATCGGATGGAAATTTCTGCTTTCTCGGTGTGCTCGGCGGTGCTGCGGTCTATGGGCCCGGCCCGAAAACATGTTGAGCCGGATCCCCTTGCTCCGGCCCTCTCCCAGGGGTAGAGGGGGAGATCGGCGGTCCGAAAAATGCACCATTTTTCGGGCCGAATCAATAAATCGGCTTCGAGTGCATATTAAGCCTTCAAGCCGGACAGGCCATCTTGCGTACGGTCAATCCCCGTCGACACGCGCGGCGAGGGAGCGCCTCTGGCGTTGTACTTCAGTCGTATGGCTTGCGGGGACGATTATTGAGATGCTCGATGTCGGGCACAAGCGAACAGAGAAACACAGAAACACAGGCATGGGCAAGGCAGGTGCGCCGATGCCTCAATCCCGCGCGGGAGAAGCCGGCATGACCGCATTCTGCAAACTTTTCCTTGACGGCGCCGACCGCTCCTCCCTCTTCGAGCTGGTCTCGCTGTCGGCCGCCGAACAGCTCGGCCGGGTCTATGCATTCCGCTTCGATGTGCTCTGCGGCCAGGGCAGCCTTGCGCCGCGCGACTACCTGGGCAAGAGTTTCGGCGCCTGCCTGTTCCTGCACGACAAGACCGAGCGCCGCTTCAACGGCATCATCCTGCGCATGGGACGCGGCACGGTGCAGGGGCACCGGCACGAGTATTGGTTCGAGGTGCAGCCGGACTTCGCGCTGTTGGGCCTGCGCAGCGACGCCCGCATCTTCCAGAACAGATCGGTGACCGATGTATTCGGCGCCGTCGCCTCGTCCGTGCCGTCGCTGGAGTGGCAGATGAAAGGCGGCTCCCTGGCGCACCAGCCATGGGAATACTGCGTGCAATACGGGGAAACCGACCTGCAGTTCGCGATGCGCCTGCTGGAGCAGGAAGGCATCTATTTCTTCTTCGAACATCTCGCCAATGCGCAGACCAGAATGATCCTGCTCGACGACAATACCGTCAGCAGGCAGCTGTCGTCGCCGGTGAAGTCGCTCGGTTTCAATCCGCACGGACATGACGCCGAACGGCCGCAGGATTACCTGCTGGAATGGGGACGCGCCAACGGCATGGTGTCGGGCTGCGCGGTACTGGGCGACTTCGATTTCACCCGGCCGGCGCAGGCCTGCGAGTCGCGCAGCGCCAGAGGCGCCGGGCATGCCTGGGACGGCATGGAACGCTACGCCTATCCGGGCGAGTTCGACGGCCTCGATGAAGGCCGTGCCTATGCCGACCTGCGCATGCAGGAGATGCATGCGCAGCATGCGCAGTACGAGGGCGTGAGCGTGTCTTCGGCGCTGCGGATCGGCCATGTGATCCAGGTCAAGGGCCATCCGGTGGCCGACATGAACGGCGACTTCCTGGTCACCGCCACCGACTATCGATTCGTCAGCCATGCGCAGGATGCCGGCCGCGGCGGCGGCAGCCAAGTGCAATGCCGCTTCAGCGCGATTCCGGCCGACGTGCAGTTCCGGCCCGGGCGCACCACGCCCAAGAGCAGGATCGCCGGACCGCAGACCGCGATCGTGGTCGGCCCCGAAGCCAATGAAATCCATACCGACCAGTACGGCCGCGTCCGCGTCATGTTCCACTGGGACCGTTACGGCAAGCCTACCGAGGACACTTCCTGCTGGATCAGGACCGCGCAGCCGTGGGCCAACCAGGGCTTCGGCTTCTGGGCGCTGCCGCGCGTCGGCGCGGAAGTGGTGGTGCAGTTCCTCGACGGCGATCCGGACCGGCCCATCGTGACCGGCAGCGTGTACAACGGCCAGAACCAGATTCCCTATGCCCAGCCCGAGCACAAGACGCGCAGCGGCATGCGCAGCTTTTCCACGCCCAAGGGCGGCGTCAACGATTACAACGAACTGCGCTTCGAAGACAGCAAGGGGCAGGAAGAGGTGTACCTGCAGGCGCAGAAGGACATGAACATCCGGGTCAAGGCCGATGCGACGCGCACCGTGGGCGGCAATGACAGCCTCGACGTCGAGGCCGCGCAGAACATCCAGGTCGGCAAGAACCGCGACCTGAAGGTGGACGAAAACCAGAGCACCGCGATCGGCGGCGACCGTACCTTGAGCGTCGACGGCAGCGAGAGCAAGCGGGTCGGCGGCGATCGCATGATGCAGCTGGGCTCGGACAGCGTGCAGGTGGACGGCGATGCCCTGATCAGCACCGGCGGCTCGATGGAGATCAGCACCGGACAGTCGTATGCGCTGGCCGCCCAGCTCGGCATGGCCATGAGCGCGCAGACCACGATCGACATCAAGTCCGGCATGACGCTTGCGCTGGATGCGGACGCCGGCCTGTCGCTGCGCTGCGGCGCCTCCTTCATCAGCATGACGCCGGCCGGCATCTTCATCCAGGGGCCGCTGCTGATGCTCAATTCCGGCGGCGCGCCGGTCACCGCCAAGCCGGCACGGCCCGGCAAGCCGAAGGCGGTCAGGCAGGCGGCGGACGCGGCCGGCATATCGATTGCCGAAGGTCCGCCGGTCAAGCCGGCGACCCAGCAGCCGCGCGCCGGTTCGCTGGCCGACGCCGCACGCTCCGGCTCTCCCTTCGCCGCGGCAGGCTGACATGGGCGCGCTCGCCGAACTGCTCATCTCCCGGCCGCGCAGGACGCTTTACGCGGCGGCCGACGCGGCGGTGCTCGCCGGCCTGCTGGAACCGATGCATGCGCTCGGACACGGCCGCTTCGCCTGCCTGCTGCCCGGCCATGTGGATGCCGACCTTGCCCATGTCGCGCCCTATCTGATCGCGCTGCACCCGGGTTCGCCGATGGTCGACTGGATCGATGCCCGCTGCGAGCTGCCCTGGGGCTATGTGATCGACTCCGAGCTGGCGCTGAGCGCGCTGCAGCGGCATCTGCGCCGCTTTGCCGAGACGCGCGGCCCCCGCGGCGAGGAATGGTGGTTCCGTTTCTGGGACCCGCGCGTGCTGCGCTGCCTGCCGGGCATCCTGCATGCCGCCCAGGCCGAAGCCTTCCTGCGCGGCATCGAACGCATCCACCTGATCGACGGCGGCGGCGCGGCCAGCCTCGCATGGAATGCGCGCGAAAGCCGCATTGCCGTCGAGAGCAGCGCTGCGGCCGTCGAAGGAGTCGTGGACCATGCTGGTATTTGACGCAAGCCAGCTGCAGGCGCTCGCCGAAGCCGCCTTCGTCAGGCGCATGACGGCGGCGCTTGCGCCGTCGGCGCAAGGCGAAGGCGAAGGCGAAGCCGATGCTGAAACCGACAGCGAGGTTCTGGCTGCGGCCATCAGGGAACAGTTGCAGCGCGCGCGCCGCTACGGCTTCAGCGACGAGCGCGACTGCGCGGTATGGATTGCCTGCGCGTGGCACCTGGGCACGGACTTCAACCGGCGCATCGCGGCCATCGCGCAGACCCTGCAGCGCAAGGACATCGGCGCGTCATGCAAGGCAATGATCATGGAAGCCACCCTGCGCGCGCTGTTCGTTTCGCTGTCCGGGCATTCGCGCAATCTCCTATGAACCTGCCATGAGCGACATTGCCCGGCCATCCGATCCATGGGGACGCGGTTTCCGCCGCGCCTGGCGCCAGGCGCGGCGGAAAACGCGTCCCCATGGATCGGATGGCCGGGCCATGTCGCTCATGGCAGGTTCATCGGAGATTGCGCGAATGCCCGGACAGCGAAACGCACAGCGCGCGC
>Ga0194137_10002325_pt1 | contig 11241 bp, 7 predicted proteins | sample TARM_MetaG_T3_14_FD_134025 | JGI IMG/M metagenome (GOLD analysis project Ga0194137, IMG submission 134025) | Freshwater microbial communities from Pennsylvania, USA, analyzing microbe dynamics in response to fracking - TARM_MetaG_T3_14 (version 2) | ecosystem: Environmental > Aquatic >...
GGACGGGGGACGCCTCAAGCAGCGTCTGCGCGAGATCCGCTTCCGCCCCGGCGACGTGCTGCTGCTGCAGGGCGGCGAGAGCGAGCTCGCCGAGAGCCTGGCCACCCTGGGTTGCCTGCCGCTGGCCAGCCGCAACCTGACCCTGGGCCAGCCGCGCATGCTGCTGGTCTCCATCGCCATCTTCGCCGCCGCCATCCTGACGATGATCTTCGACCTGCTGCCGGCGGCGGTGGCCCTCTCCCTGGCGGCGCTGGTGACGCTGCTGGTGGGGGTGCTGCCCCTGCGCGAGGGCTACCAGGCCATCGACGGACCGGTGATCGTGCTGCTCGGCGCCATGATCCCGGTGGGCGAGGCCCTGGAGACCAGCGGCGGCGCGGCGCTGATCGCCGAGGCGATGCTCGCCTGGGGCAGCGAGTGGCCGGTGGTGGTCACCCTGGTGGGGCTCTTCGTGCTCTCCATGGTGCTCTCCAATGTCGTCAACAACGCCGCGGCGGCGCTGCTGATGGCGCCCATCGCGGCGAGCCTGGCCAACGGCTTCGACGCCTCGGTGGACCCTTTCCTGATGGTAGTGGCGGTGAGCGCCTCCTGCGCCTTCCTGACCCCCATCGGCCACCAGTCCAACACCCTGGTGGTGGGCCCCGGCGGCTACCGCTTCGGTGATTACTGGAGGCTGGGGCTGCCGCTCTCCCTGGTGGTGCTGGCGGTGACCCTTCCCATGATCCTGCTGGTCTGGCCGCTGTAACGATTCGCTCCCGCCCGGTTATCCGGAGCGCTGGGTTGACGGGGGCGTGCCTGGCTGTCGCTGTTCTCGAAGGTAGTGCACCGTCTCCGAGGCCGTCGTCGCTTTCAGCAAGCGCGCCGGTGGATGGCGCAGCAGATGCCGCAGGCTATCCAGAAGAGGGGGCACACGAAGGGCATCGGCGGGTCGTTGCAGGCATTCGAACAGCAATCCGGAGATACTGGTGCGCAGCAGTGCCCCTGCGGCGGTGGTGTCCAGGTCGCGCGGCAACTCGCCGGTGTCCACCGCATGGCTCAGCAAGCGCTGAATCTGCTCGCTCATGTTCTCCTGCGCCTGCTGCAGGCGGCAGGAGACCGGTGAGACGTCGTCTACCCGTTCGCTCTTGTGCACCAGGAGCTCCGTCAGTTCTCGCATGCGTCCATCCGTGAGGGTCGCGACCAGTGCCTGATGCAGTGTCCGCCAGCCGGTTTCAAAGTCTGTCTTCTCTGGGAGGGGGACCTCTAGCGGTAAGGCCTGACGGCTCAGGACGGCCTGCAGCAGGTCCTGTTTCCCCATGAAATGCCAATAAACGGCGCCGCGGGTGACCCCGGCTTCGCGGGCTATCTCTTCCAGGGTGGTGGCACTCAGCCCCTTGCGATGGAACAGGCTGATGGCGGTGTCCAGGATATGTTCGCGCGTCCGAACGGCTTCAGCGCGCTTTTTTCTCGCCATTAGGGCTCCTTATCTCGAGTGTTCTGGCCTTGCGGCCGATTTTTTCCTCGATGTCCTGTTTGTACTCAAGCAGCACCTGCTTGGCCATGTCACTCGACTCGGCCGCACGCGAGCTGGGCAGGACAACCGCGATGGCGAACAGGCCCAGGTAGGTGTCTACCCAGACCGCGAAGGCGGAGACCCCTTCCAGGTGCTCGCCATGATCCGTGGCGAGCCTCGTTTCGCGGGTCTCGGCCAGTTCTTGCAAGAGGGTTGATCGGTCACGGGTGTGTCGCGTGATTTTCGGCAGCGGGTCCGGCAGCAGGGCCTCTACCTCGGCGTCTGTCAGGGTGGCCAGCATGGCCTTGCCCGGGGCGCTGGCGTAAACGGGCGCATGCAGCGTGCCGACCGGAAACACCACCCGCAGCTCGCGTTCGGCGACGATATGGTCGATCACGATGACCTCATCGTGCTTCAAGGCGCATACACAGACTGACTCCTGAAGTTGGCTCGACAGCGCCACGAGGAGAGGGCGCAGCCGAGACAGGATATCGGTATGCGTCTGGTACATCAGCTGACCCAGTGCGGCCCCCAGTCGAAAGCCGCCGCCCGCGCCGATGGATTCGGCAAGATCCTCCATCTCCAGGGCATGAATGATCCGCTGCACCGTCGAGCGCGGCAGACCCACCTCATGAGCGATGGCGCCCAGGCTTAATCCCTGTGGATGGTTACCCAGCACGCGCATGATCGCCGCCGCACGGGCGATCACCTGAATACCGCTTGGTCTGCCCTCGGCAGTTGAATCCTGTTTCGACATGGGGGCTCCGAGATCGGCGCTTGTGCGCGCCGCTGCTGGTTGGTGATGGCCACCCGGCTTCATACGCGTTGCCGTTCAGGTGCGTCAAGTACCGCGGCCTGGTCGGTACCTCGCCGCGATGGAGCACGCGGGAGAGCGGGATCCCATGATCGAGACGCCTCGGATTGACCGCATGATGGTACATTGCACCTCTATACGGTGCAATGTACCATCATGCGGTCCAAAATCCGCTGACTTACCCATCGCCGTATCAGGGAGAGACTCGATGAAGCCCCTAGGCTTTTCCCCTTCGTTCCGCCATGCGAGCCGCGCCGTGCCGCTGCTCGCCCTGTTGCTGCTGGCCGGCTGCAGAGGCTCGGAAACCACCGCCAGTGCCCCGCCGCCATCGCCCCCCGAGGTGGGTGTCTATACCGTCACCGCCGAACCGCTGACGCTGACCACCGAGCTGCCGGGGCGTACCGCCGCCTATCGGATCGCCGAGGTGCGCCCGCAGGTCAATGGCATCATCCAGGAGCGGCTGTTCACCGAAGGGACCGACGTCGAGGAGGGCCAACAGCTCTATCGGATCGACCCGGCGCCCTATCGGGCGGCGCTGGCACGCGCCGAGGCCAACCTGGTCAGCGCCGAGAATCTCGCCAAGCGCTATGAGCGGCTGGTGGAGACCAGTGCCATCAGCCGCCAGCAGTACGACGATGCCAAGGCGGCCTGGGAAACGGCCCAGGCGGAACTCGAAATGGCGCGTATCGACATGCGCTATACCCAGGTGCTGTCGCCGATCACGGGGCGCATCGGTCGTTCCAAGGTCACCGAGGGCTCCCTGGTCACCAACGGCCAGGCGAAGGAGATGGCGGTGGTGACGCAGCTCGACCCGATCTATGTCGATGTCACCCAGCCGGTCACCAAGATGCTGAAGCTGCGGCGGGCCCTGGAGAGCGGCCTGCTCGAGCGGTCCGGCGAGCAGGCCGTGCCGGTGACCCTGACCCTCGAGGACGGTAGCCGCTATCCCCTGGAGGGCAAGCTGAAGTTCTCCGAGGTGGTGGTGGACGCCAGCACCGGCTCCGTCACCCTGCGCGCCGAGTTCCCCAACCCGGACGGCACCCTGCTGCCGGGGATGTTCGTGCGCGCCACCCTGCAGGAAGGCGTGCGGCCCGAGGCCACCCTGGTGCCGCAGCAGGCCGTCACCCGCGACCCCAACGGCACCGCCAGCGTGCTGGTGGTCACGGCAGACAACATCGCCGAGCGACGTGAGGTGCAGACCCTGCGCACCGTCGGTAACACCTGGCTGGTCGATGAGGGCATCGCGGCCGGCGAGCGGGTGGTGACCGAGGGCCTCCAGCGGGTGCAGCCAGGCATGCAGGTACAGCCGGAGCCGGCGGGTAACGTCGACCTGCAGACCGACCTCAGCGTCGCGGCGAACTAAGGAGGCCAGTCCATGTCCCGTTTCTTCATCGACCGGCCGATCTTCGCCTGGGTGCTCGCCCTGGTGCTGATGCTGGCCGGCGTGCTGGCCATCAAGAGCCTGCCGGTCAACCAGTACCCCGATGTCGCGCCGCCGGCGGTCGCCATCAGCGTGACCTACCCCGGCGCCTCGGCACAGACGGTGCAGGACACCGTGGTGCAGGTCATCGAGCAGCAGCTCAACGGCCTCGACGGCCTGCGCTATATCGCCTCGGAGAGCAACGCCGACGGCAGCATGACCATCATCGTCACCTTCGACCAGGGCACCGACCCGGATATCGCCCAGGTGCAGGTGCAGAACAAGCTGCAGCTGGCCACGCCGATGCTGCCCGAAGAGGTGCAGCGCCAGGGCATCCGGGTGGTCAAGTACAAGCAGAACTTCATGCTGGTGGTGGGCCTGGTCGACACCAACGGCCGCTACAGCCAGGCCGACCTGGGCGACTACGTGGTCGCCAACCTGCGCGACCCGATCTCCCGGGCCCAGGGGGTGGGCGACTTCCTGGTGCTCGGCTCCCAGTACGCCATGCGCATCTGGCTGGACCCGGACATGCTGGTCAACTATGGGCTCGCGGCATCCGATGTGGTGGCGGCGATCCGTGCCCAGAACGTGCAGGTCTCCTCCGGCCAGCTCGGCGGCCTGCCGGCGAGCGATGGCGTACAGCTGACCGCGACCGTGATCGGCAAGACCCGCCTGCAGACCCCCGAACAGTTCGAGGATATCCTGCTCAAGGTCAACGCCGACGGCTCCCAGGTCCTCCTGAGCGATGTGGCCAGGGTCGGCCTGGACAGCGAGAACTTCTCCATCTCCGGCGAGCACAACGGCCGTCCGGCGGTCGGCCTGGCGCTGCGCCTGGCCACCGGCGCCAACCTGCTCGAGAGCGTCGACAACGTGCGCGACATCCTCGGCGAGCTCGAGCCCTACATGCCGGAGGGGATGGAGATCATCTATCCCTACGATACGTCGCCGGTGGTCGAGGCCTCCATCGAGTCGGTGGTGCATACGCTGATCGAGGCGGTCGTCCTGGTGTTCCTGGTGATGTTCCTGTTCCTGCAGAACTGGCGCGCCACCATCATTCCGACGCTGGCGGTGCCGGTGGTGCTGCTGGCCACCTTCGGCGTGCTGTTCGCCTTCGGCTTCACCATCAACGTGATGACCATGTTCGCCATGGTGCTGGCCATCGGCCTGCTGGTGGACGACGCCATCGTGGTGGTGGAAAACGTCGAGCGGGTCATGCACGAAGAGGGGCTGTCGCCCAAGGAGGCCACCCGCAAGTCCATGGACCAGATCTCCGGGGCGCTGGTGGGCATCGGCCTGGTGGTCTCGGCGGTGTTCCTGCCCATGGCCTTCTTCGGTGGCTCGGCGGGGGTGATCTATCGCCAGTTCTCGATCACCATCATCTCGGCCATGACCTTCTCGGTGCTGGTGGCGTTGATCTTCACCCCGGCGCTGTGCGCGACCATCCTCAAGCCCGGCCAGCACCAGGGAGAGAAGAAGGGCTTCTTCGGCTGGTTCAACCGCACCTTCGATCGTGGCGCCAGCCGTTACCAGGGCAGCGTGCGCTTCATCCTCGGACACCGCGCCAAGTTCATGCTGGTCTATCTGTGCCTGATCGGCCTGGTGGCCGTGCTGTTCCGCGGGCTGCCGACCGCCTTCCTGCCGGAAGAGGACCAGGGCGTGATGGCGGTGCAGGTGCAGCTGCCGGCGAACGCCTCGGCCGAGCGCACCCAGGCGGTGCTGGAGGAGGTCAGTGACTACCTGCTCGAGGAGGAGGGCGATACCGTCAACGGCGCGATGGCGGTGCGCGGCTTCAACTTCGCCGGCCGCGGCCAGAACTCGGGCATGCTGTTCGTCGATCTGCACCCCTTCGAGGAGCGCACCGAGCCCCATCAGAGCGTGTCCGCCCTGGCCGAGCGCCAGATGGAGCGCTTCTCGCAGATCAAGGACGCCACGGTGATCCCCATCGTGCCGCCGGCCGTGATGGAGCTGGGCAACGCCACCGGCTTCGATATCTACCTCAAGGACAACGCCGGCCTCGGTCACGAGACGCTGATGACCGCCATGGGGGAGTTCCTGGACCAGGCCCGGCAGGAGCCGACGCTCAATCTGGTGCGTCACAACGGCCTGCCGGATGAGCCCCAGTTCAAGGTGCTGATCGACGACGAGAAGGCCCGCACCTTCCAGGTCTCGCTCGAGGAGATCAACAACACCATGTCGATCGCCTGGGGCTCGGCCTACGTCAACGACTTCATCGACCGCGGCCGGGTCAAGAAGGTGTATGTCCAGGGGCAGCAGGACGCGCGCACCACGCCCGAGGACTTCGGCGACTGGTACGTGCGCAATGCCGTGGGCGATCTGGTGCCGTTCTCGGCCTTCGCCACCGGCGAATGGATCTACGGGTCCCCGCGCCTGCAGCGCTATGAGGGCCTGCCGGCGGTGCAGATCCAGGGCGAGCCGGCCGCGGGCTACAGCACCGGCGAGGCGATGCAGGTGCTGGAGCGCATCGCCTCCGATCTGCCGTCGGGGATCAGCCTGGAGTACACCGGGCTCTCCTATGAGGAGCGCGCAGCCGGCTCCCAGGCCACGGCGCTCTATGCGCTGTCGGTGCTGATCGTGTTCTTGTGCCTGGCGGCGCTCTACGAGAGCTGGTCGGTGCCCTTCTCGGTGATGCTGGTGATTCCGCTCGGCGTGCTCGGCGCGGTGACCGCAACGCTGCTACGCGGGCTCTCCAACGATGTGTTCTTCCAGGTCGGCATGCTCACCACCATGGGCCTGGCAGGCAAGAACGCCATCCTGATCGTCGAGTTCGCCAAGCAACTCTACGAGAAGGAGGGCAGGTCGCTGATCGAGGCGGCGGCAGAGGCGGCGCGGCTGCGCCTGCGACCGATCATCATGACCTCGCTCGCCTTCATCGGTGGGGTGCTGCCCATGGCGCTCGCCACGGGCGCCAGCAGCGGCAGCCAGCACTCGATCGGCACCGGCGTGGTCGGCGGCACCCTGGCCGCGACCTTCCTGGCGGTGTTCTTCGTGCCGCTGTTCTACGTGGTCGTGACCAGGCTGTTTACGCGGAGACCCAAGGCCAGAGACAGCGAAGCACAAGGAGAGCCGACATGAAGCGCACGAGTCTGAGCCTGGCGGTCGCCTGCAGCCTGGTCCTCGGCGGCTGCAGCCTGACGCCACACTACGAGCGTCCCGACGCGCCCATCGACGCCCAATGGCCCCAGGAGGAGGCCTATGCGGAGGCGGAAGCGGGCGAGCAGCGCGTCGCCGAGATCGGCTGGCAGGCGTTCTTCCGCGATCCGGCGCTGCAGCAGCTGATCGGGGGCGCGCTGGAGAACAACCGCGACCTGCGGGTGGCAGCGCTCAATGTCGAGGCCTTCCGCGCCCAGTACCGGATCTCCCGCTCGGAGCTGTTCCCCAGTGTCGGCGCGGATGCCAGCGGCAGTCGACAGCGGGTGACCGATGATCTCTCGGCCACCGGCGACGACTACATCGACAGTCGGTACGGGGTGTCGGCCGGCGTCAGCGCCTACGAGCTGGACGTCTTCGGTCGTGTCCGCAGTCTCTCGGCGTCGGCGTTGCAGCAGTACCTGGCGACCGAGGAGGCGCAGCGCAGCGTGCAGATCGGTCTGGTGGGCGAGGTGGCGCTGGCCTACCTCACCTGGCGTACCGATCAGGAGAAGCTGGCGCTGGCCCAGGCCACCCTGGAGAGTTACCAGGAGAGCCTGGCGCTGATGGAGCTCAGTGCCGAGGCGGGTGTCGCCACGGCGTTGGAGGTGCGCCAGGCGCGCACCCTGGTGCACCAGGCCCGCACCGAGGTGGCCCGCTTCACGCGCCAGGTGGCAGAGGACGTCAACGGCCTCGAGCTGTTGCTGGGCAGCGGCATCCCCGCGGACCTGCCCCAGGGGCTGCCGCTCGGCGAGGCGCTGCTGGCGGAGCTGCCGGTGGGCCTGCCGTCGGACCTGCTCGTGCAGCGGCCGGATATCCGCGCGGCGGAGCGCCGCCTGCTCGCCGCCAATGCCAACATCGGTGCGGCACGGGCGGCCTTCTTCCCGAGCATCCGCCTGACCGCCACGGCGGGCACCGCCAGCGACGAGCTCTCCGGCCTGTTCGAGGGAGGCAACGGCACCTGGAGCTTCATACCGCAGGTCAATCTGCCGATCTTCACCGCCGGTCGGTTGAGCGCCAACCTCGACTACGCCGAGATTCGCAAGAATATCCGTGTGGCCGAGTATGAGCAGAGCATCCAGAGCGCCTTCCGGGAGGTCGCCGACGGCCTGGCCGCCCGGGGCACCTATGGCGAGCAGCTGCAGGCGCAGCACGCGCTGGTCGACACCACGGCCGAGTATACCGAGCTCGCCCAGCAGCGTTACGACGAGGGCGTCGACAATTATCTGACGGTGCTCGATGCTCGCCGCAACCTCTTCACCACCCAGCAACAGCTGCTCAGCGACCGGCTCGCGCAGCTGGGCAGCGAGGTGCTGCTCTACAAGGCGCTGGGGGGTGGCTGGCAGCAGGCCCGCAACGGTGGCTGGGAAGAGGCCGTGGCGGCTCACTAGCCGTTAGCATGGTTCGCGCCTCTCTCCCCCCGAACGACTGCGGACCATGCGTTTCATGGCAAGACCCGGCGGCAGCGCCGTCGGGTCTCGATGCTGACGGGGCGACGGAATATGGCGTCGACCCCCAGCGCTATCTTGTGACTCACAGGTACATGATGAAATCCAGGGCGGAAGTGCTTGACTCTTTAAAACTGTACTTCGGTGTCGATTCGTTCACCCTGAACAGCCTCGAGGTTCTGCATCGTGGACGCTACGCCAATGCCGTCGTCTTTCGCTATCAGGACGGTAAGCATGATCTGGTCATCAAGGACTTCACGCACTCTCCGTGGATGATTCGCCTGACACTAGGCAGGCTTTTCATCGCCCGCGAAGAGCGCAACCTTGATAGGCTGAAAGGGATTCGTGGTATCGCGCCTTATGCCTGCCGACTCGGCAAGTGGACGCTGGCCTATCCCTATATCGAGGGCGCCTCACTCAAGGAGCTGGGGAAGCGGGGTGAACGGCTGCCGGTGACCTTCTTTCACGAGTTGGAGCAACTCGTCGCCGAGATGCATCAGCGAGGCGTGGTACACCTGGATCTACGCAATTCCGGCAATGTGCTCTGCGGCGCCGATGGGCATCCCTACCTGATCGATTTTCAGTCCGCGCTGCGCGGTTCTCTCTTACCCCACGGCCTGCATCGGCTTCTGCGCTGCGCCGATCTGACCGGTGTCTACAAGAGCTGGCTGGCACTCTCCGACACTCCGTTATTAACCCGGCATCCAAATAGCTATGCTATAATACCAACATGAACAGAGAAGATGCTCGCACACTCCACCCCGCCGCTCAGGAAGAAAAGCGAAAACTTGCGGTTCGCCTTTCCAAGCGTGGGATGAAGAACAAAGAGATCGCCAAGGAGGTTGGCGTTCACCCTCTCACCGTTGGGCGATGGCTTGCGAAATACCGTGAAGGCGGTCTAAAGGCCTTGCTCGCCCAGGTTCGTGGGCGAAGAGAAGGCTCTGGCCGCCAGCTTACCCCTGATGAAGAGAGTCGACTCCAGGCCATGTTGGTCGACAGGACACCTGACCAGCTGAAGCTGCAGTATGCCCTGTGGACGCGCAAGGCCGTCCAGGAGTTGATCAAGCTGGAAACCGGGAAGTGGGTGCCAATTCGCACCATCGGCGAATATCTGAAACGCTGGGGTTTCACCGTTCAGAAGCCCAAGAAGCAGGCCTATGAGCAGCGTCCAGCCGAAGTGAAGCGTTGGCTGGAGGAGGACTATCCAACCATTCATGACCGTGCCAAGGCCGAAGATGCCGAGATTTACTGGGGCGATGAGACCGGGTTGCGTAGCGATAGCCAGCATGTGCGTGGCTACTCACCTCAAGGCGTCACACCCGTCCTCCGGCTCAATGCGAGAAGGGCGACAATCAACCTCATTTCCGCCGTCACCAACCAGGGCAAGGTACGGTTCCGGTTTTTTGACGGCACCATGAATGCGAAAATTCTGATCGATTTCATGAAGCGCTTGATTCGTGATGCCAAGCGGAAGGTCTTCCTGATTCTGGACAACCTCAAGGTCCATCACGCCAAGATCGTCAAGGCCTGGCTGGCGGAGCATCGCGATGAGATTGAGGTGTTCTACCTTCCACCCTACTCGCCGGAGTTGAACCCAGATGAGTATCTGAACTGCGACCTCAAAGCCGGCGTGCATAGCGGTACTCCGGCGCGCAGCAGAGACCAGCTGAAGAGGAAGGCGATGTCTCACCTGCGGAAGCTTCAGAAGCTCCCGAGGCGAGTCGCGAAATACTTCAAAGCCCCGTCAATCCAATACGCCGGAGCATAGCTATTTTATTGCCGGGTTAATATCATCGCTCAGGCAGCGCCTCTGGATAGGTTTCAATCAGGTACGCCGCTTCTGGATCTTTCGCGGTTACCCATTGAGTCGGTGACCAACTCCACATTTTTCCCTCTGCCTACCGCGCTACCTCTCGACGCCGTCGTGAGATAACGCGGTGGCGCCTGGGCGTCAGGCGGCGTGGTGGCGCAGTACCCTGGCCTTGTCGGTGACGAAGGCGTCATACGCGAAGTCGTCCACGCTGAGCAGCTCCAGCACCCGGGCCTCCCGCTCGCGCATGAAGGTGGCGTCGTCTGCCGAGATCAGCCCCTTCTCCAGCGCGGCCTCCACGCGCTGCTCGGGATGCAGCGCCTCCGCGGGCAGCTCCCCTTTCGCATAGGCCTTGTTGACGGTGCGGTAGAGGGTCTCGGCGCGCTCCTGGGTGGCCAGCAGGGCGTTGTACTGCGCCAGGGGGTTCGCCTGTTCGCCGTCGTCGGCGCTCCAGGTGTTGGCCAGCAGCTTCTCGCGCAGGGCGCTGTCGCGAGAGACCGCCTGGGCGATGCTGCGGGCCAGGTCGTCATGGGGGCGCTTGAAGCGTTTGCCGCGTGGCATCACCACCCGGCGCAGCACGCCGGCGAGCAGCCGGTTGGGCAGGTTGTCGAAGAGCTCGTCCAGGGCCTGCTCGGCGCGGCCCAGCAGCAGCTGGCAGCTGTAGTGGAGCAGTGCCGACTCGCCTTCCACCTTGTCTCCCTCGTGCCATTGCTTGAGCACCATGGAGGCGAGGTAGAGGTTCGACAGCACGTCGCCGAGGCGCGCCGAGAGCATCTCGCGCAGCTTGAGGGTGGCGCCGAGGCTCGCCATGGCGGCATCGGCGCAGAGCCCGAAGCCGGCGGAGAGCCGCGCGATCTCCTGTGCGTAGCGCTGCGCCTCGCCATCGAAGGGCACCGCGGGCTTGCCGATCCCCAGCCCCTGGGTAAAGGCGCGGGCGGCGTTGCCGAAGATCAGGCCGGCGTGGCCGAAGAAGGCGCGGTCGAAGGCCTGGATATCGTCGGCATCCTTGGCGGCGAGTTCCTCGAGCACATAGGGATGGCAGCGGATCGCCCCCTGGCCGAAGATCATCAGGTTGCGGGTCATGATGTTGGCGCCTTCCACGGTGATCGCCAC
>Ga0194137_10002326_pt1 | contig 11240 bp, 12 predicted proteins | sample TARM_MetaG_T3_14_FD_134025 | JGI IMG/M metagenome (GOLD analysis project Ga0194137, IMG submission 134025) | Freshwater microbial communities from Pennsylvania, USA, analyzing microbe dynamics in response to fracking - TARM_MetaG_T3_14 (version 2) | ecosystem: Environmental > Aquatic >...
GAATGAAGCATTCAACAAGTTCATTACGACCGGGCTTCCGTTCGTCACGCTCAAGACGGCCTCGACGCTGGACGGCAAAATCGCAGCGAAAAGCGGAGACAGCCGGTGGATTACCGGACCGGAATCACGCGAGGCGGTCCATGCGCTGAGGCATCGCCATCAAGGCATCATGGTCGGGATCGGGACCGTGCTGGCCGACGACCCGTCGCTCAGCGCAAGACTGCCCGTGCCGGCGATCCAGCCGGTCCGAATCATCGTCGATTCGACGCTGAGGCTTCCGCCGAATGCGAAGCTGATGGATGGATCCGCCCCGGTCTTCGTGCTGGCGTCCGGCGCTGCCGACCCGGCAAAGCGGGCGGCTCTGGAAGCTGCCGGCGCCGAGGTGATCCTTTGCGGCAATGGCCGTACGGTCGACTTGAAGCAGGGGATGAAGCTGCTCGGCAAAAGAGAGATTGGCTCCATCCTTCTCGAAGGCGGGGGCAGGCTGAACGGCGCCATGCTGGAGAGGCGGCTCGTCGACCGGATCCGGCTGTTTTTCGCTCCGAAAATCATCGGCGGGGGAGCCGCTTCGCCGGGAAGCTTTGATTTCGGCGGGTTCCTGCGGATGGAAGAGGCGATAACTCTCGCGGATACGGAGCTGGAGCGGTTTGGAGACGATTGGTGCTTGTCCGGAGTGCCGCTGTACGAAAGAGGAGGAGGCTGAGCCATGTTCACCGGCTTGATCGAAGAAATAGGCACTCTGCATCGGGTGTCCCAGAGAGGCGAGGCGCTCTTGCTCACTATTGGAGCCTCCAAAGTTCTGGAAGGCGTCGGCCTCGGGGACAGCATTTCCGTCAATGGAGTGTGCCTGACGGTTACTTCCTGGGACAGTCGAAGCTTCAGCGTCGACGTCATGCCGGAAACGTACCGCCATACGAATCTGAAGGACCTACCGGCCGGCAGCCCCGTCAATCTGGAGCGGGCGATGGCGGCAGGAGGGAGGTTCGGAGGACATATCGTTCAAGGGCATGTGGACGGCACCGGCTTGATCACGCAGCGCAGGGTCGACGCCAACGCGGTCGTGTTCCGGATCAAGCCTCATGACGACGCGCTTATGCGGTATGTCATTCCCCAGGGATCCATTACGGTCGACGGGATCAGCCTCACGGTAACCGGTACGGACGGCGGAGGGCTCGACGTATCGATCATCCCCCACACATTGGGCCAGACGGTTCTTCAGCATAAGAAAGCCGGAGACACCGTCAATCTGGAAGGGGACATTCTCGGAAAATACGTGGACCACCTGCTTCATTACGGCAGCCGTTCCGTTTCCGGACCTTCTGCGCCGCGACCAGCTGGCGGTCTAAGCGCCGCCTTCCTTGCCGATAATGGATTTATTTGAGACGCCTGAAGGGAGAGGACAGTAGTGGAACACTTTGACCATCAAGAAGGACCGACACCGTTCGATACCGTCGAGGAAGCGATCCAGGAGCTGCTTGCAGGCAAGCCGATCATCGTCGTCGACGACGAGGACCGCGAAAACGAAGGGGATCTGATCGCGCTTGCCGACAAGCTGTCTCCGGCCGTCGTCAATTTCATGATTACGGAGGCCCGCGGACTCGTCTGCGTGCCGATTACGGCGGAGAGAGCCGAGGAGCTGGAGCTGCCTCCGATGGTGTCGCAAAATACGGACTATCACGGAACGGCGTTCACGGTATCCGTCGACCATATCTCCACGACGACCGGCATCTCCGCCCATGAACGCGCGGAGACGATCAAGGCGCTCGTCGACGGCAAGGCCAAGGCGGGCGACTTCCGCCGTCCGGGCCATATCTTCCCGCTGATCGCCAAGAACGGCGGAGTGCTGCGCCGGGCTGGACATACGGAGGCTGCGATCGATCTGGCCCGTCTTTGCGGCTCCAAGCCCGGAGCGGCGATCTGCGAAATCATCAAAGAAGACGGAACGATGGCCCGGCTGTCCGATCTGACCGCATTCAAGGAAAAGCACGGCTTGAAGCTCATTACGATTCAAGCCCTGATCCAGTACCGCCATCGCCGCGACAAGCTCGTCGAACGGGTAGTGGAGGTGAACATGCCGACCGACTTCGGCGTTTTCCGGGCCGTCGCCTATACCAATGAGACCGACGGGAAGGAGCATGTAGCCTTCGTGAAGGGAGAAATCGATCCGTCCAAGCCGACGCTTGTCCGCGTCCACTCGGAATGCTTGACGGGCGACGTCTTTCATTCGCGCCGTTGCGATTGCGGTCCGCAGCTGGCGGCGGCTCTCCGTCAGATCGAGGAAGCCGGCAGCGGCGTCCTTCTCTACATGAGGCAGGAAGGCAGAGGGATCGGGCTCATCAACAAGCTCAAAGCTTACAAGCTGCAAGAGCAAGGATTGGATACGGTAGAGGCAAACCTGAAGCTCGGCTTCGGGGCGGATCTGCGGGACTACGGCATCGGGGCCCAGATCCTGCGCGATCTCGGCATCGCCGAGATGCGCCTGATGACGAACAATCCCCGCAAAATCCGCGGCCTGGAAGGGTACGGACTGAGCGTTGTGGAGCGGGTGCCGATCCAGATGGAGCGCAACGAAAGCAATACGAACTATCTGAATACAAAAAAATCGAAGCTCGGCCATCTGTTGGAGTTTGAAATTTAAGCCGATTATCATAGAATAGAAAGGTGTGTTCGGTTCCATGACGAAATATTATGAAGGACATCTGGTCTCGCAAGGTCTTAAATACGGGGTTGTCGTCGGCAGGTTCAATGAATTCATCACAGGCAAGCTCCTGAGCGGGGCGCTGGATGCGTTCAAGCGCCATGGCGCCGGAGAAGACGAAGTGGAAGTGGCCTGGGTTCCGGGAGCGTTCGAGATTCCCTTGATCGCGCAGAAAATGGCGGAAAGCGGCAAGTACGATGCGGTCATTACGCTAGGGGCTGTCATTCGGGGTTCAACGCCCCACTTCGACTACGTCTGCAGCGAGGTAGCCAAAGGGGTGGCGGCCATCAATCTCAAGACCGGGATTCCGACCATATTCGGCGTCCTGACCACGGATTCCATCGAACAGGCCGTGGAACGGGCCGGAACAAAGGCGGGCAATAAAGGATGGGAAGCGGCGACAGCAGCCATCGAGATGGCGAATCTGACCCGATCCATCCAGGGCTGAGCAAGGAACCGGCCTTGCCGGCGCAACGTTCCGCCGTCCGGTACACATGCTGACGAGCGGGACGACTAGACGGAGGGTGAAGCGGCATGTCCGTGCACTACAAACTGGAGTCATTTGAAGGGCCGCTGGATCTGCTGCTTCACTTGCTCGACAAGGAAGAAATCGAAATCTACGACATACCGGTAAGCCGAATTACGGACCAGTATATGGACTATCTTCATGCGATGCAGGAGATGGAGCTGGATGTGACGAGCGAGTTTCTCGTCATGGCCGCCACCCTGCTCGCGATGAAGAGCGGCCAGCTGCTGCCGAGGCCGCCGGTCATGGAGGAATACGAAGAGTACTGGGATGAGGACGAAGGCCTTGACCCGCGGGATGAGCTCGTGCTCAAGCTGGTGGAATACCGCAGGTTCAAGCAGCTTGCCGAGCAGCTTCGCGACCGCGAGATGGCCAGAAGCCTCGTGTACAGCAAGGAGCCGGAGGACCTGACTCCTTATTTGAAGGAAGACGACACCCATCCTCTGGAAGGGCTTGACCTGACCGACCTCATGGCCGCCTTCCGCAAAGCTCTGCGCAAGGCCGTACGCCGCAGCGCCGTCGCTACGGTGCACAGGGACGAGATCAGCGTAAAGGACCGCATCCGGGACATCTCGGAGCTGCTGCGCGAGCATGAGACCGTCCGCTTCTCCCGGCTGATCGGCGGCGGTCTGGAGCGCCATGAGATCGTCGTGACGTTTCTGGCCATTCTGGAGCTGATGAAGATGAAGCAGGTCCGCGTGTTCCAGAACAGCCTGTTCGACGATATTGTCATCCATTGGAGAGGGGAAACGTCTGAAAGTGATGTATCAGCAACTGAAATCGATTATTGAGGGACTCCTGTTCATGGCAGGAGACGAGGGACTTAACGCCCGGCAGCTGGCGGATATCATGGAGATCGACGCCAAGGCCGCGGCGGACATCGCCCGCTCTCTCCAGGCGGATATGGAGAAGGAGGGGAGGGGAATCCGCATCGCCGAAGTGGCCGGGGCATTCCGGTTTACGACCCACCCCGGCCATGCGGCCTACTTCGAGCGGATGGCTTACAGTCCGACGCGGTCGAGCTTGTCCCAGGCGGCGCTTGAAACGCTGGCAATCGTAGCCTACCGCCAGCCGATTACGAGGGTGGAGATCGAGGAGATCAGAGGGGTCAAAAGCGAGAAGGCGATCCAGACTCTGGCCGCCAAGGACCTGATCGAAGAGAAGGGCAGAGCCGAGCAGATCGGCAGGCCGATCCTGTACGGGACGACCCGTTCCTTCCTCGACCACTTCGAGCTGTCTTCCCTGGAGTCTCTGCCCGAGCCTTCCTCCGTCAGCCCCGATACGGATCTGGACGAGCAGACCCAGCTTCTGTTCGATCGGCTTGAGCAGCGCCAGATGACGATCGACGATACGGAGTCCGAAGGCACTGCATGACGGAAATGACAAAAAAGATCGGCTTCCGCCGGTCTTTTTTGTCATTTTTGGGCATGCTAGCCATAGGCGCGGCCGCTGAAGAACAGCCAAGGCTGCCCTCAAAGGTGGTGCGAACATGCTTGGCTACCCCTATGGCTGGCTTCCGGCGCTCGTTCTGCTTGCAATCGCCGTCACCTCTGTTTGGCTGGCTCCGCTGCGGATCCGGGCGGAGTTCGAACGAACAGGCAAGGATGACAATATCGCCGTTGAATTCCGGACCTTGTTCGGGCTTCTCCATTACAAGTGGTCCGTTCCGTTCATCCGCCTGACCGGCGGCGGTGTCGATGTCCGCAACCAAACCAACCTGGACGAGGGCGTCCTGGACACGGAGACACGCAGAGACGGCAAGGTTACGATGGAGAGCGTGAACAAGTGGATTGAGCGGGCCAAACGGATTCTGAGGCAGACAGACGATCTGACCGGACTTGCCCGCCATACGCTTTCGAGGGTGGAGGTGCGGAAATGGGAATGGAATTCCGCCATCGGAACCGGCGATGCGGTATGGACCGCAATGGCTACGGGGATGATATGGTCCATCAAGTCGACCCTTCTCGGCGCGCTCTCGCAGCTAACCCGGCTCAAAACCAAGCCCTCCGTCACGGTCCAGCCCGAATACCGCGGCGCAGGGTTCACAACGAGTTTTTTGTGCATAGCCCAAATCCGCTTTGGTTATGCTATCCTTGCCGGACTGCAGCTGCTTGTCCGGATGAAGAAAACGGGAGGAGGCGTCAGACTATGGCAGAACATCCTATTCAAGGCTTAATGCAAACCGCCATGGAGAACATCAAGGAAATGGTGGACGTCAACACGATCGTCGGCGATCCCGTGCAGACGCCGGACGGCAGCGTCATCATGCCGATCAGCAAGGTCGGCTTCGGTTTTGTCGCGGGAGGAAGCGATATCCGTTATGACGGAGCAGACAACAGCGCCCATTCCCACACGGAGGGAAGCTCGGCGAACATATCGCTGCCATTCGGCGGCGGCAGCGGCGGCGGGGTATCCATCACGCCGATTGCGTTTCTGGTCGTAGGCAGCCATGGCGTCCGCGTCGTGCCGCTAGACAACCAGACGCATCTGGTCGAAAGAGTCATCGATTCGGTGCCGCAGGCATTCGAGAAGATTACCGGCATGTTCCGCAGCAACAACGGGACAGAGCGTGTGGAAAGCACTCTTATCGACACCGATCATCTCATTTGATTTCCGGGCCAATAGGCCTTACCGCTGCCCGCGAGACGGGCAGTTTTTTTTCTTGGAAGAGAGCTTGTTCATAATTGAGGGACAAGACACATAATCTATCAACAGGGAGTCGGCCTTTGGCTGATCCTTTCAAGGAGGATGTACGAATTGAAGGAAATATCGGCATTCAAAACGTGGGCCGCGGTGCTGATGTCCTGCGCTCTTGTCCTTGCAGTCCAGACGGGAGCGGCAGCGGCCGAGCCCGCTCCATTGTCCACCAGCGCCAAGGCCAGCGCGCTGATCGACGTGCAGTCCGGCAGAATTCTGTACAGCGAGTCGGGCGACGATCCGATGCTTATCGCCAGCCTGACCAAGATCATGACCGCGATCACCGCCATCGAAGAAGGCAATATCAAGGATACGGTTACGGTAGGTCCGCGTGCCGTCGGCAAGGAAGGATCTTCGATCTATTTGCGCCTGGGCGAGAAAATGAGCCTGCACAATATGCTGTACGGCCTGATGCTCCGCTCCGGCAACGATGCCGCCACAGCGATTGCGGAGCATGTCGGTGGTTCGGAGGAAGGCTTCGTCCGCATGATGAACGAGAAGGCGGAGTGGATCGGGCTGGAGCATTCGAATTTCGAAAACCCGCATGGACTGGACCAGAAGGGCCATCTCTCCACGGCGAACGATCTTGCCAAGCTTTCCGCCTATGCCCTGCACAATCCGGTGTTCGCGGACATCGTCAAGACCAGAATCCGCAAAGCTCCGAACCCCAACGATCCGTGGGACTACAGCTGGGCGAACAAAAACAAGATGCTGGCCTTCTATGAAGGCGCGGACGGAGTCAAAACCGGCTATACGAAAGCAGCTCTGCGCTGCCTGGTCAGCTCGGCGACCCGGGGCGGCCAGCAGCTTGCGGCTGTCACCCTCAACGACCGGGACGATTGGAAGGATCATCAGAACATGCTCGATTGGGGATTCCAGCATTACCCTTTGCGCCAGATCGCCAAGAAAGGCGAGGCTGTCCAGGGCTATCCCCTGGCTTCCGGGAGAAGCTTCAGCTACCCGCTTGCCGAGGGCGAGGAAGCCGGACTGAGCGCGAAGCTTGTTCTGCTGGACTCCGCGAAGCAGCCGACGCGTTATGCTCTCGGAGAACGAGGCAGGCTGGAATGGTCGCTGGAAGGCAAGCCGATCGGCGGGTCTCCCGTCTATGATGCGGGCAGCCCGAGGCTCGGAATGCCAGACAGGCCTGCCGGTTCGTTCCGGCCGGGCGGCATGTTCCCGACCCGCTCCGAGAGATTCGCGGCAGCGCTCAAGAAGACGGAAGAGGTATTGTTCGGCAAGTAGAGCGGAAGGAGCTGATGCCGGTTGGTCAACTGGATCTGGCTGTTTTTCATCGTGGTCAGCATCGCGGCGGCGGCATTCACAGGCAGGATGGACCAAGTCACGCAGGCGGCATTCGACGGAGCCAAAAACGGAGTGACGATCTGTTTCGGGCTGATCAGCATTCTCGTCTTCTGGATGGGACTCATGAGAATTGCCGAGGACGCTGGGCTGCTGAAACGGCTGGCCAAGCTGCTCAGCCCTCTCGTCCGCCTGCTGTTCCCGGATGTGCCGAGCGGGCATCCGGCCCTCGGCTATATCATGAGCAACATGAGCGCCAACATCCTCGGACTCGGCAATGCCGCCACGCCGATGGGAATCAAGGCGATGCAGGAGCTGCAGAAGCTCAATCCGAGGCCAGACACGGCCAGCCCGGCGATGTGCACCTTGCTTGCGCTCAATACATCCAGCATCACGCTCGTGCCTACGACTCTGATTGCAATCCGGATGAACTACGGCTCGGCGAATCCGGCGGAGATCGTCGGGACGACGCTGGCCGCTACCGCTGTCGCGACTGCGGCCGCCATCGCCCTGGACCGCTGGTATAGGCGCAAGCAGCCGCCGGCGGAGCTCATGCCCCCTGCCTATCCGCATGACAACGGGCTTCGTTCCAGCGGCAGGAGCCGCTCCTCCGGCACGGCGCCGCCCGGCGCTGCCCGGCCTCCGGCGTAAACAACGGGAAGGGGAGACATGCCATGCTGCAGATGATCAATATTCTATCCGCCTGGATGATCCCCGCGATCATCGCCTTCATCCCGCTCTACGGCGCCTACCGCAAAGTTCCCGTCTACGAGACGTTCACGGAGGGGGCCAAGGAGGGCTTCGGCACGGCGATCGGCATCATCCCCCATCTTGTCGGCATGCTGGTCGCGATCAGCATGTTCCGTGCTTCGGGAGCGATGGATGTCATCGTAGGCTTCATCCAGCCTCTGCTCGGAAAGGCCGGCATCCCGGGAGAGGTTCTTCCGCTGGCCTTCCTGCGTCCGCTTACCGGCGCCGGCTCGCTCGCCTTCACGGCCGACCTGATCCAGACCTATGGACCGGACAGCATGATCGGAAGAATCGCCTCCACGATTCAAGGAAGCACGGATACGACGCTGTACGTCTTGACGGTTTATTTCGGAGCGGTCGGAATCCGCAAAACCCGTTATGCCCTGAAAGTCGGCTTGGTTTCCGATCTGGTCGGTTTTCTCGCGGCGGTGTTCATCTGCCTGTACATATTCAACTGAGCCGCGACGTTTGCCCAGCGTACCCTAGATCAAGCCTGCCCCTCCTGAGGGCAGGCTATTTTGCGCATGGGGCAGCATGGCTCCGCCCGGCTTGTGCTTTTGTCCTGCAATCGGTATGATGAGGGGTGAGGTGAAGGAAGTGGAACGTTTACAGAAAATCCTGGCCGCTGCCGGCGTGGCATCGCGCCGCAAATGCGAGGAGCTCATTACGAGCGGGGCGGTCGAGGTCAACGGGATCGTCGTCAAGGAGCTCGGCACGAAAGCCGATCCGGCCAACGACATCATTGCCGTCAAGGGCAAGCCGATCGCATCCGAAAAAAAAGTTTATTTGATGCTCAACAAACCGAAAGGCGTCATTACGAGCGCTTCGGACCCGAAAGGACGCAAGATCGTCAGCGACTTCCTGCCCGGCATCAAGGAGAGGGTATACCCCGTAGGCCGGCTGGACTATGATACGGAAGGACTGCTGCTGCTTACGAACGACGGCGAGTTCGCCAACCTGCTGACGCATCCGAGCCACCACGTGCCGAAAACGTATTTGGCGACCGTGAAGGGCGTGCCGCACGGAACCGCGCTGGAGAAGCTGCAGAACGGCATCAAGCTGGAGGATGGGATGACCGCTCCCGCGGAGGTCGAGTATCATGACGTCGACATGGACAGCAAGCAGTCCACCGTCCAGATTACGATCTACGAGGGACGCAACCGGCAGGTGCGCCGCATGTTCGAGGCGGTGGGACATCCCGTAACGCGCCTGAAGCGGGTCAAGTTCGGCCATCTTGGGCTGGAGAACATGCAAAGGGGCAAATTCCGTCATCTGACGGTCTCCGAAATCAAGGAGCTTATCGACGCGGCGAACAGCAAGTCACATAAAGTTCATAAAAAGTAAGAGGCAGCCTGCTGCTGGAAACTTTTCCGCGCTATAATGAATGATAAGAAACGCTTTCATTAGGATGGTGAACATCATGAGGGGCTCTGCCCGCAGACCCGTTCAAATCATAATCCTTCTCGGCGTCTTGCTCCTGGGCGGTTACGCCATCGGCAAGACGCTGTTTGCGTCGAAGGAAGGCTTGCCGTCGCCTGGCGACACGCCGCCGGCCTTCACGCTGTCCACTCTTGACGGCAGGACGGTCTCCCTGGAGGAGTACAAGGGCAAGCCCGTCGTGCTCAATTTCTGGGGGAGCTTCTGTCCTCCATGCGTCAAGGAAATGCCGGAGTTCGAGCGTCAGTACGAGAAGTGGAAGGGAGAAGGCCTGGAAATTCTGGCCGTCAACCTGAGCGAGGACAATCTGACCGTGCAGAATTTCGTCGCCGGCATGGGGCTAACCTATCCGATCCTGCGAGATGTGGACAAGGACACGGAGCGGCGGTACAAACTCAGGCAGTATCCGACCACGTTCTTCATCCGTCCGGACGGCAAGATCGGGGAAGTGTACGCCGGAGGAATGAAGGAAGCGGACATCGACGAGCGCGTGCAGCGGCTGCTCAAGGACTGAGGTCCATTCGCCGCAGCTTCGCAGCACACAGCTTCATGACAGGGGGATACATCGGTGTTCCAAAACACCAAATGCGAATGCGGCCATCAAAACCCGACCGGCACTGTGTTGTGCGAGGCTTGCGGCAAGCCGCTCGACGAGAAGGAAGCCGGCGGCACCGACCTGCTGGAGATGCGCTACGACGGAGCGGCACGCCGTTCCCAGAAAGCCGATCCATCGATCATCGACCAGGTCTGGAATTTCTTCTCTTCCGTCAAGATCGCCGTTTATCTGATCATCATCACGCTGATCGGGGCATCGCTGGGCACGATCTATCCGCAGGAGGATATATTCCTCTCGAACATGGACATGGCTGCCTATTACAAGGATACATACGGAACGCTCGGCAGCATCTATTACAAGCTGGGACTGTCGCATACATACGAATCCTGGTGGTTCATCCTGCTGCTCGTCATGATCGGCACCTCGCTCGTCATCTGCAGCCTCGACCGGGTACTGCCTTTATACCGGGCGCTCAACAAGCAGCAGATCCGCAAGCACGAATCGTTCCTGCAGCGGCAGAAGGCCGTCTATACGGGGGCAACCGACAACGGAGAGGAATTCATCGCCTTATTCGCGAAGCAGGCCAAGAAGCGTCACTACAAGGTGACGAGGACCGAAGACGCCCTGCTGGCGGAGAAGAGCCGCTTCAGCCGCTGGGGACCGTACATCAATCATATCGGCCTCATCGTTTTTCTGCTGGCGGTGCTTGCAAGAGCGATTCCGAGCTGGCAGCTGGACGAGTATGTGACGGTGCCGGAAGGGGATACGGTGAGGATCGAGAATACGGACTTTTTCGTCAAGAACGAAAAGTTCACGGTCCAGTACTACAAGGACGAGGAGCTGCCTGCCGAGCTGCGGGGAACGAACCGCGCCAAGCTGTACCGGACCGATGCGGTCCTATACCGCTGCCTGGCGGACTGCGGTCCGTCGTCGCCGGAACCGAAGCTGGAGCAGGTGGCTTCCCATGACATCGAGGTGAACAGCCCTTTGGAATACAAGGGGCTCAAGCTGTACCAGTTCGACTATGACAGCACTCCTGTCCTGCGCGAGGTCAGCCCCATGCTGATCGACAAGCAGACCGGCAAGCAGTACGGTCCGTTCAAGCTGGCGATGAAAAATCCGCAGACCAGCTACGAGCTCGGGCCCTACAAGCTGGAGCTGAGGCAGAACTTCATGGAGTTCGCCATCGGCGAGGACGGCAAGCCGATCACCAAGTCGAGGGATCCGAAGGCGCCGGCGTTCATCTTCCTCATCAAAGGACCCGGGCTGTCGGAGGA
>Ga0194137_10002328_pt1 | contig 11234 bp, 9 predicted proteins | sample TARM_MetaG_T3_14_FD_134025 | JGI IMG/M metagenome (GOLD analysis project Ga0194137, IMG submission 134025) | Freshwater microbial communities from Pennsylvania, USA, analyzing microbe dynamics in response to fracking - TARM_MetaG_T3_14 (version 2) | ecosystem: Environmental > Aquatic >...
ATCATCTACAAGCAGCGCCGCGAGGTGCTGTTCTCGGACAACATCCGCGATATCGTCATGGATATGGTCAAGCCGGTCATCGACCGCATCGTCGAAGCCCACTGTCCGAAGGAAGAGGTTCCGGAGAACTGGGATCTTCAAGCCATCGTGGATTATGCCGAAGCGACCTTCCTCAACGAGGGAGCCGTCACGAAGGAAGATCTGTGGGGCAAGGAGCCGGAGGAGATTTCCGAATTCCTGTTCGGCAAGCTGACGGCGCTCTACGACGAGCGCGAGGAAGCCATGGGCAGCGAGACGATGCGCGAATTCGAGAAGGTCATCGTGCTGCGCGCCGTGGACAGCAAGTGGATGGATCATATCGACGCCATGGACCAGCTGCGCCAGGGCATCCATCTTCGCGCTTACGGCGGCACGGACCCGCTTCGCGAGTACCAGTTCGAAGGCTTCGAGATGTTCAAGGAAATGATCGACACCATCCAGGAAGAAGTTACGAAATACATCATGAAGGCCCAGGTCGAGCAGAACCTGGAGCGCCAGGAAGTCGTCAAGGGCCAGGTCGTGGAAATGGGCGGCAGCAGCGAAGGCCGCGAGCAGCGTCCGGCCAAGCGCGAGGAGCGCATCGGCCGCAACGATCCTTGCCCATGCGGCAGCGGCAAGAAATACAAGCTCTGCCACGGCAAGTAAGGAACTCCGCAACTGCTCAGGCTCTGCGTGCAGCTGCTCAGGCGCTGCCACGGCAAGCAAGGAACTCCGCAGCTGTTCAGGCTCTGCCTCGGCAAACAGCCGAGTCGGCAGCGCGTCCAGGCTGACTGGAACGCATGATGGCTGTGAACCGCAAGGCAGGATGACTGTGCCTGGCGGGCAGCAGTCCCAACAGCATGAGAGGCCGGGAGAGACGCGCCGTACGCGCCCGCTCCCGGCTCCTGTCATGAATAGACGAAAATTTGAGGTGAAGCATTGTCATGATCGACGTAACGGTTAAGCAAGACCTACGCGAGGCGGCAAAGCGGCTCCAAGCTCTCAGGGGGTCTCTTTGACTTAGATCTCAAACAAGAGATCATAGCCAACTATGAAGAGAAGATGACCGCTCCCGATTTCTGGGACGACAACGAGAAGGCGCAGAAGGTCATCGCCGAAATGAATGCGGTCAAGTCCGTCGTAGAGCTGTACGACAGGCTCGCTTCCCAGCAGGAGGATCTGGAAACGCTGCTGGAGCTGGCCGGCGAGGAAGAGGATGAATCTCTCGATGCCGAGCTGACGGATGGCGTGGCCGACCTGATGGGCAAGATCGCCGACTTCGAGCTGCAGCTGCTGCTCAACCAGCCGTATGACAGGCTCGATGCGATTCTGGAACTGCATCCGGGGGCCGGCGGCACGGAGTCCCAGGACTGGGGCCAGATGCTGTACCGCATGTACACGCGCTGGGCCGAGAAGCACGGCTACAAGGTGGAGCTGCTGGATTACTTGCCCGGCGACGAAGCCGGCATCAAGAGCGTCACGATTTCCATCAAGGGCCACAATGCGTACGGATACCTGAAGGCGGAGAAAGGCGTGCACCGGCTCGTGCGGATTTCCCCGTTCGACGCATCTGGCCGCCGTCATACCTCCTTCGTCTCCTGCGACGTCATGCCGGAGATCGAGGATGATATCGAGATCGAGATCCGTCCGGAGGACCTCAAGGTCGACACGTACCGCTCCAGCGGCGCCGGCGGCCAGCACGTCAACAAGACGGAATCCGCGATCCGGATCACCCACCTTCCGAGCGGGATCGTCGTGGCTTGCCAGACGCAGCGCTCCCAGATCCAGAACCGCGAGCAGGCGATGAAGATGCTCCGCTCCAAGCTCTACGAGCGCAAGATCGAGGAGCAGCAGAAGCATCTGGCCGAGATTCGCGGGGAGCAGTCGGATATCGCCTGGGGCAGCCAGATCCGCTCTTATGTCTTCCATCCGTACAGCATGGTCAAGGACCATCGCACCTCGGTGGAGACGGGCAATGTCGGCGCCGTCATGGACGGCGATCTCGATGCTTTCATCAACGGCTATTTGCGCCACCAGATCAGGCATCAGCCGGAAGCCTGAGGGCAAGCGAGGCACGGCGCTTCGGCACGCAGCGAATAGAAGCACGGAAGAGTTCCAACACTGGATACAGTGTGGAACTCTTTTTCGCGCGGAATGAAATCATGCTCTGCGTTACCGCGGCAGAGCAGGGGAAATCGGCTTCTGGGAAGCCGGACTCTCCACGCGGCCAGCGGAGTTAGAGAGGGGAAAACTCGTGAGCAACAGGAACGAAGGGTCATCGAGGGAAAAGCAGATAAGCGCGGAACGCGGCAAGAGCCGCAAGACCCGCCGCATGACGAAACCGCTCATCAATCATCCCGTCACAAATACGCTGCTGCTGCTCGCAGGAGCGTTTATCATCGCCATCAGCTTCAACTGCTTCCTGCTCCCCAACGGGGTCGCTTCCGGAGGCGTATCCGGGATATCGGTCATTATCCAGCATTTATACGGCATCACGCCCGCATATACGCAGTGGGCGCTCAATATACCGCTGTTTTTCGCGGGACTGCTGCTGCTGGGCCGCCGCTTCGCCCTGCAGACTTTGTTCGGCTCGGCAATCATGCCTCTATTCGTTCTGCTGACGGCGCACTGGGGCGCTCCGACGAACAATCCGCTGCTGGGATCGATCTATGGAGGAATCGGCGTCGGACTTGGACTCGGACTGGTGTTCAAAGGACGCGGCTCTACGGGCGGCACGGATCTCGCGGCTCAAATCCTGCACCGGTACTCGGGGCTGACGCTCGGCTTGTCCGTCGCTTGCCTGGACGGCCTTGTCATCGCTGCAGCGGGATTGTTCCTCTCGCCGGAGAATGCGCTGTACGCGCTGATCGGCTTGTTCGTGACGACGAAGACGATCGACATCGTGCAGACGGGACTCGCCCTATCCAAGGTCGCGTTCATCATCAGTTCCCGCGCGGAAGAGCTGGCGGACGCCGTGCTGCATGATCTCGACCGCGGGCTGACGCGCCTGGACGCGCATGGTGGCTACACGGGGGATGCGCGCACGGTGCTGATGGTCGTCGTCAGCCAGAACGAGGTTTCCGAGCTGAAGCGGCTCGTCCAGACGGTCGATCCCGAAGCCTTTGTCATCATCAGCCATACGGCGGAGGTGCTGGGACGCGGGTTCAAGCTGGAGTAATCCAGAGCAACCTGGAGCAATCCGGAGTAATCGGGCACAGATTTCGGAATAATCGGGCACAGATAAGGGAAGGAAATCAATATCGAGCACTTTTTCGAGCAGCGGCTGGATCCGACCGGATTCTCCGCCCGCTAGGGAAAGTGTTTTTTTATTTCCCGGATTCCATTAAGGGAACTCGTCGAAATTTCTAAGAAAATGTTAAAAACCTGGTCAACAGATTATTAAGCCTTTCCAGGGACAATGGGTGAAACGACCGCGAGAGTGTCGCTCGGTCAAGTGCCGAGCCAGGGAAAGGGGAAGCAGAATCAAATGAAAGTCGTCGCCTTTGAACGGGATCAAAAGAAGAGCAGCCCAAAGATCGTTCTCCTTCTGCTTCTGGCCGTCGTCGGCCTGGGGGCTTTCCTGCGAATGGACTTCGTGCTGTCGGTCAGCCACAAGGTCAGCCACGACACGGTCAACTATGACATCATGGTCAGGCAGCTGCTTGAAAAGGGAATCTACGCCTACAAGAGCGGGGAGTCCAATGCTCAGGTTACTCCGGGATATCCGCTCTTCATGGCGGCTGTATACAAGGCGGTGGACTACCGCGTTCACGATCCTTATCCGTGGATCCGCTGCATTCAAGCGCTGCTGAGCACGGCGATGCTCGTGCTTATGTACCGGCTCGGCTCGATGCTGGCAGGAAGATGGGCCGGCTTGCTGGCCGCCTTCCTGGGCGCCGTGTACCCCGCCTTCATTTGGACGACGGGAGGCATCCTGACGGAGACGCTGGCCGCTTTTCTGTTGGTGCTTTACGTCTATGTCCAGCTTCTCGCTTACCGGACACAGCGGAAGCTGCCGATGCTGCTGGCCGGGGCTTCGCTTGGACTCGCCGTATTGACTCGGCCGGAGTTTTTGCCGCTGTTCGTCCTTGTCCACCTGCTCTTCCTGCTGTGGAGCCGAAAGTGGAAGCAGACGCTGCTTCAATTCGTCATCTGCGGTGCCGGGCTGGCGCTCGTGCTTGCTCCATGGGTCGTACGCAATGCTGTCGCGCTGCATGAGCTCGTTGTCGCCTCCACCCAGGTAAATCCGTTCGCGGCCGGAACCTATCCGGACAAGAACTACGAGGACGGACTCGTGGACAGGCATGGCAAAACGCAGATGGAGGTAGCAAAGGAACGGCTTCGCATCGGATTCACGGAGCATGCATGGACCTATGTGAAGTGGTATACCGTCGGCAAGCTCAAGTACACCTACGGCCGGATGTTCTATGGAAGCGGACATACGCCGTTGTACCCCGTCATGCCGGCTGCGATGCGGTATGTCTATCATCTGGCGATCATCTGGGCCGGGGTGCTGGCCGGCGCCGCGATGGTGATCGGCCGCAGCTGGAGGCATCCCGCGGCGCTGCCTGCCCTCCTGCTCGCCGCGATGTCGGCGCTCCGGCTGCTGTTTGTCCCGGAGTACCGGTACAACTTTACGGCGATGCCGTTTTTTATCGTGCTCGACAGCGCAGCGGCTGTCATGGCCGTCCAAGCCCTGCGCCGCCGGCAGGACAATCGGATGAACAAGCCGCATGGCAAAGGAGGGATTGACGATGGAAAGACGGCAGGCGCATGAGTCCAAAAAGAAAGCGGACGTGCTGGTCATCGTCCCGGCCTACAACGAGGCTGCCGGGATCAGGGGCACGATCGTGTCCATCCGGCGGCTGGCCCCTTATGCCGACATCGTCGTCGTCAACGACGGCTCCGCGGACGACACCGGCTGCCAAGCCGAGATGGAGGGCGTGCCGGTGCTGAATCTCGGCTGCAACCTCGGCATCGGCGGGGCGGTGCAGTCGGGATACCGTTACGCGGAGGAGAACGGTTATGCCTATGCGGCGCAAATCGACGGCGATGGCCAGCACAACCCCGCCGACCTGGCCGCTCTGCTGCAAGCGATGAGGGAGCGGGGAGCCGATATGGTCGTCGGTTCCCGTTTCATCGAGAGAAGAGGCTTCCAATCCACCTTCGCCCGCAAGCTCGGCATCACCCTGCTTGCCCGCCTGGCATCGGCTCTGACGGGACAGCGGATCACCGATCCGACCTCGGGGTACCGTCTTTGCGGGCGCAGAGCCATTGCTTTATTCGCCCGGGAATATCCGGTGGACTACCCGGAGGTGGAGGCTCTTGTGCTTCTGGACAATCACCGCGGCTCCTTCATCGAGGTGCCGGTCGTCATGTCGGAGCGTCAGGGAGGCGTCTCCAGCATATCGGCGATGAAGTCGGCCTATTACATGGCCAAGGTCATCCTGGCCGTGCTCATGACCAAGACGAAAAAGAAGCGCGACTGGAGCATCGGATATGGGAACTGAATTTTATTGGATCAGCTTTGCAGTCAGTCTTGGCTTTGTATGCACCATCCTGCTGCTCATCCGCAGGCGCAAGCTGCGGGAGCAGTATGCCATGCTGTGGCTGCTGCTGGGGACGGGGATGACGGCGCTCTCCCTGTTTCCCGGACTGCTCGACGGCCTCGCGGAACGGATTCATGTCGTGTACGCTCCTTCCTTGCTGTACTTCATCGGACTCATGGGGGTTCTGTTCCTGCTTCTGCATATGACGATGGCCCTCTCAGCCCTGACCCAGAAAACGATCACCTTGACCCAATCGGCCGCGCTCCGGCAGGAGCAGGTCAGGCGGCTGGAGCGGCGGGTGGAGGAGCTGGAAGGGGCTATGCAGCATCCCGCACAAAAGGAGATGACGTGATGGCCTACCTGCTGCTTCTCTTCAACATCCTGTGTCTGGTTGCGGGACAGACGATCTGGAAGCTCGGACTGGATCGGACCGGAGGGCTGGGAACGGACAATCTCCTTCAGGTTCTGTTGTCTCCGCTTATCCTCGCGGGCATCGCCCTCTACGGCATCGCCACGGTTCTGTGGCTGGCCGTGCTGTCGAGGCTTCCCCTCAGCGCAGCTTATCCGCTGCAAAGTCTGGCCTATGTGCTCGGCCTCCTGCTGGCATGGCGGCTGTTCGGGGAGGCCGTTCCGCCGAACAGATGGATCGGATGCGGCATTATCGTGGCCGGCGTCCTGGTGATCGGCGTCAAGTAAACCAAAGGAGTTGTGGATTTGAAAGGGAAAATGATGTTCTTGGCCTTTGCGCTGGCCGCGTCCGTACCGGTTCCGGCCGAGACGCCTGCGGCATCCGCAGCATATGCAGCAGCATCAGGAGCTGCGTCCGAGCTCGGCTTAACGGCCGACGGATCGAGGACGTCGGAGGCAGCGCCGCCGACCGCTCCTTCAAGCGAAGGAGCGGCGGCAAGCGCGGCGCCGGATCCGGCCGCTGCCGCCGAGTTATCGCCGGGAGCGGCATTGCCGAGCCCATCCTCGGATGCTTCCCCGCCAAGCGAGTCTCCAACGAGCAACGCCTCGTCGAGCAACGCCTCGCCAAGCATGCCCGTCCCGCCATCCGGCGATCTGCTGCTGTACATGAACAGCGCCCGCATGGAGCAGGGAAGCAAGGCCTACACGGCAGCCAGGCCGCTCGCCGTCAAAGCCGGAGTCTCCTATGGAAGCCTGCGCTCGCTGGCGGAACGTCTCGGCTTCAGCGTCGCGTACGTCCCCGCCAAGAAGGAGACCGTCGTCCGCAAGGCGGGGCTGGAGGCCCGTTTCACGAACAAGAGCAAGTATTATACGGCCAACGGCATCCGGACGCTGATGAAAGGGGCGGCTTATACGGACAAAGGCGTCTTTATGGTGCCGCTCACCTCGATCACGGCCGCGCTGCAAATTCCTTACACGGTCGATCAGCGCTCGCATACGATCACACTCAAGCAGGCTGCCGAACCGGCGGCATCGTTTACCGTTCAAGCTGGCGACATTATCGCCGGCGAAACCCGGGTTCAATACAAGGCGCGAGCCTCTTCCCCGTCCAATCTCCAGATCGTGCAGGAAAAATGGGAAGGACGCCAGGAGGTGTTCGCAGAGCCGGGCATTTATCCCGTCACCTATCAGGTTCAGGATGCCGCGGGGAGATGGAGCAAGCCCTATACCCTTTCCATAACCGTAACAAGCCCCAACATTCCTCCTGTGGCAATGTTCAGCACCGACAAGAAGGAGTACCGCATGGGAGAGCCGGTCGTCATTGCCGACGAAAGCACCGATGAAGAAAATGCCATCATGGACCGCCAGTGGACGGGGAAGCAGGCGGCTTACTTCCGGCCCGGCCCAGTGACAGTGTCGCTGACGGTGACCGACAAGCATGGAGCTGCCGCCGCATTTTCGCAGGAAATCCTGATTACGGACGAAACGCTGTATGCCGAGGATGAGTTCAACCGCCTGTTCACGCCCGTCGGCTCCAATTTTCCCATCGACGGAACGTCCGTGAAGAACATGGAGCTGCTGCCTTTTACATACGATACCGAGCCCTATACGCTCTTCCGCTCTACCGGTCCGGAATCCATCCGGGAGGAAGGGGTACTGTACCAGGACGTCATCGACGGCCCCGCAAGGATTCTGCTTCACCACAAAAACACAATGGGACCCAAGCTGAAAATCTACATGCTCGCAAGCAATCCGAACCCTCGGCCGGCAACGCTCTTCATCGAAAGCTCCGGAATGGCAGGTCCGACTCCTTACGGCGAAATAGCGGGCCAGATGTCGCTGCAGCGCTACTTCGCTTCGATCGCATCCGGCTCTGCCGCGCGGGAGCTGGTGCTGGCTCCGGGCGAAACGCGCCTCCTGTTCCAGGAGATAGGCCAGAACGCCCTCAGCCAGGGCGATATCGTCACGTTCCAGGGAGAGGTGGCCAGCGACAGCGCCGTCAAGTACACCTCTCTGGTCGTCAAAGCGGATCGGGATCCTCTGACCGCTCTACCCAGCCTGCCGTTTCTGGATCCGAACCAGTCGATCGTCAGAGGGACCTTTGCAGATTCCACCCGGATATTCGATTATGCGCCTGTCGTGGGGACGACCCCTGCCAGGATCTATCTGACCGACAATAATGCCGATCCCTTCCAGACCGGCTATGACGGCATCAAAGGGACGCCGGCGACGAACTCCGGCAATTACGGAGTGCTGTACAAGATCGTTCTGGAGCGCGTGGCTCCCCATACGCTGCTGACCTTCAATCCGCGCGGAGGCCTGTTCCGCGGCTCGGCGCTGGTCAACGGCTCGGTCGTCACGTTCTCCCATCTGGGAGCGGCCTCTGCAACCGATCAGAACAGCGTTCTCTACCGGACGGGAGCAGGCGAGGAATCCGTAGAGATCCGGATCTCTCCAGCCGCCGGAAGCAATCTTCCGTTCTGCCTGCTGCTGTCGCCGCTGCCGTCCGTAAGGAGCTGAACCTTCAAGCCGAGAAGACGCGGAATCTATCCGCGTCTTTTTCTGCTCTCTTGAAGGAAGGCGGAAGCCGGTTCTAGAAGGAAAGGAGTGTCATATTTCCGGTTGTATTATTATTAATATAAACGTATAATGATTCAGGTATAAGAGGCCTGCGGCGGCCTCTCTCAGGAATCAGGGCGAGGAAGGGAAGTGCTGGATGATGGGGACAAAAACAAGAGCTGCCATTGTAGGCTCAACCGGCTACGGAGGCGTTGAGCTGATCCGGCTGCTTCAGGCGCATCCGTATGCGGAGGTCAGTTCGGTCATTTCCTCTTCCAGCGCCGGAACGCCGATTGCGGACGGGTACCCGCATCTGTCGGATATTTTCCCGGGGGTTCTGGATGGCGTAGACCCCAAAGAGATCAAGAGCAAGGCGGATGTCGTCTTCCTGGCCGCTCCGGCCGGAGTGGCGAGCCGGATGGCGCCCCAGCTGCTGGAGGAAGGACTGAAGGTCATCGACCTGTCGGGCGACTTCCGCCTGCCTCAGCCGGATGTATATGAGCATTGGTACGGCAAGCCGGCCGCCGATCCGGCCTACCTGGAGAAGGCGGTATTCGGCCTCTCGGAGATTTACGGAGAGCAGGTTCGCGGGGCGGAACTGCTTTCCAATCCGGGCTGCTATCCGACGGCGACGCTGCTGGGCGCGGTGCCGGCCATCAAGGCGGGCTGGATCGATCCGTCCACGCTGATCGTCGACGCCAAGAGCGGCGTATCCGGCGCGGGCAGGGGGGCGAGCCTCGGCACCCATTATTCGGAGCTGAACGAGAACTTCAAGGCCTACAAGGTCAACAAGCATCAGCATATCCCGGAGATCGAGCGCGTCCTGTCCGATGCGGCAGGCAGGGATATCGTCACCACCTTCACGACCCATCTCGTTCCGATGACGCGGGGCATCATGGCGACGATGTACGCTTCGCTGGCGGAAGATCGGACCGAGCAGGAATTCATCGAGCTGTATCGGCAGTTCTATGAGGGCCGCCCGTTCGTGCGCATTCGGCCGGAAGGCGTCTTGCCGGCGACGAAGGAAGTCTCCGGCTCGAACTACTGCGACATCGGCTTTGCCGTTGACCGTCGCACAGGACGTGTGACGATTGTGTCGGTCATCGACAATCTCGTCAAAGGCGCAGCCGGCCAAGCGATCCAGAACCTCAACCTGATGATGGGCTGGGAAGAGAATGCCGGCCTGCAGTTCATCCCGATGTATCCTTAATTCCCTGGCGGAACCCCACTAGAAGGAGATGCGATTTACGCGATGACACAAGAGACAGCAGGCAAGCCGTTCACGATCGTCCAGGACGGCTCCGTTACGACACCGGCAGGCTTTCGGGCGGGCGGGCTTCACTGCGGACTGAAAAAGACGAGCCGCAACGATCTGGGAGCCATCGTATGCGAGGTTCCTGCGGCGGCTGCGGCGGTGTATACGACCAACAAGGTGCAGGCGGCCCCGATCAAGGTGACCCGGGAAAGCCTGGCGGCGGGAGGAAGGCTGCGCGCGCTGCTCGTGAACAGCGGCAACGCCAATGCCTGCACGGGCAAGCAGGGCGAGGCCGACGCGTACGAGATGCGCTCCGCCTTCGCGGCAGCGGCCGGGATTCCGGCCGAGCAGATCGCGGTAGCCTCTACCGGCGTCATCGGCGAGCTGCTCAAGATGGACCGCGTGCGCGAAGGCATCGGCCGCCTGCCGCAGCAGCTGGCGGGCGACGATCGGAGCGCGAATGAGTTCTGCCAGGCGATCCTCACGACCGATCTCGTGAAAAAATCGATCTGCGTCGCCGTCGAAGCGGGCGGAAGGACGATTCATGTGGCAGGCGCCGCCAAAGGCTCCGGCATGATCCATCCCAACATGGCGACGATGCTCGGCTTCGTCACGACGGACGCCAATATCGGCAGCGAGGCGCTCCAAAGCCTGTTGAGCTCCGCTACGGACCGCACCTTCAACATGATTACGGTGGACGGGGACACGAGCACCAACGACATGCTGGTCGCGATGGCGAGCGGGCTTGCCGGCGGCGAGGAGCTGACGCCGCTGCATCCGGATTGGAACTCGTTCGGCGATGCGCTGCGATATGTATGCGAGGTGCTGGCCAAGGCGATCGCCCGCGACGGCGAAGGCGCCACCAAGCTCGTCGAGGTCCGCGTCAGCGGAGCGCAGAGCGACCGGTCGGCGGCTGCCATCGCGAAGACGATCGTCGGCTCTTCGCTCGTAAAGTCGGCCGTCTTCGGCGCCGACGCCAACTGGGGCCGCATCATCGCGGCCGCAGGCCGGGCCGGCGAGCCGCTCGATCCGGACAGCGTCGATATTTCGCTCGGACCGATATTGACGCTCAAGGAATCCCGGCCGGTCGCCTTCGATGAAGAAGCGGCGCTGGAATACCTGAAGGGCGACACGGTGGAAATCATCGTCGATCTCCATATCGGCGGCGGCGCTGCCGTAGCCTGGGGCTGCGACCTGACCTATGATTACGTAAGGATCAATGCGGCTTACCGCACTTAACAGCAGAAACCGTCAACAGGCGAAAATATAAGCGGCATGAAGCTTCAACCGGCTTGAGCATAAGCGGCATGAAGCGGATGAAGGAGCATGAGGCAGATGGAACAGCGGTTTGTGATGAAATGCGGGGGAAGCACGCTTGCGGCTCTTCCCGCCGCGTTCTTCGAAGATCTCCGGCGCCTGCAGGAGCAGGGCGTGAAGCCGGTCAT
>Ga0194137_10002329_pt1 | contig 11232 bp, 13 predicted proteins | sample TARM_MetaG_T3_14_FD_134025 | JGI IMG/M metagenome (GOLD analysis project Ga0194137, IMG submission 134025) | Freshwater microbial communities from Pennsylvania, USA, analyzing microbe dynamics in response to fracking - TARM_MetaG_T3_14 (version 2) | ecosystem: Environmental > Aquatic >...
CTCGTAAAGAATATGGCTTTGCACTAAGGAAATATCGCAGCCACCGGCGGTGCAGCAATTTTTATTGAGAAACCCAAAACGGCGTGTCATGATCTGAAATAGTTCGCGAACATTTTCCACTGTGATTCACCTCATGTTTCAGTTATACAATATATATTTGCAAATTGCAAATATTTTTAATCGCACAAAAAGAAAACCACTCGGCTGAGTGGTCTCTTGCTTGCTTATTTACCGGGATATAGTTGGTGCAAACATTCTCTCTGTGATGGCTTAATATCAATGATGTTGCGAATGCTCTTTGCCTTGGCCTCGGCTTCGTCAAGCGTATCGCTTAATCCCAAGGCAAGCAAGGTGCCAGCGGCTACCGTACCGGTCCGTCCCTTTCCTCCGCCACAATGAAAAGCAACTTTCTTGTTTTGGTGATAAGCTTCGGTGACGGCCTGGATCGCTTGACCGAAGGCTTTTTCTTGCGGCATAGCGGCATGATCTGCTAACGGAATTTGAATCCATTTCGCACTCGCCGCTGGATAGGTGCATTCCGTCGCTTCGCCGCGAAGATCCACGATCACGTCGATACCTTCATTTTTTACCATCGATTCCACATCAGTTGCCGCGCCCATGAAAATTTTATCCGGAATCAAAGCATGGTAGGTTTTTTCAGACGCCATAGACTATACTCCTTTTTTAAACGATCCAAACTCAATCGGAACCGGGGCCGCTGGCGGCGCGCAGCAAAGGGACAAATCCCTGGCTTCTCCGGCGGATTCGAATTCGGAATCTTCTTTTGTGTAGAAAATCTCCCAAGCGTTGCCGTCCGGATCATACACCCAAACTTTATCCTGCACCGCATAGCAACATGTGGTATTCATCTCGTCAATCAGCAGCAGTCCGCTTTGACGAAGCCTCTCCCCTATGGCCAGCACTTCTTCCGTATTATTGACTTGGAAGCCCAAGTGATTCAGTACACCCTTTTGTTCGAAGGGGCGCACATTGAGCGAAAAATGCAGCGCCGGTTCTTCTAACTCGAATTTGGCGTAATTATCTTTAATCTTACTCGGTTCGGCCCCAAAAAAAGCGCGATAGAACTCCAGAGACTTGTTCAGCTCCGTACAGTTTAAAGCAACATGCATTCGTTTGATCATCGTCGCCACCTCATTTCCCTTCTTTGACGAATTGTTCAATCCGGCTCTTAATCGAATCGCGAACGGTGCGGAACTGGTTCATGATTTCTTCTTCGGTTCCGGTTGCTTTTGCCGGATCATCAAAACCCCAATGCCATTTCGTTACGTTCTTGTTGGAGATCACAGGGCAATGCTCGTCGGCGTGGCCGCATAAGGTAATGACATAATCGGCGCGATTCAAAATGTCCGGATCGATCACATCGGAGGTGTTTTTGCTAATATCTACCCCAGCTTCTTGCATGACTTGCACCGCACGCGGATTCAGTCCGTGTGCTTCAAGACCTGCGCTTTTGACTTCATATTTGTCGCTGCCTAGCGCGTTTAAAAACCCGTCCGCGATTTGGCTTCTGCAAGAATTTCCGGTGCACAAAAAATAAATTAACGGTTTTTTCTCCATGGTGAACAATCTCCTTTTGATTTCAATTCATTAATCGCCTTGATGAACTCTTTTCGCTTGTTTACTTCCCATAAAAGACTTCATGATCATTGCAACCACCACCAGGACGACCACAATCACCGCAATACATAGCCATACATTCACCTGTAGCGTCTGGAGAACATAAAGCCATACATAAAGACCGGTGAGCGTTATGAACAACGTGGGAATGGTTAACAAGATGCCGACTTTAAAATAATAGCCCCATCTGATTTTCACGTTTTTTGTGGATAGTACATGCAGCCAAAGCAGCGTGGCCAGGGAGCCGATTGGCGTAATTTTCGGCCCTAAGTCCGAACCGATCACATTCGCATAGATCAGCGCCTCACGAATGAATCCATCGGTTTGTGTACCTTGGATGGCCAACGCATCAATCATGACCGTTGGCATGTTGTTCATAATGGACGACAGGATGGCTGCAATAAAGCCCATCCCTACGGTAGCCACAAATAACCCTTTGTCTGCGACCGCTTGAATGACGCTGCCCAGTGCATCCGTAAGTCCGGCATTGCGCAAGCCATAAACGACCACATACATGCCGATAGAGAAGATCACGACAGCCCAGGGAGCGCCTTTTACCAGTTTCCAAGTATGAATCGCAGGGCTCTTTCTCGCCGCGAACAAAAAGGCAATCGCTGCAACCCCGGCAATAATGGATACAGGGATCGAGAAAAATTCGCTAATAAAATACGCAACAAGCAGCGCGGTTAAAATGACCCAAGATAACTTAAACAGCCGCATATCCTTGATGGCTTCCTTCGGCCTTTTCAGTTGCGTGAGATTGTAATTGTTCGGGATGCTTTTCCGGAAATACAGATACAGCACAATGAGGCTCGCTATGACGGAAAAGAAATTCGGAACAATCATGCGGCTCGCGTATTCCGCAAAACCGATGTTGAAATAATCGGCGGATACAATATTCACCAAGTTGCTGACGACAAGCGGTAAAGATGCCGTATCGGCAATGAACCCACTCGCCATAATAAACGGTAGGATCATCTTTTCATCAAACTTAAGCGCCCGGACCATGGCGAGCACAATCGGCGTAATAATCAAGGCCCCGCCGTCATTGGCAAACAGCGCGGCAACCGCCGATCCAAGCAGGATGATAAATACAAACATGAGTAGACCGTTTCCGCGTGCCAGCCGCGCCATATGCAAGGCAGCCCACTCAAAAAATCCGATTTCATCCAGCACCAGTGAGATTAAAATAATGGCCACAAACGCCAAGGTGGCATTCCACACGATGCCGGTTACGGTGCCGACGTCAGCGAAGCTGACCACGCCAAATATTAAAGCAAGGATCGCTCCGACACTTGCCGACCAGCCGATGTTTAATCCTTTCGGTTGCCAGATGACAAAAAGCAACGTTACCAAGAAAATGAAAATCGCTACATAAACCATATGCGTCCTCCTGAACTACGTACAGCAATCATTGGTTTCGCAAACGACAGGCTCAATCATCGCCGCTTGCGAAGGAATTTCCTTTAGAATATCCAAAATATAAGGCTTGTCTTCCAGGCAGAGCGAATAATAAACCCATTGCCCCCTGCGGGACTCTTTGACCAAGCCCCCGTCCCTCAGCTTGCGCATATGCTGACTGATATTGGGCTGGCTTGTTTTCAAAATGTCCACGATCTCGCACACGCACAGTTCCTTCACCTGCAACATGGCTACGATAGTGAGCCTGTTCCGGTCCCCTAATAGCTTCAAGGCATCCGCTACTTCTTCTAGTTTGCTCAACTGCTTCACTCCTTTTAAGCGACGGGAATGTCCATCCCTTTTAACAACCCAATCACTTTCTCCCGAATCTCGTCACGCGCTCTCTTCACGTCTTCCAGGCTGCCGCCGTCTACGGCCAACGGGTCAGGGATGTTCCACTCGACGTTCATGATCTTAAACGGTACGATAGGACAGCGCTCCACAATTTGTTCGCACAGCTTGACGATCGCATTCGACGCTAGAAAAAATTTCATATCAATTTTTTTGCAAACATGCTGGGAAAGATCGATGCCTACCTCACGCATAGCTTCAATGGTGTAAGGATGCACTTCTTCGGATGGATTTAATCCAGCACTCTCCACCACTACATGATCCCCGCCATAAAACTTGGCAAAAGCTTCGGCCATCTGACTTCGGCACCGATTTTGCCCGCAAAGGAAATAAATTCGTTTGACTTCCCGTTTCATTCTCCCACACTCCCCTACCCGCTGTAAATAGCCATATAATTATTTGCTTATTTCTATTATGATCATATACGCCAATTGTTAACGCAGTATCAACGTTGAAAAGAATATTTTAGATATGTTTGATAGATAATCAAATATACATTTGAATAATCGAAAAGTTTGTTGTATGATAACAATCAAATACTCGTTTGATTATAGAGGTGAGAATATGAGCGGTATGAAAGAAAAGGACTCATGTGAAATTTATTGTTATGACGAACCTAAAGTCCGAAAGGTACAACATGCACTTGAAGGACAAAATATTCAAGGCATGATAAAGATGTTTAAGGTTTTAGCTGACGAAACCAGAATGAAAATCGCTTTTGCCCTTTGCGAAGAAGATGAATTATGTGTTTGTGATGTGGCTAACATTATCGGTTCTTCGTTGGCAACAGCTTCACACCATCTTCGCACCTTAAAGCAGCTTGGCCTAGCCAAATACCGCAAGGATGGCAAATTAGTTTTTTATTCGCTAGAAGACGACCATGTTCGTCAATTGGTACAGCTAGCTTCTACTCATTCGCGGGAGTTGATCACCAATGGAAAATAAAATTGAAAACACAGAAGATAAAAACGTCTACAGAGTTCAAGGCTTTACCTGTACGAATTGCGCAGGCATTTTCGAGAAAAATGTAAAAGGTTTGCCTGGCGTTAAAGATGCTCAAGTCAATTTTGGAGCATCCAAGATTACCGTTTATGGAAGTACCACAATGGAGGATTTAGAAAAGGCTGGAGCTTTTGAAAGCCTGAAAGTCACACCTGAAAAACAACGGACGATTGAAAAGAAAAAGCCATTTTGGCAAGAGCATTGGAACGTGTTGGTTTCTGCCGTATTGCTTGCGGCAGGTTATTTTCTAGGTGAGGGAAGTATCTTATCCGCAGTCATTTTTGCGGCTTCTATTCTCATTGGCGGTTACGATCTATTCAAAAAAGGGCTTAAAAATCTCTTCCGGCTTCAGTTCGATATGAACACCCTTATGACGGTGGCCATCATCGGTGCCGCGGCGATCGGCAAATGGGGCGAAGGCGCGACGGTTGTGATCTTGTTTGCAATTAGTGAAGTTTTGGAACGTTACTCTATGGAGAAAGCGCGTCAATCCATTCGTTCCCTGATGGATATTGCACCGAAGGAAGCTCTGATTCGACGCGGTTCCGAAGAAATTACGGTAAGTGTCGATGATATACAGGTTGGCGACGTCATGATTGTAAAGCCTGGTCAAAAACTCGCAATGGATGGCGTGGTTATTAAAGGGACATCAACCATTAACCAAGCTGCGATAACCGGCGAATCGGTTCCCGTAACGAAAACAATTGATGATGAAGTTTTCGCAGGCACATTAAACGAAGAAGGATTGCTTGAGGTCAAAGTAACGAAGCATGTCGAGGATACTACAATCTCGAAAATTATTCACCTTGTTGAAGAAGCACAAGCCGAACGTGCACCTTCACAAGCGTTCGTTGACCGATTTGCGAAATACTATACGCCCGCGATTATGATTTTGGCATTAGGTATTGCCGTTGTTCCCCCTCTGTTCGTCGGCGCTGATTGGGGCGATTGGGTATATCGGGGATTAGCGTTACTCGTCGTCGGCTGTCCTTGCGCATTGGTCATTTCGACACCTGTTTCGATTGTTACAGCTATCGGAAACGCGGCGAAAAATGGCGTCCTTATCAAAGGCGGCATACACCTTGAAGAAGCTGGTCGCCTTGCCGCAATCGCATTCGATAAAACGGGTACGCTGACGAAAGGATTCCCGGAAGTAACAAATGTCCATACTTTCGGAACGAAAGACGAAAAAGAATTGCTTGCCATCGCGGCAGTTATCGAAAAAGGTTCGCAACACCCGCTCGCTTCCGCGATTGTTCGTAAAGCTGAAAATCTCGGAGCCGACTTATCCCTCACCGTTGAGGATTTCCAATCGATAACTGGAAAAGGCGTTAAAGCAAAAGTAAACGAGGAATTGTATTACGTCGGTAGTCCAAAACTCTTTGCAGAACTTCGCTCCGATATGAATGTTGAAACGAATCAACGTATCGAAGCTCTACAAAAACAAGGGAAAACGGTTATGGTCTTGGGAACGGAACAACAAGTTCTTGCCTTAATAGCCGTGGCCGATGAAGTGCGCGATTCCAGTAAAGACGTTATTAAGCAATTGCACGAAATTGGCATCAAGAAAACGATTATGCTTACGGGTGATAATCAAGCAACCGCCGAAGCTATCGGGAGCCGGTTGAATGTTACAGACGTTAAAGCCGACCTCATGCCGCAAGATAAATTAGATTACATTAAGCAGCTTCGTAAAGACTATGGCAATGTCGCAATGATTGGCGATGGCGTCAACGACGCGCCCGCGCTTGCGGCTTCAACGGTTGGTATCGCTATGGGAGGCGCGGGTACGGATACGGCGCTTGAAACGGCGGACATTGCACTTATGGCTGACGACTTAGGTAAACTCCCGTATACGATTCGGTTAAGCCGTAAAACCCTTGCGATAATAAAGCAAAACATTACGTTCTCGCTCGGGATTAAACTTGTCGCTTTGGCTTTGATTGTTCCTGGATGGCTTACGCTATGGATGGCTATTTTTGCAGATATGGGAGCTACCCTAATTGTTACTTTGAACAGCTTACGTTTGTTAAAAGTGAAAGGGAAATGATCGCCTATGAATAACCCTTGGAATAAAGTGATTTATCGGGTATGGGCACCCTTTTATGATTATTTCTTTAATTCCGGGCCTTTTCTAAAGGCTCGGAAAAAGATTTTTGAGGACGTCGACATTAAAGCTAACAGCCAAATTCTTTTTGTGGGCGTCGGGACAGGTGCAGACTTGCGGTTCATTATGGGGAAAGATATTTCTGTAACTGCAATCGACTTGTCACCCGAAATGCTTGGCCGAGCTAAGAATCAATATGACTCTCCTAACGTTACTTTCATGGAAATGGATGCACAAAATTTGACCTTTTCACCGGAATCATTTGATATGGTCATTGCGAATCTGATCTTATCTGTGGTCCCTGATCCGAACCAATGTTTTCAAGAAATGATTCGGGTTACGCGAACTGGGGGACGTATTCTCATTTTCGATAAGTTTGCCCCTCCATCTCGGGAGTTGCCTGTAATGAAGAAAATTCTTCGCCCCGTCGTAGCATTGATGGGTACAGACATCGGTCGTCATTTTGAGCAAATCATTATGCCGTACGAGAAACAAATTCGAGTGGAAGAAGATGCATCAGCCCTATTTAACGGTATGTATCGAAAAATCATAGTTCGTAAACATCAAACTTAACTAGGTATCTCCTAGGCCAAGGTATTGAGGGGGAAATGTCCCCATGTACTTTACGGGTGGTGTCAGCTTTGTTTGCTGGTACTACCCCATCATTGGCCGCCGCGGAACTGACGATAGCTTAGAACGGCTCATTGATTTCCTCGTATTCCTTCACTCGCCGGTAAAATGTAGGCTTTTTCATACCGATCCGACGTATAGCGTCCGTCGCGGTAATCTGGCCTGCTTTCCATTCCCGGTACGCCTCCACATTTTCCATCGATCTCCTGCTTGGGTCGGCCGAATACAACAGCCCTCCTCTCGGGGAACCTCGATTCCTTCCGCCTGCCGCTGCCGGTTCTTCTTCCGCTCTTGCTCGGCCACATAGCTAATACAACCAAAATAAAATTATTTCGGAACTTTAAGGAAATAAATAAAGATGTCTTGACTATGTATCATGGTACAGGGTTTACACTTATGAGGGAGGTGAACCATGAGGTATCATTCAGGAGATATATCCAAATTATGTAATGTGAATAAAGAAACGCTTAGATATTATGAACGAAAAGGTCTGATTGCTGAACCTGTAAGGTCGGATGCAGGTTACCGGCTTTATCCGGAAGATGCGGTAAAACGAATCATGTTCATTAAACGTATACAAGAGCTTGGTTTTACGTTATCTGAAATTGATAAATTGCTTGGTGTCGTTGATAAAGACGATGTGAGATGTGCGGATATGCACGATTTTGTTGTTCAAAAACTTGAAGATGTTCGGTTGAAAATAAGAGACCTTGAGCGAATCGAATGTATGCTAAAAGATTTAAAAGACCGCTGTCCAGATGAAAAGGCAATTCATGAATGCCCAATCATCGAGGCGTTAATTGACAATGAGGAGGAAATCCTGTGAAAGACAATACAAAGAAAATGGGATGGGGCTTTTTAGCTCTGCTTTCCTGCCCTTGCCATCTCGTTTTGATTCTTCCTCTGCTTGCTGGCACAACACTGGGTGCGTATTTTGCAGCCCATCAAGGCGCCGCTAGTGCTATTTTGGCTATTCTATTTGTGATTTCCCTTTGTATGGTATTCAAAAGGACGAATATACAAGAAAAAACCGATGTGACACACGATTGCTGCTCAGTACCAGGGCAAAAACGAGGTGAATGATTTTGAGAGAAAAACTAACGAGCTGGGGGGCGGTATTATCTGCCTTTCTTGCTGCCTCGGACCCTTAATTCTCATTCCACTCGGATTATCCGGTTTGGCAGGTACACTCGCGATTATTTCAATCAAGTACCAGATGTTTTTAATGATCACGGGTACGGCAGGCGGCAGCAATGAAAATCATCGGCAGCAGTGCAAACTGCAAGTACAACTGTTGCAAATCAATCGGCGACGTTCACGGTCACGGGATTAGAATGTTGCCCACCTTCTGTGATTCAAGATTTAATTTCAAGGTAAACGGAGTCAGCAAAGTAGAAATTGAACCTAAGGGAAGCACTGGAAAAGTGACGGTTTCCTTTGATGATCTGAAAACCGATGTAAAGCTAATCCAATCATCGGTTACAAAATATGGGTTTGATGTAATGGGAGGATAAAAAATGAAAAAATACCGAATCAACGTTCAAGGCATGACATGCAGCGGCTGCGAAGAACACGTAGCAACCGCACTTAAAAACATTGGAGCCGCCAATATCGAGACGAGTTTTCACCGTAATGAAGCCACGTTTGAATTGCCCGATGACGTTATGATCGAAACCGCCCAAAAAGCCATTAACGAGGCAAAATATCAATCCGGAGATGCGGAAGTGATAGAAACTCATGATGCTCCGGTTCTCGGCGATGAAGGCGACTATGATTTTCTGATCATCGGTTCCGGTGGAGCAGCTTTTTCCGCAGCGATTCAAGCGGTGGAATATGGCGCAAAGGTCGCGATCATTGAGCGGGGAATTGTTGGCGGAACCTGCGTAAATGTTGGCTGTGTTCCATCAAAAACGCTGCTTCGTGCCGGTGAAATCAATCATTTAGCCAAAAGCAACCCATTCTTGGGACTAGCCACATCAACAGGAAAAGTAGATTTGGAAAAGTTGGTCGAACATAAAAATGAACTGGTAGCCAGTATGCGAGAACAGAAGTATGAACATTTGATTGGTGAGTACGGATTTGAACTCATTCGAGGAGAGGCAACATTCGTAGATGAAAAAACCATTGAGGTAAGTGGACGACTGGTTACAGCGAAACGATTTTTAATTGCCACAGGAGCTTCTCCGTCCATTCCGGATATTCAAGGATTAAGGGACGTGGATTATTTAACAAGCACATCACTACTTGAGCTCAAACAATTGCCTAAAACGGTTGCCGTCATTGGCTCAGGCTATATTGCAATGGAATTGGGTCAACTCTTTCACAATCTAGGGTCAGATGTTACGCTGATGCAAAGAAGTCCTCGCATTTTGAAAGAGTATGACCCTGAAATTTCCGAAGCGGTGACAAAGGCTTTAACGGAGCAAGGGATTCACTTGATTACCGGTGTAACGTATGATCGCATAGAAGCAAGTGGCGATCTAAAACAAGTGCATATTTCCGTAGATGGCGAAAAGAAAGTCATCGAAGTCGAGCAGCTGCTTATTGCAACCGGTAGAAAACCAAATATTGAAGCACTAAACCTTAATGCTGCGAACGTAAATATAGGTTCCAAAAGCGAAATCGTCGTCGATGATTTTTTAAACACTTCGAATCCTAGAATTTATGCTGCAGGCGATGTGACGATGGGGCCGCAGTTTGTATATGTGGCTGCTTATGAAGGTCGCATCGCGGCCGATAATGCAATAGGCGGCTTAGAGAAAAAGGTAAATCTTGAAGCTGTTCCAGGTGTTACGTTCACTTCTCCTTCCGTTGCTACTGTAGGACTCACGGAAGAGAAAGCCAAGGCAAAAGGGTATGAGGTTAAAACGTCCATTCTTCCTTTGGATTCGGTGCCTAGAGCACTTGTTAATCGCGAAACAACCGGCGTTTTTAAATTAGTGGCTGATTCCAAGTCGTTAACGGTGCTTGGTGTTCATATTGTCGCTGAAAATGCCGGAGATGTAATTTACGCTGCGACACTTGCAGTCAAGTTCGGTTTAACGGTCGAGGATCTACGCGATAGCCTAGCACCGTATTTAACGATGGCTGAGGGATTAAAACTAGCAGCTCTTACGATCAATAAAGATGTATCTAAATTATCCTGTTGTGCTGGATAAGATATTGGCCAAGCAACCTTGATCGTAAAGACAACTGTTCTCAACTGATCGTTTATCGATAATGAAAACCAGTCAAACACTAATTTTCGTGTTGACTGGTTTTTGCATTCAACCGACTGCAATTATATTACCTCTTCGTTTCAAGCGCTTTGGAGTCCTCCAAAAAGCGACTTTCTTAGCTTCTTATGGACTCTCGGGTTCCGTTTTTCTAATTACGTGTCTTTCCATATCTCTGCAAACTTGGTCAAAAATCAATGTCAATGGCTGTTCCGATATAAAATATCTGGATAGGAAATCAAACCAAAGATTATCGAAGGAAACGGCAATTCCGCCGTAAAAATCACGAACCGTTAAGTACTGGTCCCATAGCTTCACTCGGAATTTTTCCAGTTCAGCACATCGCCCCATAGAAATTCCGTATCAAGCAGCAGGGCCGTCGTTGGATTTTGTAGCAGCTTTCTCTCTTTCTTCAACCAAGCCTTGAAAATACTTGGCCCGTTCCAAATGAAACCCGCGCAACTGTTCTTGATAATGATGCAGGTTTCATATGCCATTCGTACATTTGTCTATAATAAGTGGCATTGTCTTGCGTGTACATCGGCATCGCATAGTGGACGAAATGATTCAAAGGAAATTCCCTCCTCGTGTGTTTGAACGTCTTCGTATTTCCACATTAGTCTATGGAGGGATACCTATAACGAGCACGGCATTGGCCTAGAGTAACCAGATTTACGGTACTGATACAACCGAATTTGCCATAGTGCCCATTTCGAGCATCGTAATATCAATGGTGACGACATCCGGCCGAATATTCCTGTAACAGTTGGACGGCTTCTTCCCCATTCTCTGCTTCTTTAAATTTATATACTTTAAATAAAGTTCCTA
>Ga0194137_10002331_pt1 | contig 11226 bp, 10 predicted proteins | sample TARM_MetaG_T3_14_FD_134025 | JGI IMG/M metagenome (GOLD analysis project Ga0194137, IMG submission 134025) | Freshwater microbial communities from Pennsylvania, USA, analyzing microbe dynamics in response to fracking - TARM_MetaG_T3_14 (version 2) | ecosystem: Environmental > Aquatic >...
ATGACCTCCGATAGTTTTAGATTTGTCCTGCTAGGAAACATATATCTGATTCTATCGCGAGGTCATTTTTTTTTCAAGTATCCTATAAGACGATTACGGGAATGCTCCGTCCCCTTTGGTTGTATTTTTTTTGTATAAATTCATAATCAGTTCATGAAGTGGTGTTACTATTGAAGAAATACCATAGAGGAGTTGATTTTATGTATTATCCTTTTTTTGATCCCACCATGTTGATTTTGATTCCGGGAATTCTGCTAACCATGTTCGCTCAACAACAGGTGAAATCCAATTTTTCTCGATATTTAAAAGTCCCCACACGCAGTGGTTATACGGGAATGGAAGTGGCAAGAAATCTCTTGGATCGGAATGATCTTGCCCATGTAAAAATTGAAGGAGCCAAGGGAGAGTTAGGGGACCATTATGACCCGGGAAGTGAGGTTCTCCGCCTGTCCCGGGAAGTTGCTCAAGGGACATCCATTGCCTCGGTCAGTGTTGCAGCCCATGAGGTTGGTCATGCCATACAGCACGGGTTAGGATACAAACCCTTAGGTTTAAGAAATAGAATCCTTCCCCTAGCAAAATTTGGATCCTCTGCTGCTTGGATTTTCTTAATTGTGGGGCTTTTGATTCCATCCATGGGGGAATTAATGACCCTGGGAATTTATTTATTTGCTGCTGCGGTTCTCTTTCAGGTTATTACCTTGCCGGTGGAGTTTAATGCTAGCAGCCGGGCAATGAATCTACTCCGGGCTGAGGGTTATTTGATAGGGGAGGAGGAAAAGGGAGGGAAAGCGGTCCTAAACGCCGCTGCGCTGACCTATGTAGCCGCCATGGCTACTGCCGTACTTCAACTAGTGCGGATGATTATGATTGCACGGCGACGTCGTTAAGAGCCGTTCCTGGGTGAGGTTATTGATACCATAGGAAAAGACTTATCGAGAACAATGAGGACATAAGGATTGTCCTCTTTTTTTTTTCAAAAACCCGTTGACAAAACTTCTCAGGGAAATTATACTGTAATAGTACAATATAACACTAAAACAATTTAAGGGGGAATTTCAATGATCCGATGTAAAAATTTGAGCTTCGACTATAAAAAGGAAAAGGTCTTTGACGGTTTTGACTGGGAGTTACGGGAGGGAAGCATTGTGGGGCTACTGGGACCCAACGGTGCGGGGAAAACCACCCTCTTTAAAATACTTACGGGGTTGATTTTTCCAAAAGAGGGGGAAGTCCGGGTCGGTGGTTTTGAGCCGAAAAAAAGGGAGGAAGACTTTTACCGGAAACTGACCTATGTGGGCGAGGAACTGGCCACACCGAATATGAGTCCCTATGAATACGGTAAAATCTGCGGGCCGCTGTATCCTAATTTTTCCGAAGAAGTCTTTTTAGACTTAGTAGATAAATTTGATTTCGATAAGGATAAGAAGTTTACAAGTTTCAGCGCCGGGGATCTCCGTAAAGCCTGGTTGGCCCTGAGTCTGGCCTGTCGTACGGAAATTCTCCTGTTGGACGAACCTTCCAAGGCATTGGATATCAATGCCCAATCCGTGCTTCGCCGCAGCCTTGCCGAAGCATCGGCAGAGGGGGTGAAAATCCTTTTATCCACCCATCATGTTCGGGAGTTGGAAGGACTTTTGGATTATGTGGCCTTGATTGACCGCGGGGGAATTCTTCGCTATAGCGGTGCAGTGGAAGAGCTTCATCAGGATTTTCATCTAAGCTATCATCAGCAAAAGGAAGAACTTCCTAAGAAGGCTCTCGCTTACCGAAATAGTACAAGGGGCTGGGCAGCCCTTCAATGGGGAGCATCTCAAGAGCCTGTGGAGATTCCCTTAGAGCTTTTATTTACCGGCCTTTGTAAAAAGAGAAAGGAGGTAAATAATGGAGAAGAGGATGAATAAAAACCCCAAGCTTGGTATGAGGGATGCCTTTCGAATTATGAAACCGGGCAGGTTTTACTGGCGGTTGTGGACTGTACTATTGGCCGGGGCCTTTTTCAGTTCTTCTGCTTATCAAATTTCCCTATGGGTGGAAGGGCTAAGCTTTGAGCCGCTTTTCTACATGGTGTTACTGGGTGCCGTCAGCTTTATCGGGGGGGACCTACGGGACGGAATGGTGGCCAAAGGATCTCTAGAACGTTATCTATTATGGCCCGTGAATCGAAAGCGAAAAATGTTGTGGCTGTACCTTCGAAGCACCTGGATTCCCGGGATCCTATTTCTCTTGGGGGGGCTGATCTTTGGGGATTTTGCCGAGGGAGTGGTGTTTTCAGAACTGCTGTATTCTCTACCCTATGGCCTGAGCGCTCTGTTCATTCTGGCCTTTATCACCTGGCGGGGGAGTTTTGTTTCCATGGATGTGGAAGGAATGGTCGCCGTCAGTTTCCGTATGGAATCCGGTGTGGTAGGGATAAATTTACTATTGATTATCAGTCCCTTAGGGTTGATGCTTGTACCGGCATATGGGCTTTACCCCGTGGCTTTGGCAATGATCGTTTTCGGAATCCGGCTATTTCATTCGGAAGAATCTTTGCTGCAGTTGGGAGGAGTCAGTCAAAATTCGGAAGAACGATACCCTAAATGGTTAAGCGGAAATTTCGGTGATGGAGACAAGAAAAAAATCGGGAAATTGGAAAAAATGAAAAGTCCTCTGCTTCGTTACTACAAGTTTTTAGAGTGGGAGGAACACCGAAATCCCTTACCCTACTATTTAATTGCCCTAGGCACCGTGCTTTTTATCGTAACTATTTACTATGGGTTAATGGGCTTTCTTTTGGCGGAACAGTCCTTATCGGAACGGGGAATGGTGCTTGGTATGCTGATCGGTTATGGGACCTTCTTTTTACAACATGTAAGCATGAGCGTCGTTGCCAACGAGCGGGCCTTGCTGCTGCCTATGAAAACCAAGGAGAAAGCCCAAGGAGAATTTCTTCACCGGTTTTTACGACCCACCGTGTATCTGTTGCTAAACAGTGGGATTGTCAGTGGGATCATCGGAGGTATTCATGTTTTTTTATATCACTTTTTTTCCGGACAGGAGGTTTCCTGGCTTCCCCTGGTTACGGAAAGCGTCTACTACGCTCTTCGGTTACTACCTCTTTGGATTGCAGTTTTTAGCTTGGGAGAGGGGATTGTAAAGGGCGCTACCCTATTCGTACAGCGAATAGGTTTCTATCAAATCCGTAGTTTTGTATTCGCCGTTTATTTTTTCCTTTATCTGATCCCCTTAGGACTCAGTATCTTCTTTTATAAAAATTTCATCTCGGAGATGTCCACTTATACAGGAAGTGCAGCGATCCTGTTGTTCCTGGTCATAGGTATAATCAGTCGATGGGGGATTTATCAAATGTCTAAAAGAATTCAGGTGATCGGTATATGAAAAGGGATTTTAAGGAAGGCTTAACCATCTATAAGCAGATTGCTCTTAATCTGGAAACAAGTATTCTGGAAGGGGAACTGAGGGCCGGGGACCGTTTGCCCTCCCTTCGGGAAAGTGCCGTGGATATGGAAGTGAACATCAACACCATTATGCGGGGCTATAATCTTTTGGAGGAGGAAGGGATTCTTGTGAAGAAACGGGGGCTGGGATTCTTTGTGACGGAGAATGCCCCGGAGATTATCCGAAGGAAGCGACGGGAGACTTTCTATGAAGAAACGCTGCCGGATTTATATCAAACCATGAAGCGCCTGGATATCTCTGTAGAGGACTTGAACCGCGCACTGAAAAAAGAAGAGAAGTGAAGCCGGCAAGCTTATCCGGAGTGATATGCCTTTTACATTTCATCAACCGCACAAAGCTCATTCACTTCTCCTTTGACCGAAGCATATAAATTTGAAATCGAAGGTTTTGAAATTAAGGATCCGATGAATTTGATCCGGTGTTTTCTTTGATGGTCCCAAAGATCGGAATAAAAGCTTTCCCGAAGCACTTCCCCGGGGACATGGGGAAAGATCTCCCACTGTTTTGTGGTGATCAGTCGTTTGATTTTAACGCCGGATTTTTCGATGTCCCCGGTAATGCGCTTTACTAAGTGGGGACTTAATAAACCGTAGGCATAGGCCACCAGAATGCATTTGTTGTTTTGCTTAAATATATGGAAAAACTGTATTTTTTCCGTTTTTCCCAGATGGGCTTTGTAGTAGGTGGTGACAATCTTTTGGTTTTCAATCTCATAGGCGCAGGTAAAATAAGGGTTGGTCGTGATTTCTTCCATGGCTTGTCGGTAAAAATCATCTTTTAGAATGGGATCCGAGAGTTTGGCGGTAATCAGTACCTGATCATAGACCTCCTGTCCATAGGGGGTCTTAATGAGTACCTTATGGTCCTTGGTTTCAATACTTTCAATTGCAATGGCGTAGCGAATATCAGAAATGTTTTGACTGAACCTGTGAACAATCTCCGACATGCCCTTATTCACAAACAAAAGTTTCTCCCCTTTAATGAAAGATAAAATCGTATCTACGGTAAAAATATTCAGGGCGTAATAGGCGGGGATATCAGAAATACATCCGAAACCAAAGGAGGAGAGCATCGGGGAAATCAAACTGTGAATGCTATGTAAATTATTGATCATCAGAAACTGATCCAAGGGCTGTAGTAAATCCTTGGGGATATAACCATAATTCAGGTTTTCCGTGGTAGGGTACTGACCTTGTATCAGCTTTTGTAATCGGGATAAATCTTTTATAACTGTCTGCAGGGCTTCAAAGGATACATGTTGGGATTTTGAAAAATGATCATCCAGGAAATTTCGGTAAGTATATCTTTCCCGATAATCCACATCCAGTTCAATCAGCAATTCCTTGATATGATCGGAAAAACTGAAGACGGTTCCGATTTCCCCATAAATATCTTTGTTAACAATGGTTCGGCAGTGCCCCCCAAGGATCTCCTCTTTTTCATAAAGGGTGACTTTCTTTCCCTTCTTCTCTAACAAATAGGCGGCCAACAGCCCGCTAAAACCTCCACCGACAACAGCATAGTGCATAAACTCATCCCTCCTAATATAATCGATCCATATACGCCCATAGGGGCAAAATCATTTTGTTATCCGTAGCCACACCATGATACTCCACCGGAGAATAATACTGATCTCCATAGGGCATTTTTTGATGGATATTGTAGTCCCGAACATAGTTTTGCAAAAATATTTTAAGTCCGTTAAAGGAGGTTTCCCTCTTTATATAAGGCATTAAATAGGACAGACATCGATTGGTATACTCCTGTCGAAGTTCTCGGATTATTCCTAAATTTTCCCCTTGTTTTAGTAGATGAAGATCCATTGCAAAACCTTGATTATGAAGAAGCTGATGAATATCTGAAAAAAAGCTTCCCGACTGTTTATCCAGGACTTCCGCTTCCTCAAAAAAACATAAATATTTCAGTTCCATATTCAGATTCTGGGCCACGGGAAGGGCCAGGGCTTCTAAAAGGTTTTTGATATTTTCCGCAGATAAATGGTCATACAGCCGGCTACAGGCGATTTTACTTTTGTAATCGAAAAGCGTATACTCATAGACTTTTCCGATGCCCTTGAATTCTCCGTAATAAGTGGTCCAGCAAAGCCAACATTCTCCGGAGGATAAGTTCTCAAACACAATATCATTTTTAATCATTTCCCGGGATTCTCTTTTAGCAAATTTAAGTCGCTGCTGCTTGGTAGATAATTGATTCTTCTTTAGGGTATTGTATACCGCGGATTCACTGATTGCATAGCCGATATCCTCTAAGCGGTACTGAATTTCCCGAGGTCCGTATCGGGGATACTTCTTAACCAAGGTGAAAATAGCGGAAACAATTTCAGGCTTGGTTTTATTCACCGGGACAAAACTTCTCTTTTGATCCGACAACCCTTCCATACCCAGGTCTTTATAGCGCTTTAACCAGCGGTAATAGAGAGTCCTGGAAATTCCATGCTGTTCACATATAATTGACACTCCGTGCTTTTGTCCCTCCATTAATATCTGAAATTTTAGATTTTTTTCCATAGATTTCAACCCCGTAAAATTAATTTTACTTTACATATGTGTTTACACTTTTCTTTTGCAGCCTGTCCTGTAACAAGGGATTTCGTCAAAAAATTAACATTAACTTTATTATACAACATTGTTAACAGAAAGGTAAAGTAAAAATACTCGGATTTGATGGAAATAGGCACGCTTGTACTCCTTGAAAACCTTGTTATAATTTAGTCAAGGAGGCTGATAACAATGAAAGAGCTAAAGGTATTTAAGATTCAAAAAAATATTCATGAGGACAATATAAAGGTGGCCAATGAGACCCGGGATTTTTTAAAACAGCAAAATACTTATTTAATTAATGTGATGTCTTCGCCGGGCAGTGGAAAAACCTCTACCTTGGTAAGTGTTATTAATGCTTTAAAAGAAAAGATTGAGATCGGTGTAATTGAAGCGGATATCGATTCCGATGTGGACGCCCGCACCATTCAAAAAACCGGAGCCAAGGTCGTACAAATGCATACCGCAGGACTTTGTCATTTGGACGCCACCATGGCCCGAACCGGTATTGATCAATTGGAAGTAGCGGATTTGGATCTGGTTTTTTTAGAGAACATCGGGAACCTGATCTGTCCTGTAGGTTACGACACCGGAGCCATGAAAAATATGGCCATCTTAAGCGTACCGGAAGGAGACGACAAGCCCTTAAAGTATCCGAAGATCTTTGGAAAAGTAGAACTGCTGGTCGTCAACAAAATTGATGTAATGGAACATTTCGACTTTGATATGGACTTACTGGAAGAACGGGTCAGAAAGTTAAACAAAAATATAAAAATTATTCCGATTTCCGCTAAAACCGGTGAAGGGGTGGAGGCGCTGGTAGATTGGGTGACGGAGACAGTAAATGGGAGGTAGAAAAATGGCAAAAAGAGAAGAAAAGACGAACTTTAACAAATCCAAGCGTTTTAATTTTGCACTGAACTGGGCGGATGTAGACGGACGGGAATACCGACAGGAGATCTTAGACCTTGCCAACAAAATCGGAAGAACCAAGGCCGGCAGCAGCAGAGAGGCGATTCCTTTCGGACCGGAATACTACGCTCTGGAACCGATTTTAGATCCCTACCAGGCGAAAATTGCCATGCATTTGGAGTTTCGTAAAAAATTAAGCGCCGAAGAGGTAGCGAAAAAAGCGGGAGAGCCCTACGAAAAAGTGAAAAAAGCCTTGGATCATATTGCCTGGACCGGTGCGGCCTTTGTCATTACCGTTGACGGTGTGGATGTATACTGGCAGGATATTTTCGTTCCCGGACACCTGGAAATGATCAACAACAACAAAGAAATCGTCGAAAAATATCCGGAAGTGGCGGAAGCCTTCTATTATTTCGGCAGTAAAAAAGGACCGATGGCTGCGGGGATTATGCCCATCGGCGGGGGACCGATGCGGGTACTTCCTATTGAGCGGGCCATTGATGCCAATACCAAAAAAGCCACCTTTGAAGAAGTATCCAAGTACTTAAACGAATCGGAAGTATTTACGGTTTCCGACTGTTCCTGTCGAACCTCAAGAGAAGCGATGGGTGAGGGCTGCGGACATTTAAAGGAAAATATGTGTATTCAACTGGGTCATGCGGCGGAGTACTACATCAAGACCGGTAGAGGTCGGGAAATCACCCGGGAAGAAGCCTTTGAAATTATTGAAAAGGCGGAAGATAACGGTCTGATGCATTCCGTACCCAATTTAGACGGATTAGGAGAGACCCATGCCATTTGTAACTGTTGCGGCTGTGGATGTTACGCGATGCGTTTGGCGAATGAGTATTTAAACAACGACATCGTGCGTTCCAATTACCAATCCAAGGTAGATGAAGACAAATGTGTTGCCTGCGGAGAATGTGTGGATGTTTGTCCTACCAACGCCTTAAGATTGGGGCAAAAACTTTGTTCCAAGGAAGAAATTGATGAGACCATAACCAAAGTGACACCGAGAAACACCGAGTGGAAGGAGGACAAATGGAATAGTGATTACCGGGAAAATCGACAAAATACGTTGGACTCCGGAACCTCTCCCTGTATTACCAATTGTCCCGTGCATATTCCGGTGCAAGGCTATATCAAATTGGCCTCTCAGGGAAAATATCAGGAAGCTTTGGAATTGATCAAAAAACATAATCCCCTACCGGCAGTATGCGGTCGGATTTGTCCGAGACTTTGCGAGGAGGACTGTACCCGGTGTGATGTGGATGAAGCCGTAGCCGTGGATGATATTAAAAAATTCATCGCCGAAAAGGATTTGGACAGCATCACCCGATATATGCCGAAAAAGAGAAATGATTATCACGATAAAAAAGTGGCCATCATCGGTTCCGGACCTTCGGGACTCAGCTGTGCCTATGACCTTTCCATCGACGGTTATGATGTTACCGTATTTGAAAAAGAAGAGAAATTAGGGGGAATGCTGACCCTGGGAATTCCATCCTATCGACTGGAAAAAGACGTACTGGATGCGGAAATCGATGTGATTCGGCAAATGGGTGTGCGCTTTGAGACCGGAGTGGAGATCGGGAAAGATCTCACCATCGAAGACTTAAGAAATCAAGGTTTTAATGCCTTCTTCGTAGCCATTGGGGCTCAATCGGGAAGAAAACTGGGTCTGAATGGAGAAGAGGCGGAGGGAGTACAAAGTGGTGTGGACTTCCTTCGAAATATCGCCCTTGGTGAAGATACCGGAGTAAAGGGAAAAACCATCGTAATCGGTGGTGGAAACGTAGCCATTGATGTTGCGAGATCTGCAGTTCGACTGAGTGACGTTAGCCAAAGCGATATTTACTGTCTGGAAAAAAGAGAAAATATGCCGGCTCACTCGGAAGAAGTTGCGGAAGCCTTGGAAGAAGAAGTAAACATTCATAATTCCTGGGGACCTGTAGCCATCCTTTCGGAAGATAACAAAGTAACCGGGGTGGAATTTAAGCGATGTCTCACCACAATGGATACTCAGGGACGATTTAATCCTGTATTTGATGAAAAAGATACAAAGATTGTAGCGTGCGACCGGGTACTGTTATCCGTAGGGCAGGTCTTTAATTACGGAGATTTACTAAAAGGAGAGGATGTGACCCTAACGCCGGGAAATACCATTGAAGTGGATTCTATAACCTTACAGTCTTCCAAGCCGGATATCTTTGCCGGGGGTGATGTGGTAAGCGGTCCAAGACTGGCCATTGATGCCATCGCTGCAGGAAAAGAAGGCGCGGTCTCCATCCACCGATTCGTGCAAAACGGACAATCCCTTACCTTTGGTCGGGACAATCATTCCTATAAAATGCTGAATAAAGAAAACTTGGAGGACTTCGTAGATTATGACGGAACCGAACGTCAACGAATTCAACACGTGGATGGGAAAGAATCCAAAACCACCTTTAAAGATCTACGGGGAATTTTAACCCGGGAACAAATTGAAAAGGAAACCGCCCGATGTCTGGGTTGTGGAGCAACCAAAGTGGATGACTACCTATGTGTTGGCTGTGGCGCTTGTACCCTTAAATGTAAATTTGAGGCCATTGAATTGGAAAAAATCCATGAGGTGGAAGGGTTCGAAATTGAAGATTTACCAAAAACCGTACTGAAAAATGCAGTATCAAGAAAAGCGAAAATCACATTGAACCGAGTGAACCCCTTTGTAAAAACAAGATAATATCAGGAGGGATCAAATGCATGAATTGGGGATTGTATATGAAGTAATCAAAGTGGTGGATGGTTTTGTAAAGGAAAACAATGTCACCAAAGTAGAAAAAATTGTACTGGAAATCGGACAGCTGTCCCAAGCCATTCCAAGATTTATCGAAGAATGCTATCCTGCGGCGGTGAATGAGACCCCTTATGAAGATACGGAACTGGAAATCATCTCTCTTCCTGCAGAAGGCACCTGTAAGGTATGCGATGAAACTTATAATATTGTTGACCACCGAAAAGTATGCCCTGCTTGTAATTCGGAAGACTTCACCTTGATTTCCGGGCAGGAGTTTAATATTAAAGAAATTCAGGGTTATTGAATATTTTTCCTTTGGTTTGTTAAATACTTCACGAAATGAACCGAGGGAGGATTTATATATATAATACAATAATCTAATAAAAAAGGTTTGGAATACCCCTAAAGGCAGTTCTAAACCGAAAAAAGAGGAGGAAGAATATGTCAGTATTTTATGAAAGCATTAATGTCACAGCTCTTATAGGGATTATCTTATTTATCATTGTTTTTGTACTGCTCAACGAAGTAACTCGAAGGTCATTAAAAATTTCGATTTTTGCCTTCGGTGTACTTCCGGTTTTGTTGGCCCTGGGGGTATATTTCGATATTTTAGGATCTCCCACGGGAAACACCTGGTTTGGTTGGGTAAAGGTGGTCTCCGCACTAATCGGGGTCTATGGTTTTCTGCTGATTCGATTTAGTAAATTTGGGAATAAAAAATTTGCGCTGTTATTTCCGGGTTTTATACTGGCAATTAATATTGCGGAAGCCGTATACAGGGAATTTCAAGTGTATTTTACCTATCAAAGCTTAACGGTGGATCCCGGTGGGATTTTGATTCAAGGAGGCATATGGAACATCTTTAATGGGATTGCAGGGATTCTCTGTATCCTTACCTTAACCGGTTTTGCAGGAATAAAGGTATCCAAGGACGCCTCCAGGGATATGATTTGGCCGGATATGACCTGGATGTACATTGTTGGGTATACTATCTGGAACTTCGCCTATGTTTACAACTGTATATCCACCCGGTCCATGTATGCGGGCTTTGGTATTCTAACCGCAGCATTAATTGCGGAATGGGTATTTAAAAGAGGGGCCTGGCTACAGCATCGGGCACAAATTTTATCGCTGTATGCCATGTTTTCCTTGAGTGTAGACTTTCAAGCTTCGGCATATTTTAGTATTTTGCCTACCTATAATGAAAATGTATTATTCGGACTGAGCTTGGCATCCTTAATCATTAACGTCGGAGTATTTGCGGTTATGGTTTATACAATACTGAAGCATAAGATCAATCCCATCAAACAGGAAATTTATATCCATACCCCATACTACAAGAAAACCATAGCACAAAATAAGTTGGCATAAGAACCTGAGTATTTTACTATTTGATTGTTATTCGGGAGAGATAAATAATAGTTTAAAACCTGCTGTGAGGTTAGCGGCAGGTTTTTGTTTTCCGTTTTTTAAATGAAATGTGAAATGATAGCAGGAATTTTCTCCAAGAAAGTTGAA
>Ga0194137_10002332_pt1 | contig 11225 bp, 9 predicted proteins | sample TARM_MetaG_T3_14_FD_134025 | JGI IMG/M metagenome (GOLD analysis project Ga0194137, IMG submission 134025) | Freshwater microbial communities from Pennsylvania, USA, analyzing microbe dynamics in response to fracking - TARM_MetaG_T3_14 (version 2) | ecosystem: Environmental > Aquatic >...
AAGGAGATAAGGAATATGTTTAAGGACAAAACATTATTAATTACAGGTGGAACAGGCTCTTTTGGGAATGCTGTTATGAAGAGATTCTTACATACAGATGTAAAAGAAATCCGTATTTTTTCTCGTGATGAAAAGAAACAAGATGACATGAGAAAACAATACAAAAACGATAAATTGAAGTTCTATATAGGGGACGTAAGAGACTTGGCTAGTGTTAAAAATGCGATGCATGGAGTTGACTATATATTTCATGCAGCTGCACTTAAGCAAGTACCATCATGTGAGTTTTTTCCTCTTGAAGCAGTCAAGACAAACGTAATGGGAACAGACAATGTTCTTACTGGAGCAATTGAGATGGGCATTAAAAAGGTTATCTGTCTATCTACGGATAAAGCGGCATACCCTATTAATGCAATGGGTATCTCAAAAGCCATGATGGAGAAGGTATTTGTAGCTAAAGCAAAGACTGTTGATCCTGACAGAACACTTATTTGTGGTACTAGATATGGTAATGTGATGGCTTCAAGAGGGTCAGTAATTCCATTGTTTATAGATCAGATTAAGAATGGACAACCTTTGACTGTTACAGATCCCAATATGACAAGATTCTTGATGAGTTTAGAAGAAGCTGTTGAACTTGTTGTGTTTGCATTTGAGAATGCTGAGGCTGGAGATATTATGGTTCAAAAAGCACCTGCTTGTTTAATTGGAGATTTAGCCATCGCTTTAAAAGAACTTTTTGAGGCAAATAATGAGATAAAAGTAATTGGTACACGCCATGGAGAAAAGTTATATGAGACGCTTTTAACAAGAGAAGAGTACGTAGTAGCGGACGATATGGGTGGTTTCTTTAGGGTTCCAGCAGATAAACGTGATCTAAACTATGAAAAGTACTTTGAACAAGGAAATGAAAAACTTTCTATTGATCAAGAATACAATTCTCATAATACACATCGTCTAAATATCGAGCAAATTAAAGAAAAGTTAATGAAACTCGATTATATTAGAGAAGAACTTGATAAATGGATGAAGGTGGACGCATGAAATTTTTAATATTAGGTGCTACAGGTATGGCTGGCCATGTGATAGCCATTTATTTAAAAGAGCAAGGTCATGATGTAACTGCCTTAACTAGAAGGTCTTTTCCTTATTGTGATAATATTATTGCGGATGTGGCGAATTTACCTTTAGTGTCAGAAACAATAAAAAACGGCAAATATGATGCTGTAATAAATTGTATTGGTATACTGAATCAATATGCTGAAGATAACAAACACCAAGCGGTATTTTTAAATAGCTATTTACCGCATTATCTAAGTTATATTACTAGAGAATCTAAAACAAGAGTGATTCACATGAGTACAGATTGTGTTTTCTCAGGTAAAAGCGGAAACTATAATGAAAGTTCCTTTAGGGATGGGGAGACTTTTTACGATAGATCTAAAGCTTTAGGAGAATTAGAAAATGATAAAGATTTGACATTTAGAAACTCTATTATTGGTCCTGACATAAATCAAAATGGGATAGGACTTTATAATTGGTTTATGAAACAGGAAGGGAATATTAATGGTTTTACTAAAGCAATTTGGACTGGAGTAACAACATTGACATTAGCTAAAGCCATGGAAAAGGCACTAGAAGAAAACTTAACAGGTTTATATAACCTAGTAAATAACAAAAGTATAAGTAAGTTTGACTTACTTCAACTTTTTAACAAATACATGAAGGATGAATCTATCAATATTTTACCTAGTGATGTAGTAAAGGTTGACAAATCGCTTATTAATAATAGAAATGATTTCTCGTTTGTGGTACCAAGTTATGAGCAAATGGTTATTGAAATGAAAAATTGGATAGAAGATCATAGAGAACTTTATACACATTATTTTAAATAAAGGATGGGCAAAATTATGCGGAAGTTAAAACTTATGACAATTGTGGGTACACGCCCGGAAATAATAAAACTATCGGAGACCATAAAAAAATGCGATAAATATTTTAACCATATATTAGTGCATACAGGACAGAATTATGATTATAACCTTAATCAAGTATTTTTTGAGGAATTAGGGTTAAGAGAACCAGATCATTATCTTGGGGTTGTAGGTGATAATCTAGGACAAACTATGGGGAATGTTCTTGCTAAATCTTATGAAATTATGATTGAACAAAATCCGGATGCTGTCTTAGTTCTTGGAGACACTAACTCATGTCTTAGTGTTATATCAGCTAAGAGATTGAAGATTCCTATTTTCCACATGGAAGCAGGGAATAGATGTTTTGATGAGAATCTTCCAGAAGAGATTAATAGAAGAATTGTTGATCATACTAGTGATGTTAACCTTTGTTATACAGAACACGCTAGACGATATCTAAGTTCTGAAGGGGTATCTAAAGAAAGAACTTACGTGGTTGGATCACCTATGGCAGAAATTTTAAATGTAAATTCAGATAAAATTAATTCAAGTAAGGTTTTAGAAACCCTTGGCCTTGAGAAAGGGAAATACATCTTGTTATCTGCTCATCGTGAGGAGAATATCGATAATGAACAAAACTTTATGGCCCTTATGAATGCAGTTAATGCAATGGCAGAAACTTATAATATTCCGATTATTTATAGTACTCACCCAAGAAGCAAAAAGAATATTGAAAAACGTAGTTTTAAATTTCACCCGAATGTGAAAAGCCTCCAGCCTTTTGGTTTTTCAGATTACAACAATCTTCAACGAAATGCTTTCTGTGTTGTATCAGACAGTGGAACTCTTGCTGAAGAGGCTTCGTATTTTAAATTCCCTGCAGTCTCTGTAAGGACAAGTACTGAACGTCCAGAAGTTTTCGATAAAGGCAATATGATCATTGGTAGTATAACTACTGAGCAGGTACTCCAAGCTGTTGATATGGCAGCAGAGATGAATTCGAATAATGTTAACGGTGTAGATGTACCAGATTATATAGACATGAATGTAAGTATGAAGGTTGTAAAAATTATTCAAAGCTACACAGGAATTGTTAACAAAATGGTGTGGAGGAAATCGTGAAAATAATGGTTTTTGATGTTCCAGCAGAGATCGGTGGAGCATTAACAATACTAAATGAGTTTTATAATGAAGTGAAAGATCACAAAGATAAAAATATAGAATGGATATTTGTTTTAAGTACTCCAGATTTAAAGGAAACCAATAACATTAAAGTGATTAAATTTCCCTGGATTAAAAAAGGGTGGGGGCATAGGTTGTATTTTGACTATGTTATCGCTCCAATTTTAGTGAAAAAATATGCCCCTGATAAAATTTTTTCATTACAGAATGTAGTTGTTCCGAGAACGAATGTTCATCAAACAGTTTATTTACATCAGACATTACCTTTTATAGACTATAAGTTTTCATTTAAAGAAAACAAATTATTTTGGATATACCAAAACATAATAGGGAAAAGCATCATAAGTTCTATCAAGAGATCAAATAGTGTTATAGTGCAAACTAACTGGTTTAAGAAAGAATGTGCAAAAAAATCAGGGGTAAATATAGACAAGATAAGTGTTGTTCCACCAAAAATTAACCTCAATGTAAAACAATACTTTCAAGTAAGTAAAAAAACTATGTCAACTTTTTTCTACCCATCAAGCGCATTAACATATAAAAATCATAAAATTGTTCTTGAAGCATGTAAAATAATACAAGAAAAGAACATTACAGATTATGAAGTCATTTTTACAATAGATGGGGATGAAAATAAACATATCTTAGAAATTTATAATGAGGTAGAAGAGAAGAAACTACCAATAAAATTTATTGGTAACATTTCTAGGGAAAAGGTATTCGATTATTATTCGGAGTCAGTGCTAATATTTCCTTCATATATTGAGACTTTCGGACTCCCTCTGTTGGAAGCAAAGCTGCATAATGGATTTATATTAGCATCAGACTGTTCTTTTTCACATGAAATTTTAGATGATTATGAGAATGTTTGTTTTTTTGATCCCTTCAATCCAAAGGATTTATCTGATTTAATTTTAAGGGCGAAGAATGAAGAATTCAATTATTGCAATTTTTATGAATCTGAAGATAGTAAACTAGAACGAAAAAGTACTATATTAAGCTTACTATTGTAAATCAAAATCTAAGTTTGTATTAAACTGGGGGAAATAATGAAAAAGAATTTGTATTTTATTGCACTTTTTTTATCAAGTATTAATTATATTTTATTTAATACAATTGGTTTATCAGAAATGTATAAATATGGAATTAGGTTTATGGTTATTGGATTAGTATTATTATACATTATTTTAAATAGTAATAGGATTTTGTTTAGTGGTAAAGATATAATTTTATTATTTTTAGTTATGACTCCAATATTCGCATTTTCTATTAACCCCAATGTTTTAAATGGTATATTTATCATCTTACATTTATTTGCTTCAAAAGATATTGCTTTAGAGGAATTTCTTAAAAAGAATGCATACATTGCTTTAATAGGTGCTTTATTGATAGTACTAATGTTAGCCTTAGGCTTCGTCCATAATGAATATTATGCTATTGATGGCCGGCTGAGAAACACTTTTGGTTTTAAAAATGTAAATGCCTTTAGTATTTTTGTTTATTCGTTATCAATGTTACTCTTTTTGTTAATAAATAATACCAAGAAAAGATATTTGTTAATGATTACTTTATTCGTATATGTAATCTATAGTTTTACAGATACAAGAAGTCTATTATATGGTGTCATTATATATTTAGTAGCTATCTTTTTCTTAAATTTTGTATTTAAAATAAAAAATATAAATAAGTATAATATTTTTATAAAAATTAGCACCTATATAATAATAATGATTCCAATTATTCTTTCATTAATGTCATCTATTATCTTGAGGAGTTTTCCTTATCTAGATGTTTTAACAAGTTATAGAATAAGTATCAATTCAAACTATATAGAGTCAAATAGTGTATTGAATTTTTTATTTGGAGGTTCCTTAATAAATGACATTGATAATGGATTTTTGGTAATAATATTTAGCATTGGTTTACCTTTCTTTATATTTAGCATGTATATTATGATGAAATCCATTTCAAGATTGATAGATTATAAAAATAGTAAATATATTTCATTTTTAGTTAGTTTTATTTACTTTAGTGCTTTTGAATCATTGATAATAAGACCTGAAATGTCTATTGCAATTTGTTTCTGGGTTCTAATATATAAGGTATATAAAGCTGAAAATGATACGAATGATTTATCGATTAAAAAATCATTAACTGTTTAACTGTTTAGAGAGCTTTACTGATTGCAAATAAAAAAAGAGAAAGTGATAGTTTCGGTTATAACTAACAATTAGAAACAGGTGATTTAATAATGAAGGGCAATTTATTATATGTTGCTTTTGTCAGAGAAGATAGTGAAGCAGTAGGATTTGTAAAAAAAATAGAATCGCAATGTAAAGCTTTTTACAATCTTAATTATAATTGCTATTTATATATAACTTCTGGTAAGGAAGCAATTTTATATGAAATTACAAATACGGATAAAAAAATAATAAAAAAATATATATACTCTAGAAAAGCACATTTTATTAATAATACAAATCTTTTTAGGAAAAAAGCGGCTAATTTCTATAGGTTTAATGAATTTCTTGAACATATTAGAAACGAAATAATCGAATTAAATATAAAAAATATTTACATTCGAAGAATAAAGCCTATAACTCCAAATTTAAATAGCTTCTTAAAATACTGCAAGAAAAATAATATTAAGGTTTATTATGAGTTTCCCGATTACCCATGGTATGCTCCTAATCCAAGTGAAGTATTTCAATATATAAGTTACTTATATGATAGAATAGCCTTTGTTATACTAAAAAAACATATAGATAAAGTTATTGGAGTATCTGTAAGGAAAGATTTGAATGTTAAAGATACAATAATTATAAAAAATGGAATCAATCTAAGTAACACACCATTAACAACTAGAGGTATTCAAGAATCGAATAATGCCCTACACCTTGTAGGTGTAGCTAATGTTGGTTTTTGGCATGCCTATGATAGAGTTATCAAAGGATTACGTGACTATTATAATAACAATCCAAACTATAAAGTGTATTTTCACATTGTTGGTGATGGGGGAGCACTCCCTGAATTACGTAGATTAACTTTAGAATGTGGTTTAGATCAGTATGTCCAATTCCATGGGTCAAAAACAGAGGGAGACCTAGATGAAATTATAAACAAATGTGACATAGGTATTGGGATTCTTGGTAATCATAGAAAAAACTTATTTGGTGACTCTTCCTTAAAAAATAGAGAGTATTGTGCTAGGGGATTGCCTTTTATCATTGCAGCAGAAGATTACGATTTTAATGATAGTTTTAAGTATAACTTGAGAATACCGGCAGATGAAACAAATTTAGATGTGATACAAGTAATGAATTTCTTTAATAAATTAAAAAGTACATCACCAAATTACTCCTTAGAAATGAGAGGATTTGCAGAAAAGAATCTCACCTGGGAATCAAAGCTAGTAAAAGTCGTAGAAGATTTTGCTCACTAATTATTTTTATAAGGATTGAAATTAAGAATGAAAATACTTTTTATTGTCGACATGGAAGAAAAAATTAAAGCCGGATTATTTATTGCTACTCATAATAGAATAAAAACAATCGTTAATCATTTTAATGAACATGAAGTTGAAGTTTACTGCTTAAAAAAATACGATGATTTTTTGCTAAAATCATTAAAAAAGGTATTTAAAAAAAACATACTTACAAAGTCTAAAGTATCGTTTGAATATGAAGGAATTGTTTATAAGAATTTATATATGAAAGAAAGTTTACTCAATAAGATACTCTACAAATTTGGATTTGATTTTTTTTATTTCTCTACACTAATAAAAAAAATCAAATCTCAAAATTTTAATTTCGTTTCAGCTCATTGGGGAGACTCACAAGGAAGTTTAGCTTTCTATTTAAAAAAATACAAAAAAATCCCTTATACCTTGACTCTTCATGGTAGTGATATACACACATACCCTTATACAATAAAATCATATAAAAAATTTGTATTAAGAAATATGAATAATGCAGATGCAGTTGTTTTTGTTAGCCAACAATTGAAAAATGAAGCTGAAAAACTAGGTTTTAAAAGGGCTGATTCTAAAGTATTCATTTCTTATAATGCAGTTAATAAAGAATTATTTCGTCCACTATCTAGTGAAGCTATTACAGTTTTGAAAAACAAATATTCCACAAATAAATTAGTAGTTGGTTTTGTTGGGAATTTAAATAGAACTAAAAGAGCTGAATATCTAATTAGTATTTTTAAAAGCATACAATCGAAGGTTACTAATACGATTACTTTTTTTATTATAGGTGATGGTGAATTACGAGAAAAGATAAAAAAAGAAATAGAAAATGAAACTTTAGATATTAGAATTGTTGGTAGAATTTCTCAGGAAACCTTATGTGAATATTATAATGTAATGGATTGTTTAATACTCCCTAGCAAAAATGAGGGATTGGGCAATGTCATATTGGAAGCACAATCATGTGGCACCCCAGTAATAGCTACTAAAGTAGGGGGAATCCCTGAGGTAATATTTAATGCTGCCTATTTAGTTCGTAATGTAGAAAACACTTTAGTAGAAGATTTCTCTACGAAAGCTAGCGAAATATTAAATGATAGTAAAAGAATTCAGTTTACAGGTATCTCTTGGAAAGACATCGTAGATAAGGAAATTGAAATATTTAAAGAGTCTATTAATAATAAATAGTTTTTCACTAAAGTTTATAGTCTGATTAAGAATATAATCAACTAGAACAAGGAAGGATTAATATGCCAAAAATATTAATAATTATGGGGAATTATTCTCCAAATCCTTCATCAGTTGCTATTTGTGCTCAACCTCTTATAGATAAAATGGTATCTAGGGGTTTTGACGTTGACGTAGTAACCGATAGGAAGTTAATAGAAACAGCGGAAAATAAAACAATTAATGATATTAATATATATAGGGTGGACGACTATTTTAATATTAATATCAATGTTTTAAATCGTTTAAATAAAGTTAAAACAACTAAGACATTAAAAAAACTTAGCCAGTTTTTGATCTTTGCCTTAAAGGGATTTTACCACATAAGATTTAGAAATGTCTTTAATAAAGAAAAGCAAACTGCAGGTTGGTTGGAGAAAACCGTACTTTCTAAGTGTCTTGAGCTTCATAATAAGAACAATTATGATGCAGTGCTATCTATTTCTCATCCTTTTAAAGCACATTATGTTGCCAACTCATTTATACAGAATATCCCTAAACCTATTCGGTGGTTTATGTTTGAGTTTGATCCTTTTTCATATAACGAACATATTAATAAAAGTGCGAGGAAACGAAAAAAGCTTTTTGAAGATGAATTTAATATGTTTCAAAAATGCGATAAAGTTTTCTTAACACCTGAATTGTATGATTTCTACAAAAAAACACCTTTTAATAAGTTCTTAGATAAATTTATATCTGTCCCTTTTGCTAATATGCAACCAATAGAGTATGGAAAAATAGAAAAAGGTATAAAATTTAATCCCCAAAAGGTGAATTGTATATTTGCCGGTAGATTATATAATGATATACGTAATCCTAACTATGCTTTAAAGCTATTCTCAAAATTAGAGGATAAAATTCATTTTTCAATGTTGACTGATTATAATAGAGAAGAAATTTTCCGGAACTTTGCAGCTAGTCATGATAAAATATCTCTGTATCCACTACAATCACCGGAAATAGCTATAGATGCGTTGATGAATTCTGACATTTTAGTTAATATTGGTAATACTGTGGAATTTCAAATACCAGGTAAGATATTTGAATATATGAGCACGGGTAAGCCCATAGTTCATTTTTCCAAATTACCTGAAGACCCAGCACTTAAATACTTACAAAAATATCCAAGGGTATTAATTATAAAAGAGTGGGAAGGAAATGATGAGCAGATGGTTAATCATCTAGAAGTTTTTTGTAATAAGTATAAAGGGGCTACTTTGAGTTACGAAGAGGTAAGTACAGCTCTAAGTGGATTAGATAGTGAAAGTGTTTCAAATAATTTTGTTGATACATTTACTAATCTTTTAAAGGATAAACAGTAACAATGAACAAAAGCAAAAAAAGTATTTATATAGCATTAAGTTCTGTCAGCCTTACTTTGATAAATGGATTATTGGGCTTATTTGTCACACGTTTAATTATTATTAATTATGGATCTGATTTCAATGGGCTTAACTCAACTGTTAATCAATTTATTAATATGTTATTAATAATTGAAGGCGGTTTTACATTGGCAACAAGTGTTGCATTGTTTAAACCACTGGGTGAAAAAAATCACAAAATGGTTAATGCTATCATGACAGCAACAAGAAAAACGTTTTTTAAAATAGGTCTTTTTTTTCTTTTATTTGGTTTTTTAGGGTCTATTATTTACACAAAGTTGATTAATAGTGATTTACCTTGGGAAATAGTGTTTTTTACGTTTTTAATGACAGTTGTGTCCACTGCATTTAATCTTTTGTATGCTACAAAATATCGTATCTTGTTACAGACTGAACAAAGAGAATATATAATAAACATTATTAATATAGGTACTTTGATTCTTTCTCAAATATTAATTGTTATAATTATTTTTTATAATGGCCATATGTTATTAGTTCGTTTTATAACAATGGTAGCATCTATAATTAATAGCTTAATAATAGGGTATATTTCTAAAAAGAACTATAAGTATATTAATTTTAGTGCTGAACCAAACTTTATGGCAATTAAAGGAACAAAGGACTTGTTTATTCAAAAATTTACAGGTATGCTTTACAGCTCAGTACCGATTATCTATATTTCTGCAACTGTTGGTACCATGTATGCCAGTGTCTATGCTGTATATAATAGTATTTTTGCTCTAATAAAGAGTCTTATTTACTCCTTGGTAAACGCTCCAAGAATGGGGTTAGGCCAACTTATTGCTGAAAAAGAAGAAAGATATATCCTTAAAATTTTTTATCAGTATGAGTTTGTGGTTGTTAATGTTACTTTATGTCTTCTCTCTACGGGGGCAGTCCTTATCATACCTTTTATTGATTTATATACAAAGGGTATTACAGATATTGAGTATGAAAATTGGTATATTGCAATTATTTTAATTGCGACAGTCTTTTTCGAGATTATCCATATACCAAGTGGAAATTTAATAAATATGTCGGGTAATTTTAATGTTGGAAGGAAAATTCAAACTTTCGCTAGCATTGTGTTAATTATCCTAATGTTTATTGGAAATATGACATTTAGTTTTTATGGTATTTTAGGAGCTGTTTTAATAACAAGTATTCTTTTAGCAATTTTAGAGATTGGTTATGTTCATAAGATTTATTTCAAAAGTAATGCAGTTCCTGGATTTCTTAGAATTGTAATACCAAATCTTATTTTATCAATTATACTAGTTAGTATTGAAATTATTCTCTTGCCAGAAATAAATGGATATGTAAAGTTCTTTTTAGTTGGTTTTATAGTTTTGGTGATAAATGGAATGTTAATGGTATTATTTAATTTAATAATAAACAAAAGTTTAACCATAGAAATATATAATAGAGTGAGTGTGTTGACTCATAATAAACTTCAAAGAAATACTAGCAATTGACCGGAGGTGGAATTTTGAAATGAAAATAACAATAGCTGGAACTGGTTATGTAGGCTTATCAAATGCCATATTACTGGCTCAACATAACGAGGTAACTGCATTAGATATTATTCAAGAAAAAGTAGATATGATTAATAATAAAAGGTCTCCGATAATAGATAATGAGATTGAAGAATTCTTAGCAACAAAAGAATTAAACTTAACTGCAACAACGGACAATTATAAAGCATTTAAGGATGCTGAATATGTAATCATATCTACACCTACCAATTATGATCCTGAAAAGAATTATTTTAATACTAGAACTGTTGAAGCTGTTATTGCTAATGTTTTATCTATTAATTCCGATGCAGTGATGGTTATTAAATCTACAGTTCCAGTTGGTTATACAGAAGCTGTACGAGAAAAATTTGAGACAGAAAATATTATTTTTTCACCAGAGTTTTTAAGAGAAGGAAAAGCCCTATACGACAACCTGTACCCTTCAAGAATTGTTGTGGGAGAACAGTCTGAAAGAGCTAAGGTGTTTGCTGAACTTCTAGCTCAAGGGGCAACCAAAAAAGACATCCCA